>Ga0307513_10010122_pt1 | contig 11870 bp, 9 predicted proteins | sample 15_EM_MG_FD_202174 | JGI IMG/M metagenome (GOLD analysis project Ga0307513, IMG submission 202174) | Populus trichocarpa ectomycorrhiza microbial communities from riparian zone in the Pacific Northwest, United States - 15_EM | ecosystem: Host-associated > Plants > Roots > Unclassified | place... | reverse complement strand
ACCTTTTTCTTCATTGTTTTTACTTGGGTGGTCACCCATTATAATGAGACCCTTTCTTTGTATTTTTTTTCACCGAGTAGGCCACCCATTACAATGAGACCATTTAAAAAAAAACTCAATAAAAAAAAAGAAGAAAGCTTTTCACAATTATTCTTCTTTACAAAACTTACTATACAAAGTCAAAAGAAAATAAATTTTCTAATGCCTTTGCACCGTAAGCATTGTAAAGAGGGGACAACTATTGTAATACAATTTTGGCCCATTGGCTTTTTAATTTAATTTTACAGGGTTTAAAATGTAAAATTAAAATATTAGAGATTTATTTTGATGAAAAGTGTGATTTGTCAACTTGCGTGAAAACTAGAGATTAGAATGTGCTTTTATCATTATATCCTTATCTTCAAGATAATCATTATCTTCAAGATAATGATAGTTATCCGCTTTTAAATTTGATTCTTAATCAAATTCAAATTTCAAAGAAGAGAATGAGTTTGATTGAAATTTTGTTTCTCACACACGAAGGGACTCTGGCACTATAAATACAGATCTCAGTGTATGCACAAAGGGGGGAGACGATATAAAGAAAAAAAAACAAAGCAGAAAAACAGGGGAGACGACAAAAGTGAGAAAACAGAGGAGAGAACGAAAAAAAAACAAGAATAGAGGGAGGAGAGACTGAAGAGAGGAGGAGAAGGAGAGCATTCTCCAGCCGATGCCTGCACTGTTACCTTCACTTTCACCTCCGGCTTCACCAGGTAAAGTCTTCTTCTTCTCTTTGTTTCTGTGTAATTGTTGCACGAAAATAGTGTGAAGGTAATTTAATTACCTTTGCACTATAAAGTGCACGCGTGGGTTGAGCCACGCGTGCCTGCTAACCAGCCGGGTCATTGGCTTGAGGCCAGTGACCAGGCTGGGTCCAGCCCAACCCATGTTGGTTGGGCTCGACCTAACCCCCCGCCCCCTAAAAAAAAGAAAAGAAAAGAGAGTGGGCCGGATCTGGGCTTGAGGCCCAGCCGGCCCAAATTATGTTTATTAAGGGTATGTTTGGTAAAACACACCCTTATGCCTTGGCCATAATTTTTATGCCCATTTTAGTTTGATATTTGGCCAAACGAGCCTCTTTTCGATATCAGAAAATTTTAAAAATATTTGGGGATTTTTGTAGATTTATTTGTGGGCCCCTCACACTTTGATTTATTTTTTTTCTTTGCATTTTGTATTTTTTTTAAGTTATGTGCTCAATCTGTGGCCTATTATTGCTAAATAGAAATCTGTCGTGCAATGTTTTTTTATTTCCATCTAAAAAGGGCAAATAATAATAAAGGATAAAAAAGAAAAATGACATAGAAAATTTCTTCTTCAAATTCATTTTTTGTAAAAATATTCATTAACGCCAGAGTCAGGAGTATTATTTTTTGGATTTGTGTGATATTTACCAACGCTAGAGTTGGAAATATTCGTAGGAATTGTTCACTGATGCCAGAATCAAGAACATGAAAGGAAGAATAAAATAAGGGAAAAAGGAGAACAAATTCTTAAGCAATTAGCCTGCCTCAGGTAGGACGCTTAGGGGGTGATAACATCTTTCCTTTTGCGTAACCAGTCTCATACCATAAAATCTCTGTTGACCAGTTAGGGTTCTTAGTAACCATAATGCTAGGTGGCGACTTTTTGAACAAGACATTTTCCCCTAAAAGAACAAGATATCAGATATTTGTTCTTTTTTCCAATCGAGTGATAATTTTTAATCGGTCGTCGCGATGTCCGGGTGTGACAAATATATCAATTCCTTCTTTGATTTTCATGGTAGTAATATTTCACACAATCTCAAGAATCAACACAAGTGCTCAATGAAAATTAAGAAGTTGTAAAGAGATATTCTAAAATAGTTCTACTTACTATATTATTCATCAATTCACATCATGGAGTATAAAGCGTTAACATAGTAGCATAAAACAAGATTGAAAGACTCCCTTAAGTTTTCTCCTCTAGGCTGAAACTATTTAATAGATGAAGGGAAGAATTTTATTTTATTTTCTTTCATTCTCTAATTAATCATTTCTTCAATAAACCAATTTTAATGCAACTGCATGCTTATGAATTTATCTCATAACAAAACTTATTCACAATTAAATCCCCTAAAATCTCTCATCATTGGTCGGCCACTAGCTCTATTTAATTATCAAAAGTTTTATTTCAATTATAATAATTTAATCATTTTACTCTAATTTTCACATTATTCCCCATGACAACTTATAATAAATTTTTATTTCCCCCAAATTATTCAAGAACCCTAACTTTTCAATTTCAAAAATTCAATCAATTAAGGACTTTAAGCCATTAAAATTAGATCAGGAGTCTTTAGAATGCCTTACCAAGCAAGTAATTAAACTCTAAACACTTCCCAAATCAAGTTCCAACTCCTTCTCTTCTTTAATCTTGGCCGAACTTCCTCTCTCCTTTTCTACTCACCTACACTTGATTATTTTTTTCTTCCTTCCAATTAATGCTTACTAAGCTTGTTTAATGTTTCCCCAAGATCTTCTCTCAAGATTTTATGTTTCCTTTACAATTCTATCTCTCTCACATGTAAATGGTAGGTTTCCCCTCATTATTTTTCTCTCCTTTTCTTCTTGCCAGAGCACACACATGCACACTTACATATATATACACACTACCTTTTTACCAAATTTTCTCTATATCCCAAATAGTAAATTTCATGTTCACAGGATAAAATTCCTAGATCCCAACATTTGTCTATATAAAATTTTTACCCGGGTGAATTTGAGTTTCATTTATTTACATATTGATAATTTTATTTCCAGGTAACTCACTCCTAATAATATTTTATTCACATTTCTGTATTTTTTTATTTTTTGAATTTTTTTTTTTGTATTTGGTTCGTTCTAATACTTATTTGGTACTTCTGTTAAATCTATAAGCACTTAGAATGCTTTTCTGCCTAATTTTCAACCAGGGTTTACATTGCGACCTATGATATCATAATTCAATAACCTCTTGTAATTTGCCATAATAATTGTTGCTACCTAATTTTTGACCTAATCTTTGATAAATTTTTGAAAAAAAAAATAAAAAATAGCAAAAAACAACAAAAACTGAAAAAATTTATTTTGACGCTTGTTAAAGTTCTTTTGGAATTTAAATGGGAAGGTCACCCATGAAAATAGACTAGTGTTTGAATTTCAAAATGGGCAAGTCGCCCGAGATAATGAGACCAATTTTAGAAAAACATGGATGCTTGCTGAAGTTCTTTTGGAATTTAAATGTGCAGGTAGCCCATGCAAATAGACCAATGTTTGAATTTTAAATTGAGCAAGTCACCTGAGATAATGAAATCAATTTCAGGGAAGTTGAACGCATGTTGAAATTCCTTTGGAATTTAAAGGGGCAGGTCGCCCCATGAAAATGGACCAATGTTTGAATTTAAAAATGGGCAGGTCACTCGAGATAATGAGACCAATTTCAGGGAAGTTGAACGCTTGGTGAAATTCTTTTGGAATTTAAAGGGGCAGATCACCCATGAAAATGAACAAGTATTTGAATTTTAAATTAGGCAGGTCACCCGAGATAATGAGACCAATTTTAGGAAAGTTAAACGCTTATTGACATTCTTTTGGAATTTAAAGGGGCAGGTCTCCCACAAAAATAAATCAGTGTTTGAGTTTCAAATTAGACAGGTCACCCGAGATAATAAGACTAATTTCAAAGAAGTTGAACGCTTGCTGAAATTCTTTAGGAATTTTAATGGGCAGGTCATCTGTGAAAACAAACCAGTGTGAGTGTGTATGGGCAGGTCACTTGTGAAAATAGACCAGTATTTGAATTTCAAAGTGAACAGGTCGCCCATAAAAATAGATTAGTCCGAGTGTGTGTGGGCAGGTCGCATGTGAGAATAGACTAGTTTTTAAACTTCAAGAAGGGCAAACCACCCATGATAATGAGATGATTTTCTTTTAAAATAGCAAAGTCTTTGGATGAGTGGATCACCAAGCATGCCGAGTAAACACTTTTCTTTACATGCTTAATATGCAAAACATTGATAAGGTTTTGATTTGTAAGCATTGTAAAGAGGAGGAATCTGTTGCTATCCAATTTTTAACCCAATCTTTGATACATTTTTTTAAAAAAAAACAAAAAATAGTAAAACACAACAACAACCCAAAAAATATGTTTTTGACATCTTTCCGTCATTTGCAACGATTTTCTCCTCTACGTTCAGTTGTTAATGTGCTTTTTAAGTCGACATTGAAGTTACTCTTTTTCAAAAAAAATCAAAATACAAAAAATAAGAAAAATCAAAATATATTAGGGACTAAATATGAAAAGAAAGAAGTTGAAGGATCAATTTATTTATTGGATTGCTTGGACACCAAGTTTGCTTAGGAACCAAACAATTAAAAATAACAAAATAGAGGGTGGTTACACACAAAATTTAGGGGGGCAGAAATTTAGGTGAAGGAGAAAATTAGTTAAAGCAAAAATTACACACCAAAGCACTCCCCTACCTTCCAGCTCTCAGCCAAAAAAAAAAAAACTAAGAAAAAGCCAAACAAAAAATATAAACACACAAAAAACGGGACAGCTATCTCCTTCAAGCAAAAGAATTGCAAAAGAATTAACCCTTCTCCTCCACCATGCACAACCATCCTCTGCATTCAACATCTTTGGTTCCACCGTGATCTGCTCCATCAGTAGCTCTCTCCTCAGTTGCACAACAGAAGCAGCACTGGTTTTAGCACCATTTACACCATCAACAACAAACTCCCGTAGCCCCTCTCAGCAGTAGAGGCATGCCAGCAAGCTACAGTACTGTGAGCAGCAGAAGGCTTTCTCTCAAAAAAACTTTGACCGTGAGCAACGTCTCACAACCATACGAGCAGCGTAATCTTCAGCAGTAGCAATAAAAGATCTTTCAACAGCAGCCATGAAAGTTTCTCCATCACAGCAGCACCAGAAGCATTCTTCCTCATAGTCGTGGTTTTCCTCAGCAGCAGCAGCACCGTAGGCTCCTTCCAGCCAGACTAGTAGCTTCTGGTAGCAGCACCGTGAGCCTCTCAAGTGAAACTTCTTTCATCTCACAGCAGGTTCCACCGTAAGGCACCGTGAGCAGCAACTTCATCCTCCACAGCAAACTGCAACCGAAATGCCACTCAAGGCCAGTCATCGTGAGCAGCTCCTCATCAATTAATTCTTGTCTGCAACTGCACCAGCAGGCAGTGAAGATCTTCCTTCGTCTTCGTGCAGCGAACATAGCAGCTTTAACTGTGAACGACACAGCCAACATCCCTCACCAGCCGTTATTCCATATCATAGCTCCACCGCCTCTCTTTCTCCCTTCTCCAGCAGCTACAGCAAGCCACCAAGGACAGTAGTGCCACAAGCCTCCACCATGAATCGCCAGCAACCGCCATGATTTCAGTCTTTGCACCTGCCACCATGGACCTCTTCTCAACGTAGGAGAGCTCCCCCTACAGAGATCCAGATATCCGTTTGTGGCACTGCTAGTGTGGGAACCAAGAGGAGATGTATTAGTTTCATATGCTGTAAAACGTTCTCCCACCAGTAACAGCACCAAAAAGTAGTAGTAGAGAGAAGCGTCTCAAAAATAGGAGCAGATATCGAACTTCAATATAGCAGAGCTCCCTCTACAGAGGTGCGTTTCTAAATCTTCTAGTGGACATATTAGTTTCATACATGGTAAAACTTTCTCTCACCAGTAGCAGCACCTAAACGAAATAGTAGGGAGAAGAGACAGGCCTGGTCTGAAAAACAAGTGTAGCAGAGCTCCCTTTACAAATGTCTGTTTTTGGCTCTGCTAGTGAAGAATCTAAGAGAGGATGTATTATTTTCAGACCATCTATAATTCTCCACTACCAGTGTTAGCATTAAAACGCAGTAGTAGGGAGAAGAGACAAACCAAGACTGAAAAACAAGAAGAAGACTAAAACTTCAACAGAGCAGAGCTACAAGCATCTGTTTGCTGCACCGTTAGTGAGGAATTAAATAAGAGACAAGGGAGTTTCATATTCACCAGGTGCTCCTCCTCCAGCAGAGACAACGCGTGATTATACACGTCAGCAGTGGCGGTGCTTAATGATGATTTGTGATTGATTGAGCTATTAGGATAAAAATTATCAATTTATTTTTATTGCACACAACCAAGTCTTTTAAAAATACAAAATAAATTGTATTGTTTAGTACTTTCATAGAAAAATTCAAAATACGTATTTGCATGTATTTTAGGATTTAATAACCAGTTTATTAAATTCATAAGAATTTAGCCAATATTTCAATAAATCATTTTTAAATTCATGAGAATTAATGGTTAAAAATTATGGTATAGAACGTTGGACCTATAAGTGAGGCTGGTATTTGAAATATCAGAGTTAACCGGAAAATTCTCAAAGTTATCCTAAATATTCATCAATTTTAATTTGGAGTATTTTTCACCATAATACACAAATTATGAAGAACATTTTCCTAAGAATTTATGTGGGTACATGAATCCATAATAAATTCTTAAACACTGAATTTATTCATATGAGTAAATCTCAATCCTAAACTACAAATAGACCACCGACCAAAAAACCATCAAAACCTCTGAAACCACATCAAATCACAAAGCAGCTTACCTTAAGTAGGATGCACTAGAGGTGCTAATACCTTCCCTAACTACAATCAGTCTCTTACCCTCAAATCTCTGACAAGACCAATACACCCAGGTTCCCTAGCGACCCTAAACCAAACAACTAGGTGACGACTCCCTCGACCCCTTTGACGTTGCGCGTCCACGTGCGATAAGAATTATCTTCAAAATCATTGGAAGTTGAACCCTTTATACAAACCTTACTATTATAGGTCTTTTTAACCTGTCATACTGTTCAGTATAAAAGATATATCCATTGACAAAAATACTTATTATAACACTAGACCTTATTTTTAGGACCCAAATATAAGAATTTCAATCTACCAACATTGGCTCCCATGTTGAACACCTGATTAAATTTAACAGCCATTAATGGTTGATGAAAAAAGATAGGAGTTAATCAAATCTAAACTTAGGAGTTGCAAATTTATTAAATACTAACATGTGTTTTAAGTCACATGGTAAATTGTTCATCTTGTAATTGAAAATTTTAAGATTCACTAACATTTGAATTTTGAGATAACAATAATTGATAATATTGCCTACAAGAAAGTTAAATGAATTTAGATTTTAAGAGAATATAAGAGAAAATGGTTTAAAAATATATAATTGTAATACTTACTAAACAAAAGGTATCAATTCATCACAATTAAATAACATATAATTATATACTTGCCTGAATTCGATGTCTATCAAATATCTTCTTCTCGTTGCATTCTTCGATAATGGTCGTCTATGATGGCCAAATATTGACAAATTCCAAGTCGAAGACAGTCCACCATCATCATCATTTTTGAAATGAAGTTGATTCTTGTTTTCAAATAAGGCTCAAAATAATATGAGGTAAATGTTGAAATTTCTTCAACAATATAAGCTTTCATATCCAAGCCTTAATATGCACTTTGTTTTTAATATATTTCTTAAGGTTCATAAGAAATAGAACTCAGAGAGGGAAATTGACACTACTAATAGATGTAACTTGATGCTATCGGGTTGAGTGATCGGATTTGTGAAGGGGGTAGCCAGATTCGCTAATTATTTTTTATATAAGGGATGATGTTTTGAAAAAGAAGGAAGAAGAAAGAATAGGGGAAGAGAGAACTGTCTGGTTTTAATTTATGTAAATTGCCTGACAAAATTTTCCATCGGCATTGTTGTGTCATGTGAAATTGCCAATGAATTTTTTATTGTTTTTTATCCCATTGCAATTTCCATCAGAAATTAGCAATGGAAAATATTTCATCATTGTTTACATTGAAATTACCTATAAAATATTTTTCTTCGGCATCTTCATTGGAAATTACTGACAGAATATTTTATTTCGATGTTTCCGTTGTTTTTTGGAAATTTTCTTGTAGTGAATATGAAAAGCAATCATTAATGTAAACATCTAAATTTTAGTATTCAATTAATTAAATATGGGCTATTGTCTTAGCCATCCAATTTTTCTAGAAAGGTTAGATTTTTTTAAAAAAATCGATAGTCATATTAAAGGAAATTAACTTGAGAGGATCCTAAGGGGAGGGTCATACCGATCCTATATTGCTATTGATATAAGCAATGTTAATTTGTATAATATTTTTTCTCAATTAACATTTTAGAAAAAATTAATATCTTATTCATTAAAAGAGAATCTCGAATTAGCATGTAATTAAGAAAATATCGTTTATTATTTTCCTTAGCCATCCAATTTCTTAGAAGGGTTAGATTTAAAGAAAATGATAATCATATGGAAGGAGATATGAGAGGATACTAATCCTACATTAATATAGATACAAGTAATGTCAATTTTATAGGATGCTCTTCTTGAAATGACTTTTAAGAAAATCTTATTCATTTAATGAGAATCCCGAATCTTTTAAATATATCCTATAAATCCAATTGTTGAAATCTTTTTAAGGATTGATTGAGATAGATTTACTACTATTAGTGGAAATTTCAATTACTAAGAAAAGAATGGATATGGTAATACGAGAATTCGAATGACTTTCTATACTTGAAGTATTTTCTATATTATATGTACTCTCTCTAAAGAAGGTATCTACTGCGTGTATTTTGATAAATAATACTTCACAAGTTAAAAAGAAAATTGTTTTTTTTCTTAATAGCATGGCCACTTGGATCCACTTTCTTCTCTTCTTTAATTTTGCACTATGTGTTTTGAGTGCAAGATCAATTGAAGATCAGGCCGAACAAAATCTACCAACTATTGAAATCATCAATTCTTTGCCAGCAAACTCGGAACCAGTGCGATTTTACTGTGCTTCCAATAATATCAGCTTGGGTATGCACTCACTTTCTGTGGGTGAAGTCTTCCAATGGAAAGTTGTGGAAAAGGATACATATTACTGCGCAGCTGAATGGAAACAATATTTTGCAGCGTGGTATGGGTTTGAAGTACCTAGAGATGAGAATCATGGAACTGTGTATTCGTTGATGAAGGAAGATGGGATCTATCTTAGTTGGGATAAAGCCAATTGGGTGCTGCAAAATACATGGAAAGCAATATAGATGGACAATATTTTGAAATTTTGTGTTCGGTTTTATGGTAATTATCGGACGAGTGCATTAGTTTACAACGCAACTCTTTCATCTAACAATAAATTGATTGTTACCAACCCTAAGGGTATAGCTCAACTGGTCATGTCCTTAGTTTGCTCCTTAGAGGTCACTAGTTCGAGTCCCATAAACCTCAGGGCCACGGGAGGCTTACATGGTCGTTAACTTCAGGGCCCGTGAGATTAATCGAGGTGCGCGCAAGCTGACCCAGACACACACGTTAATAAAAAAAATTGATTGTTACTGCTATTGGTTGTTTAATAATATTATAATACATTGCAGGTTGGATACAAATTGACCGGAGTAAAATAATTAAGTATTTCTCATCTCAATTGCACAATAAAATAATCAAAATATCATTAGATGTAAAAAATAAAAAACAAATTTAAACAAGTGTCAAGAGGTGTTTTTACGTTCTTAGAATGGTTTTTCCGTTATGATAATGTCAGCTTAGGAAAAATTTAGTATTTGACCAAATATAAAAAATAAAAAACAATTAAAAAGTATAGAGAAATGACCAAAATGCTCTTAAAAGTAAAAATTTTAAAATTGGAGTCAAAGGGCTTTTTTATCTTTTCATAATAGTTTTTTTATTATTATTAAGCCAGCTTAGGGGTAATTTGGTATTTCACTAAATATAAAAAATAATTAAGAAAAAGGTGGGGAGCGTGAAGCACACTCTCCGGTGTGTGGGAGGCACCCGATCCCTTTGGGCAGCGCATGCGACACGTCTCCGCATCAAAAAATGCCTTCCTGTTGTATCATTAGATGCGTCGCAGCGTCCTCTTCCTGTTGAAGTGATGTGTGTCGGCGTTGGTGGGCCTTTCTTTTTTCTTCCTTCTTTTCTCTCTCTTCCCTAAAAAATTATAGCATGGCCATCTTTGTTGTTGTTATTTCAACTTTAGTCCTTATTCATTTGATTTCTAATTTTTGTTCTTGTCCCTTTTAGAGAAATTTTACTTGTTTTCAATTTCATTCTTCCATCCTAATTTTGTATATATTATTTTTTTCTAATTTGGTCCTCATTCTTTTGATTATTTTTTGGGCCTTTTGTTGAATTGATTTTTCTATTCAATTTCACCCTTCAATCAACAATTTGTTTATATTTTTATTTTTATTTTGATCCTCATTCTTTCGATTGTTTTTTTATTCTTTTTATTCAATTAATCTTATGTTCAATTTCACCCTTTAATAAAAAAAAAAATTATTTTGTATTTCAATTTTGATCCCCATTATTTTAATTGTTATTTTTTGTTTTGGGTCCTTTTGTGTAATTGATATTTTTTTTCCAAGTTAATCATTCAATATTTTATTGGTTGGGAATTAGGCTTCATGTTTTTTTTATAGGGTATTTTCGGTTTAATGCCCAAGGTCATGGGTTTGAAAAGTTAACGTAGGTTAACATTGCTTTTTGTTTTTTCTTATTTTCTTTTCAGCTTTGTGATTTCTTACATTTTCTTTTCGACCAAGTTATCTTGATCTCATGATCTGGGCCGTATATTTGGCGGGTTAACCCGGGTTGGCTCGCATCTTGTTCCTAAAGTTAAATTTATAGGTTTGTCATGTTAACTCAGATTAACTCGAAATGATTTTTTTGTCTTTTTTATTCCAATTATTTTGTCCTTCCATATTTAATGATTAATATTTTAATTATGTTGAAGCGCTATTGATGATGATGATTATTTATTTTCATTATTAATATAATTTTGTGATGTTCACTCCATAAATCTTTCTATAGCAATATTGTATTGTAAAATTGTTTGTGTTTTGCTTGGATAGGAAATATATGTTGTCGGATGAGCATAAGTTCACCCGAGATTGTAATAAATAAAAAATCCATGCTACTTAAGTAGTAAAATATTGGTTATCTTGTGTGCCCACATAATGATTATGTAGGGGGGTGTTACAAATACCCACCAAAAAAGGCCTTGACGGGTCAAGACCTACCAGGCCAAAATCCAAGGCAAATACCATCAAAACAGCCTGAGAACTATCGGGCCTGAAATCCAACTAAATACCTACCAAAATGAACCCCAATGGGACACGACTTACCAAGCTTGAAATCCAAGGAAAATACCAACCAAAATGGACCCCAACAAGCTAGGACCAACTTGGCTCAAGATCTAAGGCAAATACCCATTGAAACGAGCCTTGGTGGGCTAGAACTAACCGAACCCAAAAAAATTGTGGGCCTCGAAAGAATGATACAAACAAGCTTGAAATCCAAGGAAAATACCCACTAAAACAAGCCCCAACGAGTTGGGACCTATCATGCTTGAAACCCAAGGAAAATACCCATTCAAACAGGCTCTGACAAGCCGTGACCAAGCATACTTGAAATCCAAGGAAAATACCTACCAAAAATAGTCCCCAACAAGCTAGAACCAACTGAACAAGAAAACTAAGGCAAATACCAATCAAAACGAGCCCCAATAGGCAAATCCAACTAGGCCAGAAATCAAAGGCAAATACGCACCAAATCAGGTCCAGAAGGGCCAGGACTAATTGAGCCTAAAATATAAGGCAAATACCCACTGAAACAGGCCATGACAAGCGAGGACCTACCCGAACTAAAATCCAACGCAAATACTAATCAAAACAGGTCGAGACCAAGCAGACCCAAAACCCAAGGCAAAATACCCAT
>Ga0307513_10010121_pt1 | contig 11872 bp, 5 predicted proteins | sample 15_EM_MG_FD_202174 | JGI IMG/M metagenome (GOLD analysis project Ga0307513, IMG submission 202174) | Populus trichocarpa ectomycorrhiza microbial communities from riparian zone in the Pacific Northwest, United States - 15_EM | ecosystem: Host-associated > Plants > Roots > Unclassified | place... | reverse complement strand
CGATTCCCTCAATTCTTCCACCACTCTAGTTTCCAAAAATGGCCTCTTCACTTTAGGATTCACAAGACTTGGCTCCGATGCCAGCTACTTGGGAATATGGCACACCAATGACACGAGCCACCCTTTTCGGCTTGCCAACAGAGACAAATCCAGAGCAGACAATTCAGGGGTTCTTGGAATAGATGGATCAGGAAATATGAACTCACCTACTCTGGTGGTGATCTTGTTGATTTTTACTCGAGTCGATCTTCCACCACCAATTTAACAGCTGTTTTAGAAGATTCGGGCAATTTTATTCTGAAAGATGCAAATTCTCACAGCGATCAGATTTTATGGCAAAGCTTTGATCATCCTACTGACGTATTCTTGCCAGGGATGAAGTTAGGAATCAAGGACTGGCCAATCCTGGTACCTTACGTCCTGGTTGAGTAACATGGTGCCAGCTTCGGGTGCTTTTACGTTTGAATGGGAGCCCAATGGACAGCAACTGGTTATTAAGCGGCGAGGCGAGCTTTTTTGGACTAGTGGATCATTGAGGAGGAATGACAGTTTCGAAAATCTTGTCTAGATGTCAGGACTTGTCTATAGTTTTCTTAATGTTTCTAAAGCTGATGAGGATTACTTTCACAGCTGACAAAGATAAATTCAGCACCCAGGAGGATGAGATGAGATTTTCAAGATGGATCTTGAGCTCTAATGGGGGCATAATAGAGGAATATAGTGAAGGCTTATTTGGAGGCTTACCTGTAATGGAAATAGCTTAGGAAGGGGTTATGTGAGATGGAATGCAGGACCTGCGTGCAAGAGGAGTAACAGGGACAAATACGAGCCCCTTTCAGGTTACTTTGACTATAAATTTCCCATTACAGTCGACGATAATGCTAGTCTTAGCATTAGTGATTGCATGGACAGATGCTGGAAAAACTGCTCAAGTGTTGGCATTGATAGCAGAGGCGAGAATTATGCAAACTATACTGGATGTATACTTTTTCATGGAAGCTCATTAGTACTAGAATCCTTGGTAAGCATCATTATTTTCATGATCTTATTGAATTCCAAGCTTAAACTTTTCATATCAATATGAGCAGAAAAGTTTCTACATGAGTTGATGACCATGGATACAACAAATGACATATATGAGCTTGAGAATGATGGAAACAAAGGTCACAATTTAAAAGTATATAGTGCTGCAACGATCATGGCTTCGACAAGTAATTTTGCATCAGAAAATAAACTCGGACAGGGTGGTTTTGGACCTGTTTACAAGGTAGTCTTGGAAAAACATCTCAAGTAAACAATTAACATACCATTTTGTATCTGTAATGACTAATAAGTAGCTTCATTGGAGGGAAAATTGCCAGAGGGGCGAGAGATAGCTGTAAAAAGACTGTCTAGAAGTTCAGGACAAGGGCTGGTGGAATTCAAAAACGAGCTTATACTCATAGCTAAATTGCAACACATGAATCTTGTCAGGCTCCTAGGTTGCTGCATTCAAGGGGAAGAGAAAATGCTAGTGTACGTATACATGCCTAATAAAAGCTTAAATTTATTTATATTTGGTAAGTTAATTATGCCATCATACTAAAAATCGAATGGATCTCTGTTTTTGCAAGGTTTTGGACTTGGATGAATAACATTGCTGGAAGAAACGTTTCGAGATTATTGAAGGGATAGCTCAAGGCCTACTTTACCACCATAAGTACTCAGATCGAGGATAATTCATAGAGATTTGAAGGCTGGCAACATACTACTTGATGAAAATCTGAACCCCAAAATTTCTGATTTTGGCATGGCAAGAATTTTCAAGATTAATGATTTACAAGCAAATACAAACCAAATTGTTGGAACACGGTGCGTATACATTTACAGTTGTATGATTCATTACTCTTTAAGTGCTTAAAAATAACATAACATTAAGTTTTCCATCCAGTGGATATATGTCCCCTGAGTATGTCATGGAGGGCATCTTTTCTGTGAAATCCGATGTCTTCAGTTTTGGAGTTCTACTGCTGGAAATTGTGAGTGGTAGAAAGATCCATGGCCACCTTCAAATAGACGGCCGCCCTCTTAATCTTGTGGGATATGTAAGTTCATTTCATGCAACCTCATAAATTATACATTGCTAGCTGCATAAGCTTAATTTAAACATTAAACGTAAACTTGGTTCAGGCATGGGAGCTATGGAAAGCAGGTAGCTCATTTGAGCTGGTGGGTCCAATACTAGGAGAATCTTGCTCTAAAGACCAAGTCTTGAGATGCATTCATGTGGGCCTGCTATGTGTAGAAGACAATGCAGTGGATAGGCCGATTATGTCAGATGTTATATCAATGCTAACAAGTGAAGCACAATTACCACTTCCCAAACAGCCCGCATTTTCCAATGCAAGAAGTATTGTGGAAGAAAAGCCTGCAGAGATTGGTTCCATAAATGATGTTTCTATGTCAACCATGTATGCGAGATAGAGGTTAATTAGAGCGTTAGATGGTTTATTTCTCCTCATATTTTGTTTGTCATATGCCTTATTGGAGTAGACACATTCTCCATCAGTATTTTGCTTTTTCAATGATGAGTCTTTTTTGTTGCTCTCAAAATTTAAGTTTCATTCGGAATATGCTTAAAAATTCTTAGCAAGGTTGTATTTCATATTATATGTACCATTATTCGTTATGATATCTAATAAAATAATGAAGAGAATTAACGTGCATATATATATATATATATATATATATTGATTGTTAGAGAATAATATAAATCATATTTTGGGACCTCACCTAACAGCTTAAGTTTTTGGGTTGAATTAGTTCTTTGACATGGTATCAGAGCCTTAATAACCAAGTAGTCACGAATTCAAATCTCACCACCCCTAAAAAATCAAGCACAAGATAATGTGGCTTTATGCAAGTTTAAAGCTCAAAGGGCTTTCACTTGAGGGGATGTGTTAGAGAATAATATAAATCATATCTTGGAACCTCACCTAACAGCTTAAGCTTTTGGGTTGAATTGGTTCTTTGACATTGATGATATCTCAAAATAAAAAATATGTAAAAACAAAAAAGGGGCTATCACACAATGATTTTTGGGTTGTTTAATTAGATGCGTATTCAATTTACATCTATTCAGTTTTTTTAGTCTAAAAAAACACGTTGAAGAATTCTATATATTCAGTTTTTTTATTATCTTTTGATATTTAGGATTGGATGCTTATTTTTTGGGTTGTTTACTTAGATATGTATATAAGTTTTTCAATTTACATTTAAAAGTTTTTTTTAGTCTATAAAAACACGTTGAAGAATTCTATATATTCAGTTTTTTTATTATGTTTCGATGTTTAGGATTGGATGCTTATTTTTATGATTTTTTTATTTTTTTTCCTTGAATCTTTTATTATTTTTAGTTTCACCTTTCAATCCAAGTTTATAGTGTTTTTTTTTTCTTTTTTTGTCTTTGTTCTTTTGATTTTTATCCTTTTGTTAATGTTTTTATTCTTTTCAATTTAACTCTTGAATTTAAAATTTTATTGTTGCCTTTTGATTTATTTTTTGTTGCAATTTTAACATTCATTATTTTTATTGTATTTTTTTATTTTGTATTTTTTTTTTGTTGTTTTTTTTTTTTAACCTTTATGATGTATTCATATATAGTGCCTTACGAGCTCATGGTTTAAAAAGTTAACAATAATTGAATTTTTTTGTCTTATTTTTTTTTTCATTTTTTTAACTTTTCTTTTTATGAAATTATCCTATTCTCATTTAATTTTTACTTTGTTAACAAATAAAATCATTAAGATGTTTTTGGAATATTGTGAAGATATATTTTCATAATATTAGCAAGCGTTCTTTTGCATTAAATTATTTTTTTTTGCACTTTGTTTGTTGTCAATATCTTATTTTCTAATGATATTATTAAATTAACAGAGTTTATTTAAACTCACATGAGACAATTACTTGAATATTATATTTTTTTAATTTTTAAAAAATATTTATCTTTTTTTGATATTTTTTATACCAAAACAAAGATGGGCCCGTGGCGTAGTGCGGGCCACCTAACTAATATAAACACTAAATAAGATAGTAAAACATTGTAGATAAAGACACGGAATAGTGTGGATTGAAATAATGCTGACCTTTTGCCATTCTCAATAAAAAAAAACAATGGCCTCGATAATGGGGTAATATGGTTTTTCCCACATGATCCATTGATCGATACCAAATTGATCGGGATAAATTGGTTTTCACACATTTAATTACATCCATTGATAAGGAAAAAAATTTAACACAATAAAATTACTTAGTTCTTCTTAAAAGAAAAAAATATCAAATTGGCAACGAGAACTTCTTCATCTTTTCCTTTTTTAAGCACAATTAAATGACAAAATAACCTTTAGAATAAAAAAATTATTAAGCTAGCGTGCAAGGGCCTTTTTAATTTTCAACTTGGGTTTTGGTTATAATCAAATTGAAAGAGGAAAAATTTGATATTTTAATAAATATAAATATTATTTTAAAAAAATAATTGGCGCCTGCGAGTGGCAGACCCTTGCACTATTCGAGCGGCACATTAGGCATCTTTTAGTGGCTGAATGGTGGCTCCCCAGGCGGTGTTTGAATCGTCTCAGATATTCCTCTATTCCTGGGTGGTGTGTGTGAAAATCAGACTTTTAGTTTGGTGTCGACAACCTTTTCTCTTTTTTTTTTCTTTTTTTTCTCCCTCTTAATTTTTATGTCTGCCCCTTTAATTTTTCAATGTAGGTATTCAATTTGGTTTTTCTTCAAATTTTATCCTCAATCTTTTTATTAATATTTATTTTATTGGAAATAATTTATAAAATTAATTTTTTTAATTTTATCCTCCTTCAATTTTTTTAATCTATAATATTTTGTCCCCAATTCTTTTGATTGTTATTTTTGGTTTTTTAATCATTTTCTTGATTTATCTTATGTTTCAATTTCATTCCTTATTTTTTTATTTCATTTAATTTTCATACCAGTTTTAGTTCTTTTTTTTTTATTGCTTTTTTTTAATCATTTTCCTAGTTTGTTTTATTTTTCAATATTGTCCTTCATTGTTTGATTTTATTTAATTTTTATATCAAATTTGGTTCTTATTCTTTTGATTGTCATGTTTAGTTTTTTAATTTTAGATGATTAATAATTTTGCTTCGTGACTTTCTCATGTTTGCCTTGTATGCGGTGACCCGGTCTCATGACTCAAGTCATAGGTTTCGAAGATTAGCTCGATTTGACTTCGGTCTTTTTTTTAAAATTTTATCATTCAAGATTAGGTTAATGGGCCTTTAGCTTTGTGATTTTTATTGTTTTCTTTTCTATAGGATTATCTCGATCTCATATCCTAGATCACATATTAGCTGAGTTAACTCGAGTTTTTTTTTCTTAATTGATTTTTTCACCCATTTTTTTATTCGATTTCTTTTATATGGGGTTATCCTGCCCTCACAAACGGGCTGTGAATTGGACATGTTGATTCAAGTCAGTTTTTTTTATCCTTTTTTAAAATGGATTTGATTTGAATTCGTCTTTCAGCCTTTCATTTGTTGGTAATTGAGCTTTTTTTTCTCTCTCTCTCTTTATAAAGCTATCTCATTCTCATTCAATTATGCTTTGTTATTAAATAAGATTGTTGAGTTCTTTTAAAAATATTTAGAGGGTATCATTCAATTTAGCATTCTTTTAATTTTCATTGGCTTTTTTATCAATCATATTATGAAATTAACCAAGATTATCGAATACATTCGAATTAATGACATGGGTCCCAAATTTGTTTTTCTTCTTTAAAAACGCTATCATTTTCCAAGTAATGTTTTTATATTAGGAACAATTTGACCTGTTGCACGGCATAACACATGCCGCCTACCTAATCTCATCTAATTATTCACATACTAAACATAAAAATACTAGCTAAACACATATCATGAATGATACTTGGTACTCTAAAAAGATAAGATTTTTGACTTTACTTGTCTTTACTTTTGAATCTTTTTAATAACTTAATTGCTTTATATAAAAAAAAACTTAATTGAAAATAATTTATAACTTGGCCATGTCATACATCTATTTTTGTCACCATCTACAATTTCATTTCTCATGTAAAATTTAAATTTCTTAAGGTGTGTGTAGATGTATTGTTTTCTTAGAAATTAACCATAAATTTATTTAGGCTAATTTTTGTATACCTAGACTAAGCTCTTTTTAAATCAAGTCGTAAATAAGCTATTCACATTTTAATTGATATATTTATATATAAAAAATATTTTTACAGCATTTTATAAAATTTAAACCAAATTTATAAATATGAGAAGCAAATTTACTTGTCAATAACTTTAGAGCTAGTGGGGATATAGATAAGACTACTCTCATGGCACACAATACATTGAGGGTACAAAAAATTTAGTGTTAAAAAAGAATGTCAAGAGGCCAAAAGTGTGTTTTAAAAAAGTTAAAAAAAAAGTCATGATTTTAATCATATACTCAGCTGGGTTGAATAAACTTGTCTTATCTAATATGATGACAAAAAAAAGGTAACGACATCATATCAATAAAACTAAGAAAAAAAAAAGTGCTCATGATAAAAAAAATTGTTTATTAAAAGGAAAAAAAATCAATCTAATTGTGCGTGGTAGAAAAAAATTAGGAAAGAAAAGGAAAAAATGACCTAAGTTGTTTCACGTGTGCAGCATTATGGTGATCATCCTTCTAGATCAGGATTTTGTATGTGAGAAGAAAGAACTAGGAATTCTTATCCTTTATTGCTTAAAAATATTTGGAGTTAACCACCTAATATTTTGATCACTAAGAACCCTAAATGGTCTTTAGAGTTTGAATAAGAGGACTAGTTGTGTAAAGAGATGATAGTGTTATCCCTAGTACACCATATCTAAAATAAGCTATATTTTTTATTTGTTTGATTATTACTAAGTTATTATAATGTTTTTTTTCTAATCGTTGGGTTTGTTTATTGGGTAAAGCAGATCCACCTTTATAAAGTGGACCATGACTTTACGGGTTAAGCATAACCATTCTAAAGACGAAACATATTTTTTGTATTTGTTTCCTTGAATACTAAGAATACATATTATGTATAAGTTCAGAATCCCTAATATTAAAAATAAACAAATTAATTTTTTTGATTTTTGAAATTAGGTCAACTCCTTGTGACTTTAATAAACTTATTATTAAATCTATGATGCATGCAAAATATAAAAACTTTTTTTTTTGTATTCTTAGGAATTGCTAAATAATGCAAAGTATTTTATTTTTTATTTTTTGTATTAGAATGCAAACATGATTTTTTTGGATATACTTAGCCATATATCATTATTATTATTTTTACAAAAACTAAGTTTATTTAATACCAGAAAATATTTTATGTGTAAGTTTATAATTTTAAATTTTAAATAATAAAGAGTAAAAAAAATAACATGGAAAATCCAAAATTAATTTCAAAATGGTTCAAAATTTGAAAAATAATTAAAATTAAAATAAGACATGTTTGACAAAATATAAAAAATAAAAAATGAATAAAGACTATGAAAAATAAGTTATGACATATTTGATAAACACACCCTTAACTAAAGAGTACATACTTAAGACTTGTCTTGAGATCGTGTTTTCTAAACACGTTTTAAGATACAAAAAATCATTTTTCATGTGGTAAATTTCTGTTAGGCCAAACACATCCTTAAGGTCTTTATAGGCTCAGCACAGCGTTGGGCTCCTGGCCTAAACTAGCACAAGCCTGGTCCGAAGGAAACGAATGCGTGTAAAGAAAACTAAATAGCCCAACCTTTTTTTCTCTTTCAAAACAGAGGAATTTCGGAAACCCAGTCCATAAACAAAAGAACAAAAAAAAGCTCTTCACGTTACAAGGATCAAAACCAACATTTTACATGAACCTTACCCATCACCTACATCATTTCCTGCTGCTCAATGTAAAAAAAAAATGATATTTCATTTGCAAATCCTAGGAAGTCTCATACGATTTAAAGCAAAGCATGCTCCCTACACCATCATCTTGACAAATGGCAGAGATGCATGCAAGAATATGCAGAAACCAACTTTACAGTGGAAAACTTGAACAGGAACAAAAAGAGAAGAAGGAAAAACTATATACCTATGGCAGCTGAGAGGGAGGTTTCTGGTTTGAATGGAAAACTTGAGACCAGCTTGATACCCTCGCTAAACTCACGAGACTGGAAATAATGAATGTTTTCTGCTTTGTAATGACAACACTTCGTTTTTGACATGGCTCAAGTTATTCTTGACATGGCTCCTTCTCATCCAGTAAAGAAAGTCCAACGCCTCACAGGGAGAGCTACTTATGAATATGTGTAGTCTTGTGATGAACACAAATGGAAATTATGTTAAAATTAGTTGTTAGTTGTGTTGAAAAAATTATATGATCTTTGCATGTGAAGGAAGTGTTAATATGTTATGTTAGGAAGGAACTAACATAAATTGGTGTGTGTAGGGGTTGTTTTGATGGCCTAAATGTGCATGACAAGGGTTGTTGTGACAACCATGAATTAGAGTGTGTAGGGGCTGTTTTGATGGCCCAAAAATACATGAACAAGGGATGTTGTGACAACCATAAATAGGTGTGTGTACGGGCTGTTTTGATGGCCTAAATGTGCATGAACAAAGGTTGTTGTGACAGTCATGAATGGGTGTGTGTAGGGGCTGTTTTGATGGCTTAAATATGCATGAACAAGAGCTGTTGTGACAGATATGAATTGATGTGTGTAGGGGCTGTTTTGATGGCCTAAATGTACAAGAACAAAAGTTGTTGTGACAACTATGAAATTTGTGTGCATCAAAGTGGTTTTGATGACCCGAAATGGTACAAGTATGGGCTGCTGTGGCAGTCATAAACGAGTGAGACAAACATTATGTTTATTGTTTCATTATGTCATAAAGATAAGGGGCTACAACTTAATTGAATTGTTTTGACATTATGTCATAAAGATTTTTGTGTGAAGGAAATTCAAAAGAAAACTCACATCCTTTTCTAATGCCTTGTTCGACCAAACATAAAAATGGGGGAGGTTTGAGTTATGTCTTGAATTATTTTGATGATTGCATGAAATTATGTTAATTACTGTGTTTGATCATTGGATTTGAACACTGAAAATCATCAATAAAAAACTGAATCGTTTGGACACTGAAAATCAACAATGAAAAACTGAGTCATTTGGATACTGAAAATTAGCAACAAAAAACTGAGTCATTTGGATACTGAAAATTAGCAACAAAAAACTGAGTCATTTGGATACTAAAAATCATCAATGAAAATCTACAACGAAAAACTGAGTCGTGTGGACCCTTAAAATCATCAACGAAAAACTAAGTCGTATGGACATTGAAAATTTTCAATGAAGAATTGAGTTGTTTAGAAATCAAATTTTAGTGTAAATGGATGCTAATTTAGTGAATTGAAGTGATAATAAAAGTAATCTATCCATGAACTTGTTTACAAAACTAATTAGGTATGTGAATTAATAGATGTGATGAATAGGTCTGAAAGATTGGAGTATTGATTTAGGATATTCTATTGAAATATAGGAGAAACATTCAGAGTGGGACCCGACTTTTCAGGAATATGTATAGTAGAAGTTTAAGGTAAGGGTTGCCCCTTTGCTTCTGTAATTATTTAAATTTCTATAATGCTAGAATATAATAAATATTATTTGTATTTCATACTACTGTGTATCATGAGAAAGATTGTTATGTAAATAATGCCTACGAGCATGAGAATATATTGATATGTGAATATTACCTAAAGGCGCTAGAATTATTGTGATGTGAATATTGCTTACAAGCAAGAGAAATATTGTCATTGTGTAAATGTTGCCAACGAGCAGGATAAATATTATTATTGTATGAATATTGCCTACGGGCATAAGAATTATTGTGATGTGAATATTGTCTACAAGCAAGAGAAATATTATCATGCATAAATGTTGCCAAGGGGCAAGAAAAATATTATTATTGTGTGAATGTTGTCTACAGGTATAAATATATATGAGTTATGATCAACTACAATGATGGACATCTATAAAAAAAAAAATCAAAATTGACTGGATGACCTGTAGGGAGCTAGTAGGATCAACGAGGTTAATAATCGAGATATTTAAATTGACTAGTTGATGGCTAGTGGCATTTGTGTTCAGATGACCGAGATATTTAAATTGACTAGCCGATGGCTAGTGGCATCTATATTTAGATGATCAAAATAATTTATTTGATAGCTAGTGGCATTTGTGTTTAGATGACTAGGATAATTTATTTTAACTAACCAATAATGAGTGACATCTGTGTTTAAATGACTGGGATAATTTACTTAGTTTAGTCGAAGGCTAATGGTATCTATATTCAGATGATTGAGATAAATGACTAGTTGAGTTAATTCGAAAGGAATTAGTATTGCATGATTGTTAGAATATTGAATTCATCTAAAAGTTAAAAGACGAACCATCCGTGAGCTTTTAAATAAGGAATTTAATCTATTATATGTGATGACTAGATAAGTTAAATGGTTATGAACATGTTTTATTTGATTAATTATTGTATTATAGTCTAATATGATGAAATAATCTAATTGTCAAGTTCCTCTCATGTTGGGGTTGACTAGTAGATCTTTATCATGCTACTTTTCAATATAAATAGGGATATTGTAAATCATAAATGTTAAGTGGATATATATTAGGATTTTGATACTTTATCTTGGACTTGTAATGTTATTGTAATAACATTATTATTGACTTGTATTTCTTTTGTTAAGTTTATTAACCTCTATTTAAATCCATGAAAATGTAGATAAAACTCTATATGTATGTTTGTATTCAAATGCTAGTATTCCTTGTATTATATGGAACATATGTCTCACAGATTATGAGTTCATTAAATTCTTATATGCATTAAGTATGATTCATGAATATTTAAGGATATGTCATTTCGTGTTGTGCTAGGATGGGATGAGATACGATCCAAGATGGTTAGACCTTGATAATAATGATGACCGTGATATATAAATGTGGAGATGTCGATAACTTGGTATGCTTAAAAACAAGGAAAACTCTGTTGAATTTTAGGTAGGGATCCCAAAAGAAAATGGCCTTATTTTCAAGGAAGTGTTATGATTTATTTTGCTCAGTTTGCTTGTGAAAATTCAGGATGTTACACATAACTCGCCTAAGAGAGCACACTTTACCTTTTTTCAAAACTTTGAGAAACATATCCAATTTTGTGTGGACTATAGATTGTCAGATGGCTTTTGAGAAGCTCAAATTTCATCTTTCATTCCTCAAGATATTTTCTTAGCCTAAGGAAAGTGAAAATCTTTTTTCTTAATTTCGGAGTGTCAGACTCAATGGTGAGCGTGTTCTGGTTAGAGATGATAAAAAAATACGTACAAGTTATTACTCAAGTCATACCCTCCATGATGCTGAAACCAAATATTTAAAAGTGGAGAAGGTAGTATGCGCTCTAATAAGCGCCTTTAGGAAAATCAAGCCATATTTCCAAGCTTACCAAGTTATAGTACTATCAGATTAGCCTCTGCGACAAATCCTTCATAAGCTTGAGAGGTTTGGATGCTTGGTGAAATGGGCTATTAAATTGGGAAAGTTTGGACTTCAGTATAGACCCCAGTCGGTTATAAAGGGTCAAACCTTAATAGATTTCATTGTTGAGTACTCTTTTGAGGGTTCTAGGAATACATCTAAATCCCCATATTTAATCACAACTTCTTCTACTACACTAGATGCGCTAATAGAATAACATCTGATAATCCCTTTTTAGAAATTGTATGTTGATGGCTCTTCCAATGTCAATGGAAGTGGAGCTAGGATAATACTAG
>Ga0307513_10010120_pt1 | contig 11874 bp, 11 predicted proteins | sample 15_EM_MG_FD_202174 | JGI IMG/M metagenome (GOLD analysis project Ga0307513, IMG submission 202174) | Populus trichocarpa ectomycorrhiza microbial communities from riparian zone in the Pacific Northwest, United States - 15_EM | ecosystem: Host-associated > Plants > Roots > Unclassified | place... | reverse complement strand
CTCCTGTATTGGACTGAAGGCTTATGGACTTCTGCATACCTTAATAATCAGTTGTTAATTACTACACTTTAAGTGGTCATATGACAATGTTATGCTTGGGAGGTCAGTCTAGTTGCTGTGTTTTTTAAGCCAAGTTAAAAATAAAAATAAAAACCTTGCGATATGGATAGAAGAAGATGGAATAACTTCGGAATGTGCAGCCACGGGGATTTAAGTTCTGAGTGGAAGTTCTGACTCTTTATATGGTCTTTTGTGAATGAGAAAGAGAATTTCAGGTTTTGTGAGATTAAGCATCAAGATTTGAATGCTATTGTAATTCCATGTTTCGTAATGGAGTTTTATGAGAGCTTCTTATGTATTTTATTATGTGAGAGAATTGGAGGTTTTAGCTTAAGTGCTTGTTTGTTTTTGTGTTTTAAAAGTGTTTTTGAAAAATATTAATTTTTATTTTATTTTTTTCTTGGTTTCAAATTAATATTTTTTTGATGTTTTTAGATCATTTTTGTAACGACTCGACGTTTTCAAGACTAAAATCGCTGGAAATTTTTTTTGAATCATCTGGTTTCTGGGTGTTTTTTACTATATCATTCTTCAGGTTTATTATTGCATTCTGTTCATTAACAAGGCACAATCTATGTAGGATAACGTAAATCAACATTCCCATATAATGGATTCTCAATACACGTGTTCATAATATTATATTTACATACTTGTAGGTTTACATTATATAATATCGACATACCCATAAATTCACATTCTTATTCTAATCTCGTTATCATCACGAGTTCATACAAGAGTATTGAACAACAAGTTACACAACTAGTACTTTCGTTATCCTGACCTCATGTAATTTCACAACACGACATCCTCATTAGATGTATGCCTCCTATGTATATTCATACACATCATATCAACTTGTTCGTACATTCACATCCGTGTTCCATTTCAATTTTTCATTACTAGTCTTTACAAAAGAAGTCGGACGACTAATTGAGTGATTAACACGTTCGTTCATGCAGAACTCATATCACTGATAACACATGAATATATAGTTCTTTTTCAAAATGTGTGAGACGTGAAACGAATTTCCTCATGCGCCATGTTGGTATGATGTCCCTGTTATAGCACAAGATAATTTCCAGCATTATAGGCAATTTAAAGAAACATAGTAAAGAATATTAACGTTACATTTCATTCATGAACCAAAAGAGCATAATTCTTTCATTTCTCTTTACTTATGTAAATACCACCATTAATAATTCGTCAATTACCGAGGCTAATTACAATACTCAAACCCGGTCATTCATCTCGAATACCGTTAGCTGAACTAACGTTATTCTTTGCTAAAGCACAACAATCGTAGTTCTTTCATATACTTGGCATATACAAAACATAGTATACATGAATGCATCAATTCTTCAAACTAACTCATAACTCTCAAATCCGGCCATCCTCTTACGATGCCCTTAGCCAAAGTCAATCGTTTATTCATCCTGGTCATCCACTTAGAATGCTATTAGTCGAAGCTAGTCATTTATTCATCTTGGTCATCCAGTTAGGGTGTCATTAACCGAAGCTACTCATTTATTCATCTTGGTCATCCACTTTGGACGCCATTAGTCGTAGCTAATCATTTGTTCATCCCGGATATCCACTTTGGACGCCATTAGCCATAGTTAATCATTTGTTCATCCCGGTCATCCATTTAGGATGTTATTTGCCGAAGCTAGTCATTTATTCATCCCGGTCATCCACTTAGGATGCCATTAGTCAAAGCTGATCATTTGTTCATCCCGGTCATCCGCTTAGGATGGTATTAGCCGAAGCCAATCATTTATTCATCCCGACCATCCACATAGGATGTCATTAGCCGAAGCTAATCTATCATTTGTCCCCGCCATCCAGCATTAGCCGAAGCTAATCAATCATTTGTCCCGGTCATCCATTCGGATGCCATTAGCCGAAGCTAATCAATCATTTTCATTTCTCTCGGTCATCCATTCGGATGCCATTAGCCGAAGCTAATCAATCATTTGTCTCGGTTATCCATTCGGATGCCATTAGCCGAAGCTAATCAATCATTTGTCTCGGTTATCCATTCGGATGCCATTAGCCGAAGCTAATCAATCATTTGTTCATCCTGGTCATCCGCTTTAGATGCCGTTAGCCGTAACTAATCATTTGCCCATCCCAATCATCCGCTTAGGATGTCATTAGCCGAAGCTAATCATTAACCAATTGAATGTTCCATAGGCATTTTAGGAAATCACTATAACATGGTAATATCCCTTGAATTGCTCATTCAAACAGTTCATAACAATTTGATAGTCACTGCAACATAATGGCAGACCTTTCATGGTACTCGTACAGGCGTTTCGTAATAGTTTAACATTTAGTAAACACAATAATAGATCCTTTATAACACACAAACAAACATTCCATAACAGTTTAACATTCAGTAATACAACAATACATCCTTCGTATTACTCATCCAACCATTAATGACACTTAATGTTCAATACAATACAATAATAGATCCCTCGTAATACCCATACAACCATTCATGTTCATTAACATTAAGTATAATACAATGGTAGATCTTTCATAATACTCATACAACCATTCATCACAATTACAATTCAATATATAATAAAATGGTAGATCCTTCGTAATACTCATACAACCATTTATCACGATTACACTCAATAAAATACAACCGTAGATGTTTCGTAATATTCATACAACCATTTGTCACAATTACATTAAATAAAATACAACAGTAAATCCTTCAAAATCCTCATACTACCCTTCATCAGCAGCCCAAATTCATAATAACCCAATCAACATCTCATAGTCTGTTTAATATTCATCGCAACACAATAATATATATCCACCTCAAACAGGTCATTTCAGAACATTAACATTTTCATCATTGTTTCAACATTCAACCATAACTTGATCGACATTTCCTAGTCAATTCAACAATCATCAAGGATTCAATCACACACTTCATCGTCGTTTCATCATTCAACAAGGATTTAATAAAATATCATCATAAGTAAATCATTTCAAAACATAAACATTATATGAGAAAAAGGTGGAAACCACCTACCTACTCAACTTACGGGTTGTCCTTGTCTTAACGATGGTCCGATCCGAACTACACCACCTAAGACATCAATGGCCATAATTTAGTACATTTACATCCTTAAATCACATTCATCACCATACTTATTTCAAGAGTCCAAGGCTTGTCCTTCCACCTCGGTGGTGGCCTCCCCATTACCACCCAAACTTCCAAATCAGCCATTAGAAAAATTATTTTGATAACATAATCTAGACCATATTAGATATGTGACTATCACTTCGTCGCGAGTAGAATATATTTTCTCTTCAGTAAATAAAAGAATATATATGCTTTTTCAACGTGTTTTTTAGATATAAAAAACTTCTAAATTCTAAATTGAAATGCTTATTAATAAATTAATATTTGATCAACAAATAACTTAGATTAAGTTATTTAATCTCACAAAATGGGTCATACACTCAGTTGTGTTTAATAACTTTGTTTCTTAGAATAAATATTTTACTTAATCAAACAATTATTCGTGTCATTAAAAGGTAAAAAAAAATTGTTAATGAAGGTGAGTTGAATAAAACCATGAAGTCCAACGATTAAAGAACTCAATGTTGTATAGCAAAACAAAAAAAAAAATCAAACTAACCCCGCGACCATGGGCACATGATTGGAATAATCCCGTAGAAAGGAAAGAGAAAAAAAAAGCATGAAGATCAATTCACAAAAAAATTAAATGTTGAATGATGAAATATAAAGAAAAAATTCAATTTTCAAAAAAGACCTAAAAAAAGACCAAAATTAACATGTTTTAACCTTTAAAACCCATAATCATGGTCATAAGGCTTGGATTGGCCGCGTAGAAAGCAAATCCAAAAAAAGAAAATGAAGCAAAATTCTCAATAAAAAAAATATAGAGTGGTTAAAATTATAAAAAAAATAAAAGAAAAAAATATTGAAGTCAACCTTGTAAACCCACTAACCCCCACTACCATGAGCAATGATAACTCCAAGGAAAGAAAAGTTAGAGAAAAAAAATATAAAGACCAATTCCAAAAAAATCAACTATTGAAAGAAGAAATTGAAATTAAATCAATTGTTTAGGACCTAAAAACAGACCAAATCCAGCTTCTGTCAACCTTTGAAACCCGTGACCATATCATGAGGTCGGGACTAATCCTATAAAAGGCAAAACTAAAAAGAAAAAACAAACCAACCAGAGACCAACCACCGCTCTGCCCCACACATAGGTTGCACCACTAGAAAGAGGACGTCAATGTGCTTCCAACGCAGTCACAAAATGTGGTGTTTAGCCACCGCAAGTGAAGAGCATGTGAGGCGTCCACTCGCTAGGGCGTGTATGGCTCGCACCAACTACTTTATATACATCGGTGTTTGTGTGTGTGTGTGTATGACTAAAAGACCAAAATGCCTCTTAGTCCACATGAGTATAACAAAAAAACCAACAGTCAGATAAAAAAGCTCTTATAAGAAAGTTTAATTTTTTTTATTATGAGGGCAGTGAATTAATATCATTGTTCATCACTAAACGAAATGTACATAAAGCCCTTGGATGCAAGTTCGTTTTCCCCCTAAAATGTGGTAATTTAATTGTTAAAATATTAATGAATTTGGAAAAGATTAATGTGTCCATGTGAAAAAGATCATATGACGTCAATTGCAAGTTATTTGGTTTGTGTAGAGAAGGGTGAAATTGTCTTTTCACAGTGGACATCCACATAGTTTTTTTTATTTTAGATTATCTCTTAATGTAATAATTTATAATGTGAAAAGATTCATGAAATGAAATTGAAAGGTGAAGAAATAATCATCTTGAGCAACAGAAATCATCCATTGATGATCGTATTGCTACCAAAAGAATAAACTTATTCAACGATGTTGGCCTCCTTCTAAAGGTGTAGAATATTCACTAGCTCCCCTCACTAGCCTTGCCTACATCGATGTTTGGCTTTGCAACCTCTTCTTGAAAGGGGTGGGTTGAGGCACCAGGGATTCTTCTTTGGGTCACATCCAAGACCTTTATAACTTAGGTATGGTGGTTTGTGTCTAATGGTATCGGCCACATCTCTGGCTACAAATGTGGTCATTAACAACATGAAAACCCCCAGAACCAGCAATGCATTAAACGATGCCATTAAACACCAACAATCAATATAAGTGTCGCTCCTTTCTTAATATTGATTTGGTGACAATAATACACAACGTCTGGCTTTTATAAATATGTAGCATGCATGCAGTGTTTGCCATTTATAACATATTTTTTTTTCGGCAACTCTGATTAATGTGTGGTTGTTTCCTTGCTTCTCAGATTGCATGCACTTCTTTAGGTATTTCCTTTCTACCACATAATTTTAAACCTAATATTATGGAGAACCACGGTAAAAAAACATTATGTATAACCTGAAATAGGGCATTTCTAACCTCTCTTTCACGTACCAAAAGAGTTTTGATACATTGCTATCTATAGCAGTCAAGAAAAAGGAGATGCGCACCACAAGCCTTAAAATCCTCCCAACCTTTTGGTCTTAAGAGTACTGGTTTTAGAACGAGTGACCTTCATCATGGCCTTAACGGACAGAAGTGGTAGCTTCTGATTAATTTCCTAGTCGGGGATTAGGAAATAAACAAAGAGTGTTTGTTGATTAATGCAATCTCCAAAAAAAGTAAAATAAAACAAAGTTTATGCAGTGCGGAATGCAAATGAGATGAGAGAAGTCTATTCTAATCAATAAAAATCTTCAACCATGTTCTTAGCATATTGTACATCGCTTAATGGATTTGATCTCACACGCAGGAGCATATTGTGGCCACATCTAGATTTAGAAATTGAGAGGATCTGATTCAACTTAATTGGAGACCTTGATTTGCTGAACTGAGGACTTCAATATTGAAATCATGGAAATGTACACCACTTGCACCTTGATGCAGTAAACCAAGAAACTCAAGAAAGATGTAGATTTTCCAATACCAGGATCTTCACATGAAAAGTGAAGTCAAAGATGCACAAATTTAACTCAAGGAATGCAAGGATCCCAGGAAGTGCATGACAGACACCCAAGCAGAAAAAAGAGTGCAAAAACTCAAAAAAAAAAAAACAACTAAAGAGAGTTGATGCAATAAAAGAAATGTGTCTCATAACATTTCACAGTCTTCATTCATAACCACAAAAAAGTTGGGTTTTCCATAATATTCTTATGAATGATAGATTTCTTCACTTCGGGTGCTTTTCAGTAGTGATTGGATCCCTCATACCATCTGATTCCTTTTTTTTTTTTTATCAATACCAGCAGCTTCCAGTCTTGTTTGATGTTTTCCATGATGACTTTTAAAGCGGAATGGTCTTTAAATAACCTAGAGAATCATGATAGTTTGGTCGTCCTTAACACATGCTGTATGCCCCCGAGCTGTCTAGCAACCATGACGGGCGTGTAACTAACATATCTAGTTATCACAATTAAATGCACCTATTTTCCTTGCCCACAACCCATCAGACAATCTGTTGTTCTCATCCACGGAGCTTTCCATTTAACTTCTCCTTGCGAAATTCTCTGGAGTTTTGTCTTCTTTTTTTCTTCACTCAGATCATTCCACTCTTCCTCTTTAATTATTTCTAATGGTTTTTTTGACTAAACCATCAGAAATTGTTAAATGTTGTTTTTTTGGTTTTTATATGGCTAGTCAACCATATGTATAACAGTTGTTCACAATGTCTTATTGATCCTTTGCCAATCTTCCTGCGATGATTGATTGTCAGGATAATATTAACTTTCTAGGAAAATATTTTTATTTTCCATGAGGTAAATTCAAGGAGTGGGTGTCTTTATACACCCAGTCACCAGCTAAGAAGTTATAGGTTGGAGACTTGGACTATGCACACTTAACTCCTTCAATTTATAAAAGCATTAGAGAGCCCCCTACACCAACAGGGGATTTATTTTACAAGTCAATTATTAGCCTAGGGCTAACTCATGACTTAATCAAAATGCATCTTTAAAGGTCTTCAATTTGGATCTAGGATCTACACATAATATCCTTGGAATGGGACTTATAACCTCCTCCCTCCTGGATATTACCCTTTCCTCCAGAATTCAGAGCAAGCTTTCCAATCTTTAACAACTTTCACTGGCATATACACGGAACATTTGATATATTTCTATGGAAAATGCCATTTATATTGTGCATAAGTTGTGCCCGGTTGGTAAAAGAACTAGAATGCACCCTACCAAAGTGGAATCAAATATCAATCGCCTGGTGTATGAATCACCCGTGGGCTGTAAGCAATAGACTGAATTTTGAAACAATCTCATCACCTTATCTGGATTATCACAAGTAATAGCACCATTAACACTTGCACAAATTCTTTGAAGCTTGGCATTCCTCAATGATCTTGCCTGAGATAAAATCTTGAAGACTAGGCCTTGGTACACTAGCAAATGAGAACAAATATGGCCTTTTTTGCCTTCTCATTTTGTCTTGCCATCGAAGTACCTCAATAATATTTTGATGGATGGACACAAGTTGGATATGTGTAGCATAATCATTGTTCCAGGAACTAGACTCAATTGACAATTATGACATGTTGTTAGGTTATGACAAAAACCTAAGCTTGTTGCCCTAGTTAGATTCATTATCAGTTTATCTAATAATATCCTACGAGATCATCCTGGTTATAACTCAATTGTTACCTCTAATTTGTTTTTTAAAAATATCAAAATTCTTCCAAAAAAATCATAAAACAAGAAAATCCAAGAATATATTTTAGAAGTTGATTGGACGAAACTTTTTTAGGTTTTAATTGGACAAATGAATTTTTTTAGGGTTTATTTGAATTAAAATATGTTTTAATTGAAGGAAATAAAAAACTAAGGGCCAAAATTGTCAATTTGGCATAACTAGGGAGGTTTTATTAGTTCAATCAAGGGCTTAATTGAATAATTTTTTTGTTCTTATAGATGATTTTGACTTCAATTAAAAGGATTTTGAAATTCAAGGACTGTTTTAAGAAAAGCTGAGATATTCAAGGCTTGTCTTGAGTCTAGCTAATGACTCAATTGGATTGTTTTAATTGTTTGGTCCCAATTAAGGGCTCGTTCAAAAAATTAAAAATTAAAGGGGTATTAACATTGAAAAGGAACTAATTTTCAGGGACTATTTTGAAATTCAACAGTGTCAAGCGACATTGTTCTCATCAAGGTTGTTAAAATCGCGATTTTGACACGGCACGAAAAATACAATACAAACTCGGATCATAAAAACGGATCGTAAAATCATAAGAAATTTTAAAATATATTAACAAAAAATTCAGGGACTATTTTGAAATTCAACAGTGTCAAGCGACATTGTTCTCATCAAGGTTGTTAAAATCGTGATTTTGACACGACACGGAAAATACAATACAAACTCGGATCATAAAAACGGATCGTAAAATCATAAGGAATTTTAAAATATATTAGCAAAAAATTCATGCTTCAAATAAAAATTCATACATAGTTCAAGCACCTGAAAATTCATGCTTCAAATAAAAATTAATACATAGTTCAAGCACCTTAAAATACATGTTTCAAATAAAAATTCATACATAGTTCAAGCATCTTAAAATACATGATTCAAATAAAAATTCATACATAATTTAAATAACTTTTCATTAGCGATTGTAACAAAACAACTCCATAATCAAATAAATCAACTTTAGGCATCAATGAGTCTGTGGCAGGTCTAGCCATTGAGAAATTTGCTATTTTCACTCGAAATGTGGAATCGAGAAGAATATTCATTGTTCGAATATCCTTGTGAACGATGCTTGGTTAAGTGTGTTCATGCATGTATTGCAGACCATTGACCACATTTAGTGCTACATGTAACCTTTGACTCCAAGTGAGGAAACCCGCAAAGCTTGAGGAAGATTCAGAGGTGGGATGCAACCACTTTTCCAGCGACCCATTTTTTGCAAATTCATAGACCAAGAAGTGATTTCCTTCTCTGTCAAATCCAGATGACATCCCCATTAGTTTAACCAGATTTGCATGACTGACTTTCTACAAAATCTTTAGTTCTTCTATGACATCATCCTTGGTTTTCTTCACTGCCAAGACCCGCCCATTGATTTTGGCCCTATATACTGATCCTCCTATCTTATAATATTCATTTACATCCATCGTTCCCTCCATGATCTCTTTAACCTCATAAATGATCGGCTTGCCCAGATAGCCTGAAACCCCTGAAAGCAGCTTATCTGGTGTGATCGGTGCCTGGTTGGTTAATTAGAGAAGGGGATTAGGGATTTGTTCGGTGAAAGAGAAGGAGTGAAGACTGAAGACTCTTTTGTAACTGAAGGCTGAAGAGTGAAGACCTCGTGGCGTGACTGTGCATTTCCACAGCCAATAAGCGCCTGACAGCTGGACCATAGGGGGGACATTTTGTTTCAGTGCATGCATTTTGTTACAATCGTAAAATCGGTCCTGAAATCGCGATTTCATTCGATTTTAACGATTTCACTCGATTTCAACTCGATTTCACCCATTTTCGATTTTTTCAAATGATTCAACACGTAAAGCATGTTTTGACTCGTAAAATCATACGATTTTACGAGTCAAAATGTGATTTTAACAACCTTGGTTCTCATGTCAATTATATGACCATCATTCCATCTTTCTTTGTCTTATTCCTAAGGAACTAATTTTCAGGGACTACTTTGAAATTCAACAGTGTCAAGCGACATTGTTCTGATGTCATGTATATGACCATCATTCCATCTTTCTTTGTCTTATTTCTCAAAGCTAGAAACTAGAGAGATAAAAATACAAATACCAGCACCATGTCGTTTTCAAAAGAGAAACCCTAATCTTTATGCGGTGGTTGGGTTTGATGGATTTTTTTCTTATTCTCTCTTCTTCTTCCTTTTTTTATCAAAATATAATGGTGTTATTTATCCTTTTTTTGTTGTTGTTGTTGTTATTTTTTTATTTTTAATCTTTTTTCTAATTGAATTTTTTTTTTAATTTCATCCCACAACATTTGATTTCAAATTATTTTTATATCAAATTTAGTCCACATTCTTTTAATTGTTATTTCTTTTGTTTTAGATCTTTTTTTATTGTATTTTTTTCAATTTCATCCTTTATTATTTTTATGATTTGAAATTTTACTTTGTTTGTTTTAAGGTTTGCTTTATATGGGGTTAGTCTTGGGCTCATGACCAAGGTCACGAGATTTGAAGTCTAACATAAGGTGACTTTGGTATTTTTTAGATTTGTTTTCAAATTATTTTTTTCAGTTTCATCCTTCAACATTTGATTTATTGGGAATTGATTTTTGTGCTTGTTTTCAATTTCCTTTCTATGTGGTTATCTTAATCCTATGTCCATAGTCGTAGGGTTAACGGGTTAACCCGGGTTGACTTGAATCTTTTTTTTTTTAATTTTTTTTTCAATTTTGACTTCCAACATTGGGTTGTTAATAATTGAATTTCATAGTTTTATTTTATTTGCTTTCAGGGTTATCCCGATATCACGACTTGGTCGCAAATTTGCTAGCTCAGATAGACTCGAGTTAGTTTTTTTTATACATTGTTAAAAAAAAGTTTTCAGTAAATTTTTATTTGTATTATTTAAGTTAGTTGAGTTTATTAAATGAAAAGAAATGATTGAAATAAAAAGAGAATTACATACTTGTATGGCAAGAAGAATTTAATTTCAACTTTGGGGATATGTGACCCAATCTCAAAGAAACCTTCTTGCATTTTGTCACCAATTAATCAAGGAGTCTACTATCCTTACTTTTTCTTATATATTTTCCATATCAGGCCACCGTTATTCTTTCATTGGAAACCCATCTTGACAACTGCAACGTTATTCTCACTGCCAAAATAGAGGACTTGTAAATCTTCTCTTAAATGAATACTAGCACAAAGTCCCTTAGAGACCTTTAAGAGGGTGTTGTTGGTGGACCCTTCGATGATTAAGTCAGTACGAGGTATCTTGTATGATACAAAGGCATTAATGAAGGTATTAATGTCAAAGATTGTTGAAATACCTCGTACGATGCATTTTGATGAAGTCGTGAGTATGTCCCGGGCCCCAATGATTGTTGAAATGGATTGATGAATTTAGAAATTCTTAAAGCATGGGTCATGATTAAGAGATTGGTCAATTAAATTTATAATTAACTTAAGGCCACAATTAAGAGTATTAAATTGATTAAATGAATAAGGACACCCTTAAATATAAGCCACGATTATTGAAAGATGTAATGAAACCATAATCAAAATAAGGTATGGGTTAAATGTATTAAATGGGAAAATAAACCCACAACTTAAGTTAAATATGATTCAAGTGTGCTGAACAAGGTTGATAAACCGATAATCACAGTTAAATATACGTTACATGTATTGAAAAGGGTTAACGAACCCTTAACAAAAATTAAGAGTTAAATGTATTGAATGAGATTAATAAATCCATATTCGAGTCAAAGCATTAACTATAAGTATTGTATAGGGCTGATATAAAATATATATTGAAGATAATGAAATCATTCAACAAATGTGGTTAATGTAAAGCATCAGCTATAATTATCAGAATAAATAAATGAAGCCATAATTGATGTAAACTATGAGTTAGGGGTATTGATGCAATTTGACGAAAACAATCAAGTTAAAGTATGAACTTTGATTAATTAAAATGAAGGAACATATAGATGATGATATCTTGAAGTATTCATGAGAATGATAGTCTAATATGTATAATGTAGGAATTGGTGGTTATCGTTTAATGATGATGATG
>Ga0307513_10010119_pt1 | contig 11877 bp, 12 predicted proteins | sample 15_EM_MG_FD_202174 | JGI IMG/M metagenome (GOLD analysis project Ga0307513, IMG submission 202174) | Populus trichocarpa ectomycorrhiza microbial communities from riparian zone in the Pacific Northwest, United States - 15_EM | ecosystem: Host-associated > Plants > Roots > Unclassified | place... | reverse complement strand
ATATACGAGTGATGGTGCTGATACATCCATTGGTAGCATGAACCCACTCTCGCCTTCGACTATACGTACCAGCCATAATTTCTCGGTTACAACAGCCATTCGTAATTCGGGATCTTGAGGCCCATCATTGCATCCAGCAACTTGTGGGATTTGAGGTGGTAGTTTTGTCGCCTGGGCGTCTGCGACGGTTCAGATTCTTTATTGCGAGTTCAACCTTATCTGCAAAGGTTCTTTTCTCGCATTTAACGGTTGTGCCTTAGAAAAACAAATGGGTCGTCGTCCCTGGCGTGTTCAACGTGAGTACCAGTGGGGACGTGCGATTTTTAGACATATGCTCAAAACAGTTTGATAGTTCATTGGTTTGTCTAAGTACAAAAATGGAGCAAGATTGGAATGGGTACACTGAAGGGAAGCCCACCAAAAATATTTATGATCTGAGCTGCATACATGGCGATCGAGGATCTTCAAGCCCAAAAAAAGGGGCCCGGAGTCACTTTCAAATTCGGCATATGGCACCGAGGATGGAGGTAGCCCAGTACATACACGAGTTTGACCAAGTGACAAAACTCTGTTTGGCCCAGCCGTTTCTGAATTTAGCCTGCGGCTTTTGAAAGAAACGGATGGTAGCGAGCCCAAGCTTTTCTGCCTCTACTTGTTCGCATGGGATGCATCCTGGAGAAAGACTCTGAGAGAAGGGAGAATTGGAGTCATTGGACCGATGAGCCGATGGCAACCACTTTCACTAGAGATCGACTTGAATCCTCACAGAAACTGTTTCTTTAGAAAATCAATGAAATGTGTTGCATGACGTGTACAAAAAAGGAATAGCATATCTCCAAAACCTTTACAGAGCCCGCACATGTAAGCCTCGAGCTTATCTGATGTCTTCGAATCCTCCACGCCTATGTACAGATTTAGCTTGGAAACAAATACCTCATGCGTTCGTTGGCTCCGATCCAAAGCTGTCTTCCTCCAATTGCAACTCGCGACTTCCTTGAACCAAGTCGCAAGGTTGACACCAGAACGCCACACAGCAATCGCTGGTCCCACTTCCCCGAATGTTGTATCGATCCCGAATGTTTTTCCGGGTCGCAATCTAAAAACAAAAACAAAAATGCAACTTGTTGTCAAGAAATTGATTTCGAGATCGAAAACATGAGGCGACTGACCTGCAGGATCCATCCCAAGTCGCAAACGACCTCAAGAACACCGTAGAACATACTCTCGCAACCGACATGCTTATTGCGGTCGGGGTCTGGAACGCCATGAATGTTCAGGTAATCGAGACGCCTGCGGTTCTGATCATGGGCGAGACAGGGGCACCAACAAGCAAGGCAGCCTGTTGAAAGACAAAAAAGCGATAACCATGTCCGTTGAATACCAATTCTCAAGGTGTGTAAGTTTGAATCACCGACACGCACATTTCTTGAAATCCCCAAAACAGTCTAACAAACCAAAGCTCCAATCCCGCTTTCCATCATCATCGTAGGGAAGCTCTTTAACGTTCCTATTCCCTGCACCTGGAATGACCATTGGTGCAACGGCTTGTGGTTGGGCATTCTGGCCAGCCTATGATAGGGTGGTTTCAGGTTGAAAACGATGCGCCATGAATGAGTGCAGTTACCTGCTTTTCGAAACTCATGCTCTCTCAAGTCAACGAGGGGTTCGTGGGGAGGAAGGAAAACAGGGGGCGCCCGAAAGCCCTGTATATGTTTTGATCGGTATCAGCTCTAGCGTGTCCGTGGAGCGTGGATCACGCACAGGTGCCAATTGATTGGAGCTGATTTGATTTTGTTACTATTAGCACACATCGCCGAGGCAATGAGAGGAATGGCGTCGAGGGAAAATAGTGATCTGGAGACACACATCCACAAGGAATGTAATTCAAGAACTAGAGCGAATTTGAGTCCAAGCTCGACGCCCTTATGATCTAGTCTGTTTCGGCGACCAATGCCAGGATAACATGCCGAAGCTAGCTGCCAAGGTGAAAAATAGTTCGAAGCTGATGGACAGAGAACTCGCCACCGCGCCACCAGTAGAGATGTCGCACTAAGTAACTTTGAGACTAGTAACTTACTTACTTGGTGTGATCTTATCTTGTCCAGACCAAGTCCAGACCCGATCCTAACAGAAATTTTTTGCAATGAACAATCGTAAACACGGACATTGCACGGACACCAAATATCGAGAAGGTCGGTACAGAGAGTGCTGTCCACAAACGCGGCCAGAATTTCACTTGCAAGATTTCAAGTTGAACCATAGTGAGGGAGAACATCAAATCTCTCCTCTTCCAACTCCAATTCTCGGCTCCCTTGAACGAGGTCGCAAGATTGGCAGCAAAAAGGAGCGCAGAAGTCGCTGGATTCGGTGCCACAAATTCCATAGCGTTCACGAATGTGCCTGATGGTCGCAATCTGAAGACCACGACTATAATTAAGCCAAATAAATTAATACTCTGGCACGACTCGCCTGGAGGAGCCAACCCAGACTGCATGCCGTCTCGAAGGCGGCGTACACAATGCTGTCTCCAGCTGTGGTACGGTGTCGGTGAGGATCTGGAACACCGTGTTCGTTCAAGTGGTTAAGGCGTCGGCGATTTCTTCCGTGTGCGAGGAATGGACAGCACCATGCCAATAAACCTATTCAGAAATGACATGGATTGGATTATAAGCACTGGGTTCCGGAGCGCACATGTATCAACATCCTCGAGGCAGTCAAAGAGGTCAGGACTCCATTCACGTTTTCCCTCTGCGTTATATGGGAGACCACGAAATTTTCGATTACCCCCCCCCCGCGGGATGGACATCGAGGCAACCGCTTGGGACCTCGAGGTTTGTCACTATTCGGAGGGGAAAATGACTCGGAGTCCTTGCAAGTAATATGAGAATGATGGACACATACTGGCACCTGTGGTATCAAGGGCGTCTTCTGATCTGGAGTGAAAGATGCTGTGGATGATTTGAACCCAACACGATATTCCTGCGACGAAGGGAAGAGAGGTGTTTTTGCGGCGAATTTACGGCCAGGAGACAACGGCAGATACGTGAGCTGCGGAATCACGATTCCTGTTAGTCCTTTGTTCGCTCCACGTAACCTCCGCAGCGCACAAATGGCACCAGAGCAGAGATGTTCACATTCGTTGGTCATAAGGCAATATGTCAAAGACGCGTTGATCTCGTGACCTTACGCGTACGATGGCTTTATCCTCTCGTACAAACAATGACGACAACACAGAACTCTAAATCCGCACACTTCAACCGACAGGTTCGATGGAAAAGTTTTTCCAACATTCTGCTTGTCTCTCTTGTGTATGTTCGATATTCGTCGGTTTGCTAAAGAAATCAGGGAAATGACAAATCGTGGAGCAACAATCCAACGACCACCTATCGCAGCCTTGCTTATCGATATCTCTGGAAATCTTCACGTTGGATCGACTCCTACGCCTAATGCAGTGAACGCGTTTCATAGGCTGCAGAAATCGTTGGTTCCTTTCAGGCTGTGTAGTAACACGAGCAAGGAATCTACGGGAGCACTGGTCAAACGCCTTGAAGCGATGGGTTTTGGTGGTTTGGACCCGCAGAGGACACAGTTTGTTGATGGTGCGGATTCTCATGGTGGATCGCCATCACGACGCTTGGTTTGGACGAGTATTGGAGCAGTTGCGCAGACCATCACGAACTTGGGTCTGAAGAGGTGCGTACTTACTATTTGCTATGCATTACCTCAATGAGTTTCTTACGACATTTCACAGCCCATTTCTCCTCCTCACTGATTCTGCACGCGAGGAAGTCACTTCTGGGATGGGGTTACAGGGCGCATCGAAGCGCCGAACCAGTCAGGAACTATACGAAACACCTACTTCATATGACTCGGTGGTTATCGGCCTTGCCCCCTCTTCGTTCGACTATCCTACCCTCAACACTGCGTTCAGGATTCTGAAAGGGGAGCCCATTGATAAACGCTCCTCCAGCACTCCAAAGGATCTGCGTTTTGGATCACCTCCCCTAATCGCGACACACAAGGCGAAATATGTCCAGACCGAATCGGGGTTATCTCTTGGCCCCGGGCCCTTTGTCCTAGCTCTAGAGAACGCTTCGGGCGCCCAAGCACATGTTGTAGGTAAACCTACCAAGGAGTTCTTCCAGATGGTTATCGACGATTTTACTGCGGACGAGTTGCCGATACCCACAAATACTGAACATGGCGACAACTCGCCGAGGATCGTAGGACTTGGGGCAATGTCAGTATCATGTCCACCCACGTTCACAGGAAGAATCGCTGTGATTGGCGATGATGTTGAGGCCGATCTTGGCGGGGGAGCCGTGGAGCTGGGGTTATGGAGGATATTAGGTTAGTGCATCGTCCACATGCTGCTTTTTATCTGCTAATTTATTTATCCCCCCCCCCAGTGAAAACGGGTAAATATCGTGCAGGTGATGAAACGCGACCCGGTGTGGTACCCCCTGATGAAGTTTTTGATTCTTTCGCCGAGTTTATTGATAATTTGTTGTTGGATCGAGTTTCGAACTTGTGAAGGGTGTAGGTTGATGTGTGTGGTTCTCGACAATATGCTTACCCCTTGTGCTTAGTTGAACCTCTCACGTGAAGCAAACACAAATACCCGGCGCTATGCACGGCCAGGGATGCCCGGGTCAACTCTAAATCCTCGCAGATTGGCTTCACGATAGAGTAACTAAGGTTTATTTCGGTGTGCTGAGCAGGGCAAATTTCGGCATGTTTTTTTGTTGCTCTCGCGTAACCCCCGATCGTTGCGATGGAAGCACTAAATCGCTCGCGATCCATATCCCCAATTCGCGATGCGTACTCGGAGTACCTGTTGGCTTAGTCGTGGAAGCTCTGAGTAATTTATTTCAAAGTGAGAGCTCAGAGTGAAGGAAGAATTAATCTGGGACGGCCACGCGAACATCGCCGCCTGGCTATTCAAAATCAGGAAACCAAAAGACTTAACCCATTTATTCGAATACACCCTTGCTCTCTGCCATGTAATGCATTCCAGTCGGATTTGGTGTGGCTAATTATAATATTGTGTCGCCGTTAGAGGAGTTCATCATTGGTATGGTGGGTGTTGTAGGGATGTAAGCTGCAGCTCGTACAACGCACACTCACACTCATACTTGGGCGCCTATCGTGAAGTAGTCGATATTGACACCACGAATCCGGACATCTTGACAAGTGAACCGGTGAAACATGTGAAGGGTTCGTGAGCAGATTTGGAAAGTTCCCATGATCAATAATAAAGCTCATCAGGCGCAGGCAAGTCGGAGGGTCAACATGACAATCGAGTTGGGCGTTCCTGTATCCTTGGAGTATTCTAGAAATACATTGGTAAAAGGGGCCTCGCACGGGTTAATGTATAACAATGACCTGCTGAATACACTGCATTATCCTCTGGGAAAGAATAGCGTCCACCGGCAGCTACTTTAAATCAACTTGAACTTTCCGACGAGACTACCTTTTTTGAACAATCAACGAAACGATACCGTAAGTCAGCCTCAAAAACGTCCCGAGGTTACATTGTGTATACGCCCTGCACGTCTTCAGTGTCCCACATATCCGGACAATTCAGTGCATTTTCTGGCACATACCTTTGTGCTCGGCTGGGATGCCTTAATGTGCATTCCTACTCAAGTATAAAAGGCGTCTTGAGAATGGCCATCTAGGTATCTACAGCCTCGCCTATACTCTCACCTCTACCTTTACACATAACTTTCAACAGGAGCGAACCACCCACCCAATTAAAATTACTAGCTTGGTTGAGGTCTATGAATTATTTCTGATCTCATTCTTTAGGCCTGGAGGGGATTTACTCGCGAGACGACATAACCGTGTTTGTCCTTCTGAGGAAGATATACTCAAGTTCGCAGCAGCTTCAATGATTGGCATTTTAAGCCTTGACAGTTTGCCTATTTCTTTTCGAAGTGTACTGAAGTTCACTGAACTTCGGTAAATTATACTCGCAACAAATGCTCCGGGACCGCATGCTTTGCAGAATGATTCGGGAAAGGATACTGTTGAAGCCTTTTTGGTCCAGATGTGGTAAAAATCAAGTTTGAAGTAATTGAACTCAACTTCGATACTAAGGCTTTTTTTTTTTAAGGTGTGCTACAAGAATTTAAACGGAAGACCAAGGGTCTTACAAGCTCGGGTCATCCGCCCAAACACGGATGGCTACTTCAAGTGCACCTTTCGCACAGCAATGATGACTGATGACCCCAACTCGAAAATATGATCACATTCAAGGCGTGGTGATTAACCGCCTGTAGGAGTCTTTCTCTCTGTTTTCCCAATTTTCTGGATCTCAGTCACCTGTGAGTTTGTATATAGCTGATAAGAAACCCTTATAATTGGCCGCTTTTCAAGCTATGTACTATTGGTCAGCCCCTGCCAATTCAGAGCCAAAAGGCGAGACGCATGAGATAATCAGTATCCCTATCGACGCAGTGGGGAAAGGCCTAAGTGGCGTCGATATGGTAATTAGCTGGGCCGTACTTTGCGAGAGTAATCCGGGTACAACGACGAACGTATCATTCGAGTATTTACTACTATTTAGGGATCCAAATTGGATCCAAAAGCAACAGCTACGATTGTCTCCCTAGTAGGAGAATAGTATGTTCCCTAACGCGGAGGCTTAAAAATAAATTGGGTAAAGAATATCGTACCATCCGTGCAGATTTATACTATCGAGTTGAAGCTACGTATCCGAGACAAAAATGCGCCCATCAAATAAAATTTGTATAGATCTTGGCTACGCGCTACGCCAATCTTCGTATTCCTGAGACGCACCAATTTCACCGATGCTCAAGTCAAACCCTTCATCAACCAATTCCAGAACTAGTTTCGCGGTTTCGTCCCCAACACCATGGCGGCCACGTCGAGTGTAAACCTTTACCCTCAAGGATCGCCAACGAGAGGAGGCAAATATTTGAGGTAGCGATTCCCATGGGAAGGAAGACCTGCAGGCAAATTCCAGGGATTGCAGGCGGGGGAGGAGTAGCAAAGGTTGGGTAGTATTGACTAGCAAATCGAGGAGTTCTTCGATCGGATTTATTTCACCCACCATGTAGTTTACTGGATAATTTGTACGCAGTTCCAGCGATTCGAGGGAGGATAATTGAGAAAGGAATTCGATAACTTGATCGCAGTCGAGATAGTCTATGTTGATCTTGAATATTTTCAGACAGGACGAATATCCGCTGAAAGATATCATGGTTTTCAGGAGCAAAGGGCAGTCGTGGTGAAGCCATTGCTCCAATGAGGGTAAACATAATGAATCAAGGAAAGCACTCTCTATTCGCACTCTCCATAGCTCTAATGAGTGGAGGTGAGGGTGAACGATCCTTGTCCTAGGAATGGGGAAGACGCCAGAGGTGGTATCGATCGCTTGCAGCCGAAGGGTTTGTAAAAGAGGAGCTCGTCGGATAAGCTCGACGCATTCATCAACCCCGATATCGTAAAGCGAAGCTACGGTGAGATTATTCCATGTGATGTCAACACATGGCAAGCCAACGCTCAGGAGTGTGAGGTCTGTCAGGCGAGGCTTGGTTGTCATGCTAAATGTCGAAAATTTAGAACGTGCTGGATTGTGAATGGAGCGACGGAGGGTGAGTCGATGGAGTATATTCGCCTGTGATGAACCACCAAGATGGTGGAGATGGTCTACTGGGATGTCGAGGTACATGTCATACCACCTTGCCGAGTGCTTGTTCAAAATGTTCGTCACCTCAGGGTATACTCCGTGGGCCTGTTTCGCACTCAGGTGGATAAATCTGATAGTCAGCGGGAGACTGCCTGATCGTTCCAACCATTCGGAAATCAGTTGAAGTGGATGCTCCCCTAGAGCTTCAACCTCCACAACGAGGGAGGACCAAAGCTGGGGTGTTGCCCAGGCCAACTGTCGCCATTTCCGACACACAGCTCCAAGACGTAACGGGGTACTCCTATCTTCTTTGTAGCGGGACATACTCCGTGGGGCATATTGAATGAAAATACGAGAGGCGATTTCCGGCGGGAATTTGTGGATGAGATGATCATGATTTTCGTTCATGACCGTCCGAAGAGCACGACGTCTGCTTTGTAATTTCTCAATCGAGCATTCCAGTTCTCTGAGCTCTTTTTCGAGTTCGATATCTTCAGTGCATGCAGCACAAGGCTGATTGTCGAAAACCACGCATCGTTCAGGCCGGAGAACCTTCGCGTTGCATCGACTGTCCGGGACTGTCATACCCCGATCGTGCTACGGATGGAGCATGAATCTATCAATCTGGTATATTTCATGTTTATGAACTTACAGTTGTGGGTGAACGATGGCAAAAATGAAGAGGATGGTTGTTGGATTATGTACGGACTGGGCTGGACTGGAAAGGTCGTGTTTCAACGTCCGTGGAAGACCGGGAGATCCGGGCCGTTGACAGCCTGCATCACTGGCACCAGCACCGTCGCGGACCTCCCGAGTAGGGTTGCGTATCTAAGTGGGGGTTTTTATACTAACTGTAAAAATTTACATAGGTAATTTACAGTAAATTACTACTTAAATACACCCGCACAGGAGGGCTATGTATTTAATGTATTTAATTTTGGCTGGGATATATGAATGATATACTTAAACATAATTTTTGATCCTTTGTTCCGATGGGTAACCACAAGATAAGACAAGATGACCCCAGCCGGCCTGCCATACATGAATTATGTTCTTCAGGTCAAATCAATATTCCAGTGTGCATTATATTTTATCCGAGGTAACAAGGTTCCTCAAGTTCTTTGACATTGACCGACTACTACAGCCAATCGACAACTTTAGAAATGCTACCGCCAAACTTGATACAGGCAGCAGCGACCTTCTCAGTTTTCACCAACCCACCACACCCAGATATGGCTGAATGTCTTTGGCTGTTCAGCACCGTTTCGATTAAATTATTCCACTTTCCTTAGTCCTTTCCGGGAGAAGTTTCAAATAACTGCAAAGCCAACTTTCGACAGCGGTGATATCCCCTCTCATCTCCCGCAGTTTATAATGTCTCCCGAATTGGGCTGGAGAGCTCTACCATTACTTTCGCCCACTTGGTGGTTTTTCTAACGCTAAGCTATCATAAATGGTCTGGTTAATTTTGTACAAGTGATAAAGTAAAACGATGCCAAAGATTTGTCATTGGTGGTCTCGTGCCTTTCCAGCTGGTCATCCCCATTTCCATGTATCCTTCCTGAATACAGACCCTTCCGCCAACCGTCAATACTCAGTGAGGGTGTAATCCTGCTCACATGATTACGCCGTATTTACAGACGCCATGGACTTTTGTATATAAGAATCCTTTTAGGATTCTCCCTCTCTTCATTCCGATTTCCTCTCTCTCACTCTCTTTACGCGTTACTCGAAATATATCCAAGTCTTATTCGTTTACGTGTGAGTCAGTGTTTCCCAGCGTGTTCCCTTACGCTGGGTTTCCACTGAATTGGGTATAATCGGTTGGTCTCTCTCGGTCAGAAAACATTGATCCCTCCTGGAAAGCAGTCTTCAAAAGCAACATGAACGCAATAACAACAGGATTGACGTGCCTCGAAGGAGGAAATTTGATGCAAAGAGTCGACTACTGAGTGGTTGTTACTGCTTCAGTGTAGTCTTTGGGATGAACGATAAATGAGTACAGATCAATTCGGAATTGATATACAGCTTCCAACCAGGCGAAATGTCTACTGGATAACAGATTGTAACATTTTTCTTTGGAGCAGTAAGGTGGGCAATATTTTATTGGTACGATGTTGACCTGTCTTCTAGCAGGAAATAGTATTTCCCCAACGTTGAAGCTTAAAAATAAACGTAATGGGGTTGGGAAAATCGGGCCATTCATGTCTACTTATACTATCGAGTTCGGACTCATTAAAAGTTATGCAGGGCTGGGACTGGAGGAATGTCATCATGTAGGCTATGCTGTAACGGGCGAGGCAAGGCTTGAGGTCTGTTGCTTCGAGGTCTTGAGGCCAGAGGACGAGTGGACGAGCAGAGAGAGGGAGCGAGTGCCCGAAAACTGGCGTTGATTCGACGAAACCGCAATGATACCAAAACTCGGAATGAAACCCGAAGCCAGAAAAGTCCAGAACATATGTAAAGAGTCTGAGAGTGACCGTGAAGTAAATACTAAGTCCGTCAGTACATAGAAAGTGAAAGAATAATATCTATGAGAGTCCGTATTGTGCTAGAAAGCCCGTAAGTACCTACTAGTGACCATGATCTGAAGACCTGACCCTCACATATGCGCCAGGCCTAACTAACAATTCCACTCCTCGTATTTATAAAACGCATCAACACTCAAGTCAAAACCTTTATCAACCAATTCCAGAATTAGTTTCGCGGTTTCGTCCGCAGTATCATGGCGGTCAGGTTGAGTGTAGACCTTGACCCTCAAAGATTGCCCACGAGATGAGGCAAATATTCGAGGTAGAGATTCCCATGGGAAGGGAAGCCCGTAGACAAGTTCCAGGGATCGCAGGCGGGGGAGGAATAGCGGAGATTGGGCCGGGTTGAATAGCAAATCAAGGAGTTCTTTGATCAGATAACTTGCATAGACGCTACGCAGTTCCAGCGATTCGAGGGAGGATAAGTGGGAAAGCATTCCAATAACTTGACAACAGAGGTAATGGTCTATGTTGATCTTGAATATTTTCAAAGAGGACAAATGTCCCATGAAAGGTATCATGGTTTTCTCCAGGTACACAGGGCAGAAGTCGTAAAGCCATTGCTCCAACGAGGGTAAATGTAGTGAATCAAGGATTCGAAAATAAGAAATTGTCTTCTTTATTTGCCGTAGCTCTAGTGAGCGAAGGTGAGGGTGAACGATCCTTGTGTTAGGAACGAGGAAGACGCCAGAGGAGGTATTGATCAATTGCAGCCTAAGGATCTGTAAAAAAGGAGCTCGTCGGATAAGCTCCAGGCATTCTTCAACATCGATATCGTAAAGCGAAGCTACGGTGAGATTATTCCATGTGATGTCAACACATGGCAAGCCAACACTCAGGAGTGTGAGGTCTGTCAGGTGAGGCTTGGTTGTCATGCTAAATGTCGAAATTTTGGAACGTGCTGGATTGGAGATGGGGTGACGGAGAGTGAGTCGACGGAGTATATTACCCTGTGATGAACCACTAAGATGGTGAAGATGGTCTACTGGCATCTCGAGGTACATGTCATACCACCTTGCTGAGTGCTTGTTCAAAATTTTCGTCAACTCAGGGTATACTCGGACTTGTCCCTTGTCCGAGTGGTCAAATCTGATGGTCAGCGGGAGACAGCCTGATCGTTCCAACCATTCGGCGATCAACTGAAGTGGATGCTCCCCTAGAGCTGTAACCTCCACAACGAGGGAGGACCAAAGCTGGGGTGTTGCCCAGGCCAACTGTCGCCATTTCCGACACACAGCTCCAAGACGTAATGGGGTGCTCCTCTCTTCTTTGTAGCGGGACACACTCGGCGGGGCATATTGAATGAAAATATGAGAGGCGATTTCTGGCGGGAATTTTTGGATGAGGTGATCATGGTTTTCGTTCATGACTGTCCGAAGAGCGCAACGCCTGCTTTGTAATTCCTCAATCGAGTGTTCCAATTCTCCGATTTCTTTTTCGAGTTCGATGTCTTCAGCGCATGCGGCGCAAGGCTTGCCATCCAAAACCTCGCATTGTTCAGGTCGGAGAACCTTCGCGTTGCATAGACTTCCCGGGACGGCCATACTTCGATCGTGCTGCGGGTGAAGCGTGAATCTACCATTTTGGTATATTTTGTTATGAGCTTACAAGTTATGTTGAGGCGATTAGGTGCATGTTGAACGGTGGCAACAATGGGGAAGGTCGTGGTTTGTCTGTAAAAGACCGGGG
>Ga0307513_10010118_pt1 | contig 11877 bp, 13 predicted proteins | sample 15_EM_MG_FD_202174 | JGI IMG/M metagenome (GOLD analysis project Ga0307513, IMG submission 202174) | Populus trichocarpa ectomycorrhiza microbial communities from riparian zone in the Pacific Northwest, United States - 15_EM | ecosystem: Host-associated > Plants > Roots > Unclassified | place... | reverse complement strand
TACCGTTTTCCATCACAATATATTCCGCTACTCGCTAATCCGTATCCTATGTATCCCCATCTCCTGCGCGATATCTGTCAGAGTGGACCCGTGCCGGGCTCTGCCGCTTGCCGGCCCTACACCTTATAACATAGTACACAAGCGACGAAAGAATCCCCAGGTAAAGAAACCCGAGGGCTGGGAAGATGAAGACTGCACGAGTTCGAGGGTAGTGAGAGTCCCGAAGTCGGAATTTCGGGAAAGTACTTGACAGCGCCTTCGGAATGGGGCAGAAATCGAACGGGTTCGTTGAACATTTTGGGATACTGAACGTCGAGCGGGCCGGGGACAAAAGCGCGAGAGCGATCAAAAGGAATGGCGGAGAAACCAGCCGTGCCGGCTCGCCTGTACACCGCGGTAAGCGGCGAGCCGGTCCCGGTGCGCCGTTCGCAAACGCGAAGCAATATTACCGACGTAATGGCTTCGAGTTCTGTTTAGCCCCGCAAGGGCTGAACGAATGGTGTGAGGGTTATGAGAAACATTACCGGGCCCAGCACCCAGTATGTCTTGAAACCAAAGGGGGTGGTTCAGCAATGGAGGCCCTGCATGCACAACTAAACCCAGCCGGCATCGCCCATGTTGGACGCCCGAGTCCAGCATGTCGACCATCCAGAAATCCCTGTGCCTGTTACAATACCATAACAAGCGAGGTTCCTGCCGTTGCCTTCCCATCCCTGCCGTCGGTCACCGATATCTCATCGATATCATTGGAGTAGCCAGGCCCTGCTGGCAGGAGATCTGCATTCGGTGATAAGGCCTAGGGCCGACGGGCGGCAGTTATGGGGTCGTAAATCCGGGTCTGTTGTATTCACATTTGAACGAACATGCAAGCGTAATTACACTCGAGACCGGAGATAGCTGAGTAACGCATGGAAACCGCTGACGGGGTCGTAAGTGGGAGCGGAGTGGTCAAATGGGGGTGGAAGCCTGGCTCGGTAGGAGTTATGGCCATAATGGTCATCCGCCGAACCACTGTGGATGGGGTAGAAGAGCGAATAACTCTAAAGGGCATCTTCGTTGCGAGAGGGGGGGTGACGAGGCACGACCAAACAAGTACAACGTACTCGCACCGAAAAAATAAGGTTTTAGGAATAAAAGTTCCTAAGACCATAAAAACGTCCCGGGAATCGCCGGACATCACGACGGGTGGTTGGGCGCTGAGTGAACACCGTCGGCGACCTTCCACCTGACCACCCAGCTTCCTCTCCTCCGTTGGACGATGGTACCGATAACTAGTCCACGGTGCCTTTTAGACTCAATCGTATCTCGCAACTGTCACCCGAACGAAACACTCGGATTTCCCCCGGACACCTACAGTACATGATCCGGCTTTTTCGAACCTCAACCTCGTCCTCCCGCTCTTCACGACCTTATCATCCGTCAGGAACGCCTCTTTGGTCAGGAATAACAGCGATGAGGCGTTGCGCTTAGGGCAGGAAGGTTTCTGGCGTTTTGGATTCCAAGGAAAGGTCGCATGGGCATCCGAAGCGATCAAGTGGGAACCAGCAATCCTCCAGTGCCAAAATTTGATCCCGCTCGGGTTTTCCCACACACTCAAATCTTTCCGCTGACACCAGACTACCGCGTACCACAAATGATTTAGAGATATATACTACAAGGAGGTTTATCAGACTTTGATGCATGATGCCCTAACATGGCTCCTGGGAGAAATTACGTTGAACAGTGGAAATCCGTGTTTTCTTCGGAATGTCCCCCAAACAGTGATCGAGGCGAGCGGGGAAACCCCAGAAAGAGGCATCCAGACAAAACAAAGGACGAAAAACCGTCTACCTCGAGTTTTATGCGCGGTTCTTCGACGGTCTTGGGGAAAGTGTTGGGGGGAAGCTCGACGGCCCAGAGTATGATGCAATAATGCAATATCGCGTTGTGTGTTATTTCCGTGCATCTAATCCGGTGTTCCTACTTTGGACGCGGATTGAAAGGGTTGAGAAGAGCACACAATCGCCCCCCGCTGTGAAACAATTTGAAATGGTCACGGATACCCAAGGTGGGTTGCCGGTCCCCAGACTCTACAACGAGATGAGCTCGATACCATATTATCTGATTGCGTCAAGACTACATTTATTTGTCCTTTAGGTCCAAATAACTGCAAGACCATAGAGGGTTCGAGCTCCACCGTTCTGGATTTGGGGGTGGATTCTGGCCAAGTCTGCTCCGTGGGGAGAGCGGACGGGGAAGTGTCAACTCGCGCACCTTCCGCCACGTTATCCGCCGCCTCAATCCCCCCCTAACGGCCGCAACCCTCGCCCTCACCCTTGGATACCGTACCAACCACGAACCCGCGAATGCGCTCACCCTGGAGAACCTTCAAGTGACTACAAGGTTCCGTCGTACGGCTGATAGGGCCATGCCAATCACGGATTTAGGCGCCGCAATGCAAGATTCGTGCCGCCACCGGCCTTCCCGGTGCCATCCCAGACCGCCCGCCGCGCAATGGTGGAACACACCCAAAAGTTCGCTTCCGCTATCATGGTTTCGCTGTCGACTTGGCCTGTTGCTACTGCTATCACATTGACGGTCACTGCCGTGGGTACAGCAGCTACGGCTCTGCTGCAGATCAGGCTGTGGCTGCGCTTCAACTTTCACTCGTCGATGTGCCCATACGGTTCTAGGTCTTTGATCAACTTAACCCACCTGCCTTCATGCCACGTCTCAATGTACTTCCACTCCTTCGAATCTCCGTCGTATAACAGCTTGATGCACAACAATGACGAGGCCGGTACGAAATTCCCCCACCCCGGTTTACTTCCTTTGAGGAAAATCCCTTCCGCCTTCTCGTAGATGGAGAGTGTGATGTTAATCAAATTGTCTCCAAATATTACCTCCCTCAATTCTTTGATGAAGGCAGCAGACTCGGGGGAGATGGTTTCGTACGTGTCCTGATGCATGGACCTCGGCCATTTGCACCGCACCGCCGAATAGAAGTACTTGCAATATGCGGTCTCGAAGGCGAGGGTTCCCGGGATGACTACACGGGGCAATGAGGGGTACTGCTTGTCCAAATACTGGACGATGTTGAACGAATCGGATATAACGATGCCTGTGGATTGGTCACGGATGAATGAGACCGTGTACCAAGGTTCCCTATCACGCCGTTATTTTGTCGTGTTTGCTGAGGTGGATGGGTTTGATTTTTGTCGGCTTTGCACCGAGCTTCCTCGCTACCGGCTCGATCTCATGGAATTCGATCCACACGGTCTTATAGGGTAACTCCTTGTAGTTGAACGCATAACGAACTGGACTGAGTAGCGTCAGTCGAGGGTGTCAGCTGTTTTGGGGCGCTCGCACAGTGTATTCGGGGAGAAAAACTTGTTGGGGTGGACAGAGCTCTGGATGGAGAGGTCGTAGAAGAGGATCTCGTTGGACATGGGTGTCAGAGGTACTCGGAACCCAGCAATTGACGAGTGAACAACCATGGTTATATAGCCCCTCGAGCATGCAGTTCTGGGTCACGCGGTACGCAGCGGAGCTACTGCTTACTAGCCTGCTTTCTGGAGGAAAACCTCCTCAACCTCAGGACTTCGGCCTGCTGATTGGCCTCCCGGTGGCCGGTCACTGTTGGTGGAGTCCCATTCCGATTCCAGTGGGGCCCGGAAACAGCTGATCATACCTTCGTCCCTCCAAGCCCTGCACACTGCGGATGTTTGCTTCAGCGGCACGGGTTTCCCGGTGCGTCATGTACAGTGGTTGGCGGCGAGCAGGGTCAGGTCTATTTTCATCGGCGAACCTTGGTCCGGGCTGTCGGGGTCCGACGATGCACTTTATTTTTCGACATTGTTCGTTTCTTGTTCATGCACGCACCACAGACTCGCACGTTTTCCGTTTCTGAAATGGCGACCTCTTTCTGAACGTAATGCCATGAAAGTTCGGAAAGGCGGAAGGGCGTGAAGCCGCGTGGTTTGCGGGACGCATATTGTCCTCTCTGCTTATGGCCACATGCACACTCACACGACACTAAGTAGACGCAGCCGTAATCGAGTCCTATATAAAACAGTGGTACAGACGAATATCGGTACAGACGAATATCAACAAAAAAACGTGGTTACGCCGTGATCGGCCCTCAAGCGGTTATGAGTATACCTCCCTACACTGACTTAAAAACTTACCGCGTCACAAGCTTCCTTCACCAACTTTATCACATCTTCAGATCGAGGCTTGATTGTATAGTTGAAGGATTTAGGTCCCCTGATATAACGTCAACCACATTGCTACCATGCGAATCGATGTTCCCAGGAAAACATACCGAACCAAAGAATCACTAGTGAATTCGGCTTCGGGAATTTGAGAATTTCCGTCCCCGTCCAGGGCAGGCTCAATGTCGAGCACGGCAGATACGCAAGAGACGAAAAGGTACAAAGTCCGGAGAGCAAAGTGCCTGCCGGGACAGATCCTGGGAATCACAAATCCGGTTATTACCCATCCAGGGGGGTGCGAACTGTGCCTCTTACCTCCTTCCAGCACCGAAAATTCTACCTTCAGGGTTAAGCACCGACGGATCTAGTTTCCCGTCCTTGAGGAACCTGTCCGGATTGAAGACTTCCGGGTCGGGGTAGATGTTCGGATCGCGACAAATCGCCCAGACGTTCTGTGCCACGGTTGCTCCTGCCGGAATGAAGTACCCCCGGTATACGTCGTCTTGTGTAACTCTGCCCGGGATGCCGATAGGGAGGGGTGGATTCCACCGGATGACTTCCTTCACAACAGCATCGATATAAGGCAAGTTGTCCCAATCAGAGAAACTCGGAAGGCGGCCTTTTCCGACAACGCGATCCAGTTCCTCCTGTGCCTTCTTCATCACTTTAGGGTTGCGAATCATTGCTAAGAGAAATGTCTGCAACGTCAATCTTGTCTAAAAGCGGAGTTAGCGAAGTAACAGAGGGGCCAGCGGTGTCCCTAACGCACTGTCTCAGCTCCGGCTACAACACTCTATCAGAAACACGGACGAGGGTGCGAGGGCTCGAAAGAAGCTTACCACCAAACATAACACCCGAGACATCCCGTATCAATTCTTCGTCGACAGCCGTTTTCCCATGACCCTCCGAGCGAGACAGATAATTGGACGTTATGGAGTGGGAAAACCCCTCGCCGGACTAACCATCACACTTGAGATTTGAACATAATCCAATCTCGGGCTGCTCTGTGGGCTGACCTTCATCGCGTTCTTAACATATTCCATGGTACCATTGACGGATATTTGGAACTTGTCGCGTGCTTTGTTGCCAATAGCCTTGAACCCTGTACCCGGGAACCAGTCTGGGAGATACCGCACTGTTAAAGGTTCCGTCAGTTGCTTGCAGGTGTTGTTCGGGTGCGTCAGGACGCACGCATAGGGATAACATCGACGAGGAATTTTCCGGGCACCGTAGCAGTTGCGAACGCATGTGTTGCTGCGAGGGATGCCTTCAGGAGTGGATCTTCATTCGACTTGGCGTCGATCCCGTAAGTTACGGACAATATGATCGCTCCGGGCAAGCTTTGGGAGTCAAGCGATACGTAAGCGCGTAAGCAGCTGTATCGGGTGGAAAGGGTGGCACACACGGACAGATCCACTTCGTGCATGGAATGCCCAGGCTCCTTCAACAAATGTGACAAGAAACAATGTGTGTGTTTGTACTGATGGCTGTCGAAGCTTACGGCCAGCTTTTCATTCAAGACTTCGTGGAAAAGTTTGCGGCGAGCCCTCCATCGGCTGCCGTAGGGCATCGCAGGAAGCGCCCACTCCGGTGTCCCGGTCCTGTCAGCAATGAGTGGTGATCAGGAAAGGAAATTCTTCTTAGAATAGCGTCCCTGTCTCACAGTTGCAACATAGGCAGTTGGGTCTGCAATCCGGTGTTAGGAGCGAAAGGTGAAGATGACTGGATCACCAACCTTGTCTGCGTATATGGCTGACCGCTTCTCAATAAGATCTGAAATGGCCTGGTCGCTACTTAGGACGACCATATCCTTGCCCAGGAGTCGTGAGTATAGGATATCCGTGTCTTTCAGGAGACAGTTTCAGAATTGCCACGAAACGGAATAACTTGGCCGCCTACCATGGCGGTTAGCCAACGAGGTGAGGCTTTCCCACATAGGGACGTTCGCGAGGAGATCCAGGACATTCCCCAAGATTGGATAACCCTTTGGACCCGGTGGATATGTCAAAGTGGGTTTCCTCCACTTCCTGAGAGCGAGCATCGAGATACAGAATAGGAGTAGGCCGAGCACAGGAACGTCAAGCATGGCAGTAGAGGGAGAATGTGGGGAGGGGGAGAGTGGGTATTGCGCAGGGTCTTATACTAACACCCTTGCCGCCATTGAATGTCGAGCGGCGGAGCCTATGGCCTTGCGGGACCCATTCGACCTCTCAAGATTGGTAATCGGCTCTCGCCAACTCAGGCACATATTAACCAGACGCTCCCTCCCCCACCTCGCTCTTCTCTATTGGAGTTATCAGCGGGTACTTAGCGCATGTATGACGCGTGCATGAGCGCACCATGATGTATCTGATATTTATACTGTGACATGAATCCACCGGCCTGGGGGCTCTCTCCTGCTACGCTCTCGCCCACACCTGGATCTCTGGGTTGGTGATTCGGATCGGGGCGAGGTGAGGTTCTCTGTGGTTATCGAATATGTAGCATCATAACCATCATTGTGTTATCGATGTATGATCCTAAGGTGAGTTGATCCATCCGACAACGTATCTGAGGCTGGTTGCGGGACTTCTGTTTTCCTTCCTTTTTTTCCTAGGGCCGTTTTACATCGCCTCTCATTGCAGCCCTACAGCTTTAGTGGTGTTCGCCGCGAAACGAGCGTCGGTTGGCCCATTTAACCGGGTCGTCGGGTTGATTCCCATTCCCAGGATCACCGGAAACCTGCAATATGTGGCCAACTGGTAGATTTCGTCCTTCATCTCCCCACGCCGCTGACTCGGGGGTGAGTCGATTCAGTGGGCGATACGCGCTTGCATATATTGACACTCGTAAATCACAGATCTCACTTCTGAAAATTACTACCACGCCCTCACCGGGACCCCGTCGCCATTCGTTAGTTTTGGTCGTGATGCCTCCGGTAAGTACCTCTGTGAATAACTGATCGGTGGCGCTGGGAGTGTGTCGGACACGCGCGTCATTCAAACGGGCGGGTTTCGGCTGGGTTTCTGCATTCTTCGAGCGGGTAACCTGGATTGAGGTGAACTTCCCACGATTGTTCTGTCGGTACGACTGTAACTGCCGTCCTCGCGACCTCTTTCTGAACGTAATGCTGTGATAATTCGGAAAGGCAGAAAGGCGCGGAGCTGCGTGGTTTGCGGGACACATACTGTCAGTTCTCTGCTCATGGCTACATGCGCACTCACACGACACTAAGTAGACGCAGCCGTAATCGAGTCCTATATTCCCGGTACGTTAGTACAGGGTCTAATAGTGCAGAATTATAAGCGCGTCCGCAAAAAACCTGTTTTCTCGGTCCACTTGTCACAAGTCACATCAGTGACCTTCGGATTCCCACGATCTGGTGGCATCGCTGCCGCGCCGGCCAGCCTGCCGGAAGTCTTTCAGCACAGCGGGAATTTCAGTTACTGGGGTGGAACACTGTATACTACACTGACGTCAAGGATATTGTGATGGCTCTCTTGTACGACGATGCACACACGAGCGGGTAAAGGTCGATGTAATGAAGCCAGTGAACTTAAGGTGCATCTGAAGGTTGCGAATAAGAAAATCTGTTCGTACATCTTGCACACATCCTCCACTCCGCAACTGATTCAATCAAGAAATTCCGTTCTGTGTTGCAAGAGCACCATTCTGCCCTTCGTGCCGCTGGCAGAATGACACTTAGGTGCGCGTCAGGGTAAGATAATTGATTTCAACAGAAACCCGCATTCTGATCCCACCACCCCGCCTACTTATACAATATATAAATGTAATGTTACGGAGTGGACCCGTACCGGGCTCTGCCGCTGGTCGGCCCTGCACCTTATAAAATAGTGGTACAGACGAATACCAACAAAAAAGTGGTTGCGTCGTAATCAGCCCTCACGTGATTATAAGTATACTTCCTTACACTGACCTAAGAACTTACCCCGTTACAAGCTTCCTTCACCAACTTTATCACATCTTCAGATCGCGGCTTGATTGCACATTCGAAAGGTTTAGGCTCCCTGGTGTAACGTCAACCACATTGCTAGTACCGTGCGAATCGATGTTCCCATGTCGCAAAAAAAAAATAGAGATTATAATCAATTATAATTGACTTTAAGCGAATTCTCAGCCAGGTAGATTATAGTCGACTCCAATCAAAGAGTTCTGACTACAATCGAATTTTCATCGGATTTCAATTCAACTACAATCGGCCAATCCGGACGTTAATCCTATTAGAATCAGTTCCTAGTCTCACTACAATCCCTATAATCAAATTATAGTCCGAATACAATTTCTCATGGGGGATACCAATCCGGTCTCAATCCCATCTCAGTATTCTCGTCGAATACTTGGATTGCTCAGATAAACTCTCGACTGAATCAAAAAATAGCTAGTCATGCACACTCTGACCACCCACAGGCCCCCCCTTCCCTCCTCTGTAATATCAACCTCTCAAACCAACCCCCTTGTCACCTTACCTGCACCTCCTGTCTTCAAACGGGACTCCTTGGTTGAGGCAGTCGTTCCATATGCAGAACTGGGGGTGAGCATGGTTTCAGGCTGACGAGTTGGGGATGGGGATGGAGGAAGGTCCAAGGAGGCTAGGGGTACGGAGAAGTGTGGAGAGGCTGCTGGAACAGGCCCAGAAGATCATGGATGGGCCGGCGCACTGGAGTTCCCTGTCGTGCTACAGAGGGGGATTATGTGTATAGATAATCAAGGAGGGGCGTACCACGTTTGTCCCATACCTCAAACCTCAACTCTCATCCGGGTGCCCTCAACAGCCGCCATCATGCAGGACCAGGAGGCGTTGCACCTCATGAGACAAGTTATTCCCACTGTGATGGATGTACGTGAGACGCATTTTGCAATGGAAGACTGAAGCTAACCGTAAGAAAAAGCAGGGTGGTGAGTCGCGACGTGGCAGAGCATGAAAGTGGTTTGAGTTCAAGTTGACATCTACCACGTGATCGGTACAACCGAATCACGGAGAACGCGACCAACTGGCGCCACTCATCCAACCTGAGTGGTTTATTTGAAGTAATAAAACACAAGCAGGAGCATCCAGTGGGAGTTGAACTCATGGTGACTGCAAAAGGGTTCGGTCCTGCCACACGTGGGTGGTGTTCGGATTGGTGTGAACGGCGTGCTGACAAGGGTATCTGCGTTTGATTGGGTGGGGTATACTTGGGATCGATTTGGATTTGATCAAGTTCCGGCACGCACCGGTAACTATTGGGGAGGATGGATTGCGTGCATGTATGCGGCGGTATGGCAGCGAGACGGTATCGTCCGATATTCATATCATATTGGACCAGATGGGGGAGGTCGTCAGTGAGTCTTGATGTATGCCGGTATCGGCGAGGACTTGCGTGCGTGTACGTGGTGGCGTGGTTGCAAGACATTATTGTCTGATATCTGCATCACATTGGACCTGGCAGGTGGGACGATCTTTGCGCTGTCGCCCTCGTAATTGGGTGGAGTGGCGGGGGCACAGAGCTGGCCGGGGAGGCGACGTTCGAGTGCGGAACGGGGGGAGTGGGGAGATGGGGAGGATCTGAGGCATGGGGTACAAGTCTACCAAGTACCTTCATAATGACTTCTCCAGGGGGATCGGGGTGTTCGTGGACGGTGGGGATGGGGGTGCTCCGGGGCCGAAAGATGGAATCGCGGTAGGGATTTTGCTCGTACTCGGCTTGGGGTGCGCGAAGGGACCCGACGAGGGGGCTGGGAGTGTGTAGTGAGCTGGATAGGGTCCTGGACCCTTGAAATCCCTGCGGACCATCGACTCAAATTCCTTGAGTGCGTTGGGCTTGACGTTGAGTTGCCATTTGAGGTAGGAGCACATTTCTCACTCCATCTGGTTGATCTCCTGGAGGGCAAACATGCCCCGACCGACGATGCACCAGGACTTGTTCGAGTATGTATCGTCGCAGATGACCTTGGAAGCAATCATGAAGGCGGAGATGAAGAGGCAGTGCCCAGAGGAACCGCATGCGGCAATAAACCTCGTCTTCAATCTCTGCAACAGATAGAGAGCAGCAAAGGCCATGGAGGACATCAGCCTCGTGCGATGGAGAGCATACGCGATGAAGTGGGCGAGAGAAGGGGATGGGGTCGAAGTGAATGAAGGTGGTACTTGGTCGGGGCAGTGGAAGAGATTGTTGACGTAGTAGGAAGCTATGGAGGAGCTGAGGGCGTACGGTACAAGTCTACCGCTGGTCTTCGTGATGATCTCTCCAGAAGTGTCGGGGAGGTTGTGGAGGTGGAAACAGGGGTGCTCCGAGGCCGAAGGATGAAGTTACAGTAGGTATGCTGCCCGTACTCGGCTCCAGGTGGACAAACGGGCCTGAAGAAGTAGACCCAGACCCTCGAACTCCCTTATTAGAGGTGGACTAGAAGAGAAGAGGGTTAGTCTATTTGGTCAGAGTGGGCACGTGCGAGCCAAGGCTCACATAGCATGGTGAACAGGTTATGAAGGCAAGGCGAGCTCGACATCTCCTCGCTCAAGGGTGGCCAGACTACCCAGACGAGCAAGCAGTAGGGGGCCTAGGATAGGTTTGGAGTGGTCGTAGCAGCCGCATCTACACTCTCTGGGGATGAGTGGCATTTGACGGGGCATCCGGTCCTATCACAGATGCAAGATCGATTGTCGGAACGTTCCACGAAGGTGTCGGCATGTTTTCAATTCTCGAACGGGTGATCGTCAGTCCTCCTGGTGACTCTGCCTATCCTGGAGGCACGAAGGTACCTGGTCTCATATATCCCAATGACCCGGGTATCTGACTACATCCCCCACCGTCCAACGATCCTCTTGGTCTTCCCACCAGGGATCCTTTGATTGTTGGTGATGTTTCAGGTGCTTGGGACGAGCAGCAAGCACGACAAGATCCTCCCGTTGAGGACAAGGACGAGTCTTCAGATTTTGTCAGCTTTCCTGATGACCGGTCCTCTGTCCATGACGAGGATCATCGCTCCGCTTTCCCTGAGCCTCATATTGTTCGATTGTGGGGTATTTGCGCACAGGAGGTAGGTCCCTGTGGCATCGCTTGTCTCATTCACATGTTGAACAGTATTCAGAGAACGAAATCACCTGCAAACTGTTCTCCGCAACGGTAGAGGATGCCGCCATGTCTACCGAACAGAAGGGTTCCCAGACAGCTGGGATCGCGCCCGTGATTCATTTTCACCCACAAAGACCGTCAACCGCCGGTCAGGAAACTTGCCACTCAGCTTTGCAAGCTGGGAGACAAAGACGCTATCACTCAATTGGCTGGCGGTGCCTTATCCCCTGGCTTGCCGGGGGATATTTATTGATGCTACGTGGGACTGTGGGGGATCCGGAAAGAACACTGGATTGTGGCGGGGGGGTCCGGCGCTAAACTCCAATGTGCTGTCGATTTTAATCCAATTGTCCGGAATCATAATCCCATTTCCTGCCGAACCGGCAACTACAATCTGATCACAATCCCACTCCCATTGGCTTACATGTAATTAAAGTCACGTGGGATTATAATTCCCGTAAAAAATTTGCGACACAGGAAGACATACCGAACGGCAGAATTGCCAGTTGTTGAAATGTAGCGTTTCCAGCTTCTTCGATTGCTTACTTGTACCCGTAGTAGTATCCCCTTCGAGTACCTTAAAATAGTCGTCGTCCTGTTATCGTCTCCTCAGTCTTTTCCCATTTCCTGAG
>Ga0307513_10010117_pt1 | contig 11878 bp, 9 predicted proteins | sample 15_EM_MG_FD_202174 | JGI IMG/M metagenome (GOLD analysis project Ga0307513, IMG submission 202174) | Populus trichocarpa ectomycorrhiza microbial communities from riparian zone in the Pacific Northwest, United States - 15_EM | ecosystem: Host-associated > Plants > Roots > Unclassified | place... | reverse complement strand
CGCCGTGGCGGGCCAGCTCGGCCGCCGCTCCCGGCGCGGGCCCGCGGTCGTTGCGGACGATCACGTGGGCACTCACCAGAGCCTCGCCCCGACGGTCGGGAAGACCTGCTGGAACGCCTCGGCATGGGTGACGGACCGCGGTGCCCCGTTGCGGACGGCCTGCACACCGCGGCGGCGGGCGAGGTCCTCGTAGTAGGCGATGAGGTGGCCCTGCGCGCCGTCCATGCTCTTCATGGCGGCCTGCTTGCGGTCGAAGACCGGGCTGATGTCGAGCAGGTTGTCGGGCAGGAACCCGCACTGCTCGGGCTGGTGCGGCTCGAACGCCATCACCTGCGTCGCGCCCAGCACCGGTGTCGAACGATCGGGCAGGCCGTGCGCCTGCGCGACCATCCGGGCCCGCAGCACCAGCTCGTGGGTGAGCGCATGGTCGAGGTTGTACGGGTCGCGCTCGGCGTGGGTGAGCAGGAGCGTCGGCTGCAGCGCCCGGAACTGCGCGACGAGCCCGTCGAGCAGCTCGTCGGTGGGGCGCAGCGGGTAGTCGCCCGCGTCGAAGAAGACGATGTCGGCACCCAGCGTCTCCGCGGCCGCCCGCGACTCCTCGGCCCGCGTCGCCTTGACCGACTCGAGCGTCGCGCCCTCGGCCTTCCACAGCGCGGCGGACTCCCCGCGCTCGCCGTAGCTCAGGCAGAGCACGGTGACCATGCCGCCGTCCGCGGCGCAGCGGGCGATCGCGCCGCCCGCCCGCCACACGAAGTCGGCGGCGTGGGCGCTCACCACGACCAGTCTCGGAGTCGAACCGGCACCTGCTGGATCCACGAGTCCTCCCGGGCGAGCGGTCTTGTGACGGCGACCATAACCATGCGTCGCCGATTGTGGCAACCAGATTGTTAACAATCGTGTTGCCAGATATGCTGCCGATTCGAGCGCCGATCCAGGTACCCGGCGCGACCGGGGGAGGACTTCCATGACCGCTGGCACCACCGACCCGTCCGGGGTGGCGACCGACGAGGGATCGGCCGTGGCCGTCGCCCAGGTGGTGACCGCCGTCCGCGACGGGATCATGCAGGGGCGCTACGCCCCTGGTCAGCGGCTACCCGAGGCCGATCTGGTCGAGCGCTACCGGGCCTCGCGCGGCGCGGTGCGCACCGCGCTGGCCCAGCTCGAGAACGAGGGCATCGTCTCGCGCGAGCGCAACCGCGGTGCCCGGGTGCGGCCCATCTCGCTCGAGGAGGCCGTCGAGATCACGGAGGCACGTGCCGTCGTCGAGGGGCTGTGCGCCGCGAAGGCGGCCCAGCGGGCCACCGACGGGGACCGGGTCCGGCTGCGCGCGCTCGGCGAGGACCTGCGTGCCGCCGTCGACAACGCGGACGTCATGACCTACACGCGCATCAACCAGGACGTGCACCACGCGGTCCGGGAGATCTCGGCGCACGAGACCGCAGGACGCATGCTCGATCGGCTGCGCACCCAGAGCGTGCGCTACCACTACACCGTCGCCCTGCTGCCCGGCCGGCCCGCGATCGGCCTCGGCGAGCACCTCGAGGTCATCGAGACCGTGTGCGCCGGCGATCCCGACATCGCCGAGCAGACGATGCGGGCCCACCTCATGAGCGTCGTCACGGCGCTGCAGCAACTCGACGCGACGATGCACCACCAGTGGTGACGGCGCGTCCCGACCCGACAGCCAGGAGGCCGGAAGTGACCGAACGGATCCGCACGACCCACGTGGGCAGCCTGCCCCGGCCGGCCGACCTGCTCGCCCTGATCAACGCGCACGACCGCGGGGAGGCCGTCGACGAGGGCGAGCTGGCCGGGGTCGTCGAGCGGGCGGTGCACGACACCGTCCGCATGCAGGCCGAGCTCGGCATCGACGTGGTCAGCGACGGCGAGCAGAGCAAGATCGGTTACGCCACCTACCTGCGGCACCGGATGAGCGGCTTCGAGATCGGCGACGCGCCCCGGGCCACCCCCGCTGACCTCGACGCTTACCCCGAGTACCGCGACCGGCTGCACCGCTCCGGCGACACCGTGTCCTACCTGCGCCCCATCTGCCGCAGCGCGATCGAGTACACGAACCGCGCGCCGCTGGAGACCGACCTCGCGACGCTGCGCGCCGCCGTGGACGCGAACGGTGTGCAGGGAGCGTTCATGAACGCCCCCTCCCCCGGCATCGTCGCGCTGTTCCAGCCCAACGAGTTCTACCGCGACGAGGACGCCTACCTCGACGCGATCGCCGCGGCCCTCAAGACCGAGTACGACGCCATCGTCGCGGCCGGGTTCTTCCTGCAGATCGACGCGCCCGACCTCGGCATGGGCCGGCACAACAAGTACAAGGAGCTCTCCGACGCCGAGTTCCTCGCCAGGGCCGAGGTGCTGGTGGAGGTGCTCAACTACGCATTGCGCGACGTCCCGGCGGACCGAGCCAGGATCCACCTGTGCTGGGGCAACTACGAGGGCCCGCACACGTTCGACATCGCCGTCGAGAAGATCGCCGACCTGGTCCTGCGGGCCAAGCCGGCCACCGTGCTGTGCGAGGCCGCGAACCCGCGCCACGGGCACGACTGGGCGGGCTGGGCGGCGGCGAAGATCCCCGACGACACGGTCTTCTGCCCCGGTGTGATCGACACGACCACCAACTTCGTCGAGGCGCCGGGGCTCGTCGCGGAGCGGATCCTGCGCTACACCGACATCGTCGGTCGCGAGCGCGTGATGGCCGGCACCGACTGCGGGTTCGGCACCTTCGCCGGATGGGGCGGGGTGGTGCCCGAGCTGGTCCGGGAGAAGCTCCGCTCGCTCGTCGAGGGAGCCGCCATCGCCTCCGAGAAGCTCTGGTGAAGGGGCCGACCATGGAGTTCCTCGTGCGGGCGGAGAACACGCTGCCCCCCGACACCCCCGACGAGGAGCGCACCCGGCTCAAGAAGGGCGAGCGGGCCCGCGCCGACGAGCTGCGTGCCGCCGGGATCCTCCGCCGGCTCTGGCGCGTGCCGGGGCGCAACGCGACCATCGGGCTCTACGAGGTGAGCGACGCGAACGAACTGCACGACGCGCTCGCATCGCTGCCGATGTTCCCGTGGCTGGACATCACGGTCGAGGCCGTCGCAACGCATCCGCAAGAGCTGTGACACCGGAGACCACCGCCGAGGCGTTCCTGGTCGCGCTGCACCGGCGCGGGGTGGGGCGGCTGTTCGTGAACGCGGGCACCGACTTCGCGCCGCTGGTGGAGGCCTACGCCCGGCAGAAGCACTCCGGACTGGAGCTGCCCGACGTCGTCGTGTGCGCGCACGAGAACGTCGCGATCTCGATGGCGCACGGCGCCCACCTCGGCGACGGCCGGGTCCCCGCGGTCATGCTGCACACGAGCGTCGGCACGGCGAACGCGGTGTGCGGGGTGCTCAACGCCGCACGCAGCCGGGTGCCGATCCTGCTGATGGCCGGGCGCACCCCGCTGTTCGAGGAGGGCGCGCTCGGGGCCAGGGACTTCCCGATCCACTGGGCGCAGGAGATGTTCGACCAGGCCGGCATGGTGCGTGAGCTCGTCGCGTGGGACTACGAGCTGCGCGACGGCCGCCAGGTCGACGCCGTGGTCGATCGGGCGCTGGGTGCCGCCCGATCGGCTCCGGCCGGGCCCGTCTACCTGACGCTGCCGCGCGAGGTGCTCGCGGCTCCGGCTGCTGCACAGCCGGAGCGGGCGGAACCGGCCGCTCCGACGGCCGCCCATCCCGACCCGGCCGCGGTGTCCGAGCTGGCCGGGCTGCTGGCCGAGGCCCGCTTCCCGCTCGTGGTCACCGGCGACGCGGGCGCCGACCACGCGGCCGTGCCGCTGCTCGCCGACCTGGCCGACCGGTATGGGATCGCCGTGGTCGAGAGCGGGCCGCGGCACGTCAACCTGCCGGCGGGGCACCGCTTGCACGCCGGCTACGCGCCAGGGCCGGGGCTGCCCGCGGCCGACGTCGTGCTCTGCCTCGATCTCGACGTGCCGTGGATGCCCGGTGCCGGCGCCCCGGCCGAGCACGCCGTCGTCGTCCAGGTCGGGCCGGACCCGCGGTTCGCCCGCTACCCGATGCGCTCCCACCGCAGCGACCTGACGATCACCAGCGGAGTGGTCCCGCTACTCGCGGCGCTCGGCCCCGCGCTGGCCGAGCTGCCCGTCGACCCCGGCCGGGCCGAGCGGCTGGCCGCGGAGGTCGGCTCCTGGCGGCGGCGCCGCGACGCCGCCGTCGCGGCCGACGACGCCTCAGCGGGGCCGATCACCAAGACCTACCTCAATGCCTGTCTGGCCAGGGCGTTGCCACCCGGCGCGGTCGTCGTCGACGAGTACTGGACCGACCCGGCCCAGCTCGCGGCCACCGAGCCCGGCACCTACTACGGCACCCCACCGGCCGGCGGGCTCGGCTGGGGACTGCCGGCGGCGATGGGGCTGCAGCTCGCCCGGCCGCACGCGACCGTCGTGGCCACCGTCGGCGACGGCGCCTACCTGTTCGCCAACCCGGCCGCCTGCCACCAGGGCATGGCGATGCACGACCTGCCCGTGCTGACCATCGTGTGCACGAACGAGCACTGGGGCGCGGTGCAGGGCGCCACCCTGCGCATGTACCCCGACGGGCACACCGCGGAGTCGGGCGACCTGTCGCCGCTGTCCCGCCTCGATCCCGTCCCCGACCTCGCCGCGTACGCGCGGGCGTCGGGCGGGCACGGCGAGCAGGTCCGCGACCGGGCCGACCTGGCGCCGGCGCTGGCACGGGCGCTCGACGTCGTCCGCGACGGGCGTCGCCAGGCGCTCGTCGACGTCCGGTGCGCCGGCTGAACCCGTCCGGGAGGAATCGATGACCACGTTCGTGCTGCTACCCGGCGCATGGCACGGCGGCTGGGTGTACGGCCGGGTCGCCCCGCGGCTGCGCGCCGCTGGCCACCACGTGCTCGCGCCCACGCTCACCGGCGTCAGCGATCGGGCCCACCTCCTGCATCCCGGCGTCGGCCTGGGCACCCACGCCAAGGACGTCGTCGCGCTGCTCGACGCCGAGGACCTGCACGACGTGGTGCTGGTCGGCCACAGCTACGCCGGGCAGGTCGTCACGGCCGTCGCCGACCAGCGACCCGACCGGATCGCCGGCCGCATCCACCTCGACGCCTTCGTCGGCCGTGACGGCGAGGCGGCGATCGACCTCCTGCCCCCGACGATCGCCGCCCACTACCGCGAGTCGGTGGCCGGCCCTGGGCACAGCTGGCTGATCCCGGTCCGGTCCCTGAAGGTCCTCGGCGTGACGGCCGAGCGGGACCTCGCGTGGCTCACCCCGCGGCTCACCCCGCACCCGTGGCTGACCTACACCGAACCCCTCGCCCTCACCGGCGCGCACGAGCAGGTGCCTGCGGTGTTCGTGGAGTGCACCGACTGGATGCGGGTGTTCCGCCCGCACGCCGAACGCGCCGCAGCGGCCGGCTGGCCCGTGATGGAGATCCCGACCGGCCACGAGGCGATGGTGACCGCCCCGCAGCAGCTGACCGAGGTCCTGCTGCACTGCGCGGACGCGTGGGGCCTACGAGCCGATACGCCCGCCCACCCGGTCCGGCATCGAGCGGGCTGATCCTTCCCGGCGCTCCTGTGCGGGCGCGGCGCCGGACAGTCCACCGCGGCACCTTGCCATCCGGTAAGAGAATCCTGTCCCACGCGCCACGCCCCCATCGCGCCGCGGGAGATACCTCCTGCGCGACCCGTCACCGATGCTCGAGCCATGTCGACTGCGGGAGGCGAGGGCCGAACTGCGCTGTTTGCCGTCTCCGCCGATCGACGGTCGACCGACAGCGGATCGCGGAGGTCGGTGGCGGAGCGGGTGTCGCGGACCGGGATCATCCAGGCGACCGTGCCGACGGCCGTGGCGCCCGGCACGACCGAGCCCACCGTCGCCCTCGCGGTCCCGCGGCGCACGTTCCCACCCAGCCCGGTCCGCCCGGGGACGATGTCGTTCATCGTGGCCTTCCTGGTCGCTTTGGGGATCTCCGGGTGGGCCTTCCACGTGCAGGGCGGCAACCCGGGCACGCTCGCCTGGATCACCACCGTCCTGTGGACCCTCCCGTGCAGCGCCTCGCTGGTCGGTGTCGCCGGTGCGCTGCGCACTGTGCGCCGGCTGCGCAGGGCCCGCCGCGAGCCGCCCCCGTCGCCGGTGCGCGACACCTTCCTGCTGGTCGTGGTGCCCACCATCGGCCGGTTCACCACCCTCCCGGCGCTGGAGCGGGCGGTGCTGTCCTACCGGCGGTGCCTGCCCGTGCACTTCCCGCGGATGCGGGTGGACATCGTCGTCGAGCAGGGGTGCGAGGCGTTCGCTCAGATCGCCACGCTGGCCGGGCCGCAGGTGCGCATCGTGGTCGTGCCGCGGGGCTACCGCACCCCCGGTCGCACCCGGTTCAAGGCCAGGGCCAACCACTACGCGCACGAGCTGCGCATCCGCGAGGGCGAGGCGCGCGACGACGTCTGGGTCCTGCACATGGACGACGACACCGGTGTCGACGTCGACACCGGCGCTGCCATGGCGCGCTTCGTGCACGCCCAGCGCCACCGTGGCGCCGAGGCCGCGCACCTCGCCCAGGGCGTGCTCACCTACCCGCGCGAGCACGGCGCACGCCGGCTGCTGTGGCTCGCCGACGCCGTCCGCCCCGGATGCGATCTCTCCGTGTTCGCGCTCACCACCGGCACCGGCACCCCCCGTGCCGGGGTGCACGGCGAGCTGCTGCTGGTGCGGGCCTCGGTGGAGGCCGGGATCGGCTGGGACTTCGGGCCCCGCGCCATCGTCGAGGACGCCCAGTTCGCGCTGCTGTTCGCGGACCGCCATCCGGGTCGCAGCGACTGGTTCGCCGGTCGCTCGCTGGGCGCCGCGCCGGCCAGCGTCACCGATCTCGTCCGCCAGCGCGAGCGCTGGGCGTGGGGGTTGCTGGAGCTGTCCGTGAACCGGTCGGTGCCGCTGCGGCATCGACTGCTGCTGCTGCACAACATGGTGATCTGGGCCTGCGGCCCGCTGCAGCACGTCGCCGTCATCCTCGCCGCCGGAGCGCTGCTGGGTGACCTGGACACCCTCCCGGTGACCGCGGTCCTGCTGCCGGTGTGGGCGATGAACATCGCCTACCAGGTGTGGACGTACTGGGAGGGGCTCAAGCTCAACACCCGGGCCTCGGCGGACGGGCGCCGGCGCTGGTGGGAACGGATCGCCGTGGTCGTGCTGATGCCGCTGTTCTCGCTGTGGGAGGCCGCGGGCGTGCTCTGCGGAGTCGTCCGGTTCGTGCGCCACGGCGAGACCGTCTTCACCGTGATCGCGAAGCCGTTGTGAACGGGGCGAGCCTCGCCAGGTGGTCGGCCGGCCTCGTCGCGGTGCTGGCCGTGGCCTTCGGCAGCTGGACGGTCCCGGTGGACGCCGGTCCCGTGGCCCAGCGGAGCCTGTGGGTCCTGGACGATCCCGACCCGGTCGCGCCGGGCACCTGGCCCGCGGTCGCCAGTCCGTGGCACCCGGGCCGGCCGGAGCTCGGCGTTCAGGTCTACTGGGTGAACAACCCCGCCGACGACGACGAGGTCGTGCTCGCGAAGGCGCGCCGGCTCTTCGAGCAGGTGATCGGCATGGAGGCCAACGCCGTCGCCGTCACGTTCCCGTTCTTCACCGAGTCGCTGACCGCGAGCGCCGTGCACGCCGACCAGCGGACGCCGTCGCCGGCGCGGGTCGGGCTGGTGCTCGCGCAGGCCAGGGCCATGGGACTGCGCACGACCCTGCGCCCGCTGCTGGACGAGGCGAACCTGCAACAGCGGGATCCGCATTCCTGGCGCGGCAAGCTGCTCCCGCGTGACGTCGATGCCTGGTTCGCCTCCTACGAGAAGTTGGTGACGCCCTACCTGCACGTGGCGCAGCGCGCCAGGATCGACACGGTCGTGCTGGGCGCGGAGCTGAACTCGCTGCAGGACGATCCGCACTGGACCGCGCTGGTCGATCGCGCCCGCGACGCATATCGGGGTCAGCTGGCCTACACTGCCAACTGGGACGCGTACGCGACCGCGCGCGCCGGGATCCCGGTCGACGTCGTCGGCATCGACGCCTACCCCCGGCTGGATGTGACCGCCCAGGACGACGAGTACCGGCTGACGGCCGCCTGGGGGGCATGGCTCGACAGAGCCCGCATCGGGCCCGGCGCCGTCCTGACGGAGATCGGGGCGGCCGCGGAGGCGCAGACCGTCGACAACCCGGCCGTCCCGCACCGGCCGGGCGCCGCGCTCGACGAGGGCGTCCAGCGGCGCTGGTTCGCGGCCGCGTGCCGCGCCGCGCACGACCGCAAGCTCGGCGGGCTGTACTGGTGGAAGGTCGGCTTCGACGTCGATCCGGCCGCTGTCGACCCGGTCGGGGACCTGCACGACTCCTGGCTCGGCCGCGAGGCACAGCCCGCGATGCGCGCGTGCTTCGCCGCGTGGGGGCGGGCGGCATGACCACGTCATCAGCACTGCCCGCGACCGCACCCGGCCGCGCCGTGCCGCCGGCGATCACGGCGTTCGCCGGGCTGGCCGTGCTGGTGGTGGCGCTGCAGAGCAGCGGAGGTTTCGCCGTCGAGCTGCTCGGCCCCGAGCTCGTGCTCGCCGTCGGCGGGTTCGTCGTGACCTACACGGTGCTCACCGCCACCGACGCCGCCGGCGCCCCGGTGACCGCCCGCGCCTGGTACCGCGACCAGATCGGCCGCCACGCGCCACTGCTGATCCTCACGCTGCTGGCCGGGCTCGGCGCGATCGCGCTGCTGGGTCGCACTCACCAGGTGGGGCAGGCCGCGATCGACGGGCTGGGCGGCCTGCTCGGCGTGCAGAACGTGGTCGAGATCGCGCGGGCAGGCGCGCTCCCGGTACCGCGCGCCGAACTGCTCGCCCCGCACGGTGACTTCTACGCCGGCCGGCTGGATCTCGTGGACCCGTTCGGGACGCTGTGGCTGGTCGCGCTGCTGGTGCAGTTCACGCTGGTCTGGCCGCTGCTGCTGGTCGGGCTGCGGTGGATGGTGGACGCGCGCGACGGCCGCCCGGCGCTGCGGCTGGTCCCGTTCGTCCTCGGGCTCGCCCTGCTGTCCGCCGCGGCGGGCGTGCTGCGCGCCCGCTGGGGCGCCGATCCCGTCGAGCTCGCCTTCGGCAGCCACGTCCGCGCCACCGAGTGGCTGTCCGGTGCTGCCGCGGGTGCCGTGGCCGCGGGGTTGCCGCGCCGGTCCCCGGCGCGGACGACCGCCGCGCTGGTGGCGGCGCTCGGCATCGCCGGCCTGGTCGCCTCCGGCGTCGTCGCCGGCCTGTGGCCCGACGCCTGGCTGACGTCCGGCGGGCCCGCCGTCGCTGCCGTCGCGGCGGCCCTCCTGCTGCTCGCGCTGCACCTCGACAGCAGCACCGACAGCGGGTGGCTCGCCGGCCCGCTCGGCCGGGGTCTGCCGTTGGAGTTGGGCCGCTCGGCGTATCCGATCCTGCTGCTGCACGCCCCGCTGTTCTGGCTGATGCAGCGGGCGGCCCCGGCCGCCCGACCGTTCGCACTGATCGCCATCGGTATCGCGCTGGCCTGGGTGGTCGGCCTGCTCCTGCAGGACGGCCTGCTGCGGCGCGGCCGCGACCGCGCCGCCCGGCGCGGGCTGGGCATCGGCATGGCGATGCTGACGGCCGCCCTGCTCGCCGCCGGTGCCCCGATCCTCTACACGTTCGACGAGCGACCCCTCGGCACGGGCGCCGGGCCGACCGTGCTCGTACTCGGCGGATCCAGCGGCGCCGACACGGCCACCGCGCTCGCGGCCTCCCGGTTCACGGTGGTCGACGCGACCCGGCCGGGGTGCGGGCTGCTCCCGGACCCGCCGGCCCCTGGCTCACCGGGCCGGCCGACCGCACTGGCACAGGCACCGCAGCCGGCGCCGACCTGCGCCGACCCGATGGGCCGCTGGCGCACCACGCTGGCCGCCACCCGGCCGGCCGCGGTCGTCCTCGATCTCTCCGCGGACGCCGCCCCCCGCCGCGGACCGAAAGCACTGCCGGGGCCGTGCGACCCGCAGTTCCGGGTCATCTACCGGTCGCTGGTCGCCGAGGCGGTCGGCGTGCTCACCGCCGGGGCGCCGCAACGGCCGATCCTGGTGACCACGATGCAGGACAGCACCGGTCGGGTCGATGTCGACGCGCGGCGCGGATGCCTCGACGCGCTGATCGTCGAAGCGGCGATGACCCACCCGGCGGTCGTCGCGTTCGACGCCGACGGGCAGTTGTGCCCGGCCGGCTACTGCCGCGCCGTGGGTGAGCCCGGCGCGCCGCGGCTCGTCGACGGTGTGCACCTGACCGGTGCGGGCATCGCGGCGCTCGCCGGGCCGCTCGAAGACCGGCTGGACACCGAGCTGGCCGCGGCCCAGGTGTCGGGAACGGGCTGCGCACCGGGCCGGGAGGTGGCCGAGGATGAGTGCTGACATGGTCGCGGGCCCCGCCGAAGACACGCTCGGCGACCCCGACGGCACGATCGGCCTGTTCGGCCACTACCGCCTCGACAAGGTGATCGGCCGCGGCGGGATGGGCGTGGTCTACCGGGCGTACGACACCCGCCGCAACCGCATCGTCGCGATCAAGCGGATGCCCCGGCACCTGGCCATCGACGAGGAGTTCCGCACGCGCTTCCAGCGCGAGTCCGCGCTGGCGGCGAAGCTTCGGGAGCCACACGTCGTCCCGATCCACGACTACGGCGAGATCGACGGCCAGCTCTACATCGACATGCGGCTCGTCGAGGGGATCGACCTCGGCACCGTGCTCAAGAAGGCGCCGCTGGCGCTGCCCCGCGCCGTCGACATCGTCTCCCAGATCGCGGACGCGCTCGACGCCGCCCACGAGGACGGCCTCGTCCATCGCGACGTGAAGCCGCCCAACGTCTTGCTCGTCGGCAAGCCCGCACTGGTCGCCGACCGCGGATTCGCCTACCTCGCCGACTTCGGCATCGCTGCCAACCTCGGCGGCTCCACCCTCAGCAGGCCGGGCCTGGCGCTCGGCACCGCGTCGTACATGGCCCCCGAGCGCATGGTCGGCGAACCGTGGGACCACCGCGTCGACGTCTACTCGCTTGCCTGCATGCTGTTCGAGGCAGTGGTCGGGTACCGCCCGTACACGGCCGACGACCTGCTCGGGGTGATCCGGGCCCACATCAGTCGCCCCATCCCGCGCCCGACGGAGCTGGCGGAGGGCCTGCCGCCCGGGCTCGACGACGTCGTCGCGACCGGCATGGCGAAGCGCTCCACCGACCGCTTCGACAGCTGCGGCGAGCTCGCCGCCGCCGCACGTGAGCTCCTCGCGGGCTGGACTCCCCGTCCGGCGGGATCGGACGCCGGGTCGCCCCCGCCCACTGCGACTGCCGATGCGCCGCTGATGTTCACCGAGACGTCGGCGGCCCCTGCCCCGATGGCCGACGACGAGGCGCCGGACGCGGCTCGGGAACCGTCCGACCCGGAGCCGCCGGAGGGGGCGGCGCTGGACGAGGCGGCCCCGACGGAGACCGCCGCGCGCCCCACCGAACCTCGCGCCGATCCGCCGACCGCGCCCACCTTCAGGCTCATCGGCCCCGATCCCGACCCGGTCGCGCCCGTGCCACCCGACGCGGATCCCACGGTCCGCACCGACACCCCCCACCACCACGTCCCGGAACCGCAGCTCGACCACGATCCGTACCCGGATCAGTACTCACCGGACCGATACCCGACCCCGGCCCCGCAGTTCGACCAGGATCCGTCCCCGGGCCCGTACGACCGGTACCCGACTCCGGCGCCGCGCCGACGGACGAGCCCGCTGCTGATCGGGTCCGGCGCTGTTCTGGCCGCAGTGGCGCTGGCCGGCGTGGCGTTCCTGATCATCTTCCTCGCTCAGCCGCCACCT
>Ga0307513_10010116_pt1 | contig 11879 bp, 10 predicted proteins | sample 15_EM_MG_FD_202174 | JGI IMG/M metagenome (GOLD analysis project Ga0307513, IMG submission 202174) | Populus trichocarpa ectomycorrhiza microbial communities from riparian zone in the Pacific Northwest, United States - 15_EM | ecosystem: Host-associated > Plants > Roots > Unclassified | place... | reverse complement strand
GTCCTGGACGGCTACGGCGTCCTGGAGTCCTTGCGCTGGCACGACGGCGCCCTGTGGTTCTGCGACCTCGCCCACGGGACGGTGCACCGCTGGGACACCCGGGGAGAGCCGGAGACGGTGGCGGAGGTTCCCGGCCGGGCGGGCGGCCTGGGCTGGCTGCCCGACGGGCGGATGCTGGTCGTCTCCATGGACGGGCACTGTGTGTACCGGCGGGAGCCGGACGGCTCGCTGGTCGTGCACGCCGATCTGAAGGGCATCGCCGGGGGTCCCGTCAACGACATGTTCGTCGACCGGCGGGGTCGCGCCTACGTCGGCAACTTCGGCTTCGACTACCACGGCTTCGTCCGCAAGCAGCCCAACTCGATGCTCTACGCCCCACCCGGACCGCCCAGGACACCCCTCGCCTGCCTCTCCCCCGAAGGTGAACTCCTCGGCCTGAGCGAGCCGTTGGTGTTCCCGAACGGCATGTTCCTCCTCGACGAGGAGGAGGGCACGGACGACGGACAGCCCGCGAGCGCCGGACCCACCCTCCTGGTCGCCGAGACCCTCGCGATGCGCCTCACCGCGCTCCCCGTCCTGCCCGACGGCCGGCTGGGCCCGCCCCGCCCCTGGGCTCCCCTGATCCCGTCCGCCCTGTGGACGTCCCTCAACAACCCCGGGCTGCTGGGCCGGATCACCCGGCGGGTCTCCGCCCTCCTGGACCACCCGGCGATCGCCGACCGCTCCGCGACTCCCATCGCTCCGGACGGCATCGCACCGGGCCGGGACGGCACGGCGTGGGTCGCCAACGCGCTGCGCGGCGAGTGCGTCCGGGTCGGACCGGGCGGCAAGATCCTCGACCGGGTCACCACCAGCCAGCGCACCCTGAGCTGCCTGGTCGCCGGACCCGACGGCACCACCCTGTACGCGGCCACCACACCGACCGACGACCCGCAGCGCGCGGCGGGGCTGGGCGGGTCCCGGCTGGAGGCGTACACCTTGCCGTCCTGACCGCGCCCCCGCCAACTCGTCCTCGTTTCACGGGAGTTCCCATGCAAGCACCTCGAACGGACGGCGTCCCGCCCGCCCGTGCCGTCGCTCATGGCGGGAGTCCGCGGTGAGTGTCGTCCTGGTCACCGGCGCGGCGAGCGGCATCGGTGCGGCGACCGCGCGCGAGGCGGTGCGCCGGGGGCACCGGGTCGCCCTCGCCGACATCGACCTGGCCGGAGCGAGCCGGATCGCCGGTCAACTCGGGCCCGGCGCCCGCGCGTTCGAGCTGGACATCCGTGACGAGGCCGCGTGGGAGGCGACGTTGGACGCCGTGGCCGATCAACTCGGCGCGGTGGACGTCCTGGTCAACAACGCGGGGATCATCCACACCGGCTACGCACGCCAGTTGCCGCCGGACCGGCACCGCCACATGGTGGAGGTGAACCTGCTCGGTCCGATCACCGGCACGCTGGCCGCCCTGGCCCGGATGCGCGCCCAGGGCCACGGGCACATCGTCACCGTGTGCAGCATGACGTCGTTCCTGCCGCTGCCCGGCTACACCACCTACGGTGCGACCAAGCACGGGCTGCGTGCCTTCCACCACAGTGTGGCCATCGAGGAACGGGACGGGCCCGTGACCTTCAGCATCGTCCATCCGCCCGGCACTCGAACTCCCATGCTGGAGCAGGAGATGGCCGACCCCAGCGCGGTGATCACCTTCGCCGAGAAGCCGCTCACTCCCGAGAAGGTCGCCTCGGTGATCGTCGACGCCATCGAGAAGAAGCCGGTCGAAGTCGTCCACCCCGCCATCGGTGGACGCGTGCAGCGGGCCGCCGGTGTGTTCCCCCGGCTCATGCGCTTCGTGATCCCCAAGGTGGTGACCATGGCCCAGCGCCGCAGCACGGGTCTCGTCCCGGCCCCGACAGCAGCATCCGAGCAAGGAGACACCGACCGATGACCCTCAACACCACTGCGCCCAGAGCCGGTTCGGCTCCCGCGACCGAGAGCCATTTCGACTCGCTGCGGGCGGCGACCGCCGGCCTCGAACCGCCCTTCGGCGTCATCGACCTGGACGCCTTCGACGCCAACGCCCTCGATCTGGAACGCCGGGCGGGCGGCAAGCCGATCCGGCTGGCCAGCAAGTCGCTGCGCTCCCGCGCCCTCATGCGGCGGGCCCTGGACCGCCCGGGATTCGCCGGCATCCTCGGCTTCACCCTGCCCGAAGCCCTGTGGCTGGCCGAGGAGTTCGACGACATCGTCGTCGGCTACCCCACCGCCGACCGCACGGCTCTGCGCCGGCTGGCCGCCGACGAACGGCTCGCATCCCGCATCACCCTGATGGTGGACTGCGTCGAGCACCTCGACCTGATCGACGCCGCGACCGGCCCCCGCGAGACCCGTATCCAGGTCTGCCTGGAACTGGACGCGGCCCTGCGCCTGGCGGGCGGCCGTCTCCACCTTGGGCCGCGCCGCTCCCCGGTGCACACCCCGCAGGAGGCGGCGGCGTTCGCCCGCGAGGTCGTGTCCCGGCCGGGCTTCGAGCTGACCGGGATCATGGGGTACGAGGGTCAGGTCGCCGGTCTGGGCGACAACGTGCCCGGCAACGCGCTCAAGCGGGCCGTCGTACGGGCGATGCAGCGTTCCTCCGTCGAGGAGCTGAGCCACCGCCGGGAAGCCGCGGTCGCGGCCGTACAGGCCGTGACACCGCTGCGGTTCGTCAACGGCGGCGGTACGGGCAGCCTGGAGACCACGACCCGCGAGGACTCCGTCACCGAACTCGCGGCGGGCTCCGGCCTCTACGGTCCCGGCCTGTTCGACTTCTACCGCGCCTTCCGGCCCGTCCCCGCCGCCTACTTCGTACTGCCCGTCGTACGCCGTCCCTCCTCCTCGGTGGCGACGCTCCTGGGCGGTGGCTGGATCGCGTCCGGGCCGCTCGGCAAGGACCGGCTGCCCACGCTGGCCTGGCCTCCGGGGCTGCGGGTCACCGCCACCGAGTCCTTCGGCGAGGTGCAGACCCCGCTGGTGGGCAAGGCCGCGAGCGTCCTGAGCATCGGGGACCGGGTGTGGCTGCGGCACGCCAAGGCCGGTGAGCTGTGCGAGCGGATCGGCGATCTGCACCTGGTCAGCGACGGCGCGGTGGTCGACACCGTGCCCACCTATCGCGGCGAGGGCCGCCACTTCCTGTGACCGCCACAACCATCACCGGCCGGACGGTCCTGATCGTCGGCGCCTCCTCCGGAATCGGGGCGGCCGTGGCCCGGCAACTCGCCCCGGCGGGCAACCGGCTCGTCCTCACGGCCCGCCGCGCCCCCGAACTGGCCACCGTGGCCCAGGAGGTACGGGCCGCCGGCAGCGCCTGCCTGGACCTCGCCGCCGACGCCCTGGACCCGGAGGCGGCGGCCGGGGTCGTGGCCGCCGCCGTCGCGGAGTTCGGCTCCGTCGACATCGCGCTGCTCAACGCGGGCCAGGGACCGGACATGTCCATGGACCAGGTCGGCACGGCCGACGTCGCACGGATCATGGCGTTGAACTACGACGTCGTCGTCAACTATCTGGTCCCGCTGATCCGGCAGTTGGGCGAGCAGCCCGACGGAGGTCTGATCGCCCACACCAACTCCCTCGCCGGGCTGATGGGCATCCCCCGCCAGGGCCCGTACTCGGCGGCGAAGGCGGCCGTGCGCACCCTCCTCGACACCGCGCGCGTCGAACTGGCGCCCAGGCGCATCCGGTTCACCTCGATCCACCCGGGCTTCGTGGGCACGGACCGGGTCGACGGGGACGGCCTGCCCAAGCCCTTCCAGGTCAGCCAGGAGCGCGCGGCCCGGTACGTCGTACGCGCCCTGGAACGGGAGCCGGCGCAGGCCTGTTTCCCCTGGCAGACAACGGCGTTGGTCCGCACGCTGCGTGCCCTGCCCGCGCCGGTCTCCGACCGGGTGCTGCGCCTGCTGGCCGCCCGGTAGCGCCCCCTTTGGAACCGCCGGTCCGTCACTCCGCCGTCAGAGGCAGCGCGCCGAACGTGTGCCGCTCCCACAGGCGCCGGGAGGCCTCCTCCGGGTAGGCGGCGACGGCCGGTTCGGTGTCGAGGAGCTGGACGAGGCGCCGTTCGGTGTCGTACGCGGGCCAGCCCGGGTCGCCCGTGGCGGCGAAGGAGGTCCAGGCGGAGCGGAAGTGGGCGGAGAGCGCCTCGGCCTCGGGCAGGGGCACGGGCCCCATCAGCATGCCGCCGAGGCCGCCGGTGACATCGCCGCCGACGCCGAAGGTCAGGGGCACGTCCAGGCCGTGACAGGCGCCCAGGACGCCGCCGTTCGCGGGAGCGGCCCAGGTCAGCTCGTAGACGTGGGCCCGGCCGCCCGCGGTCACCTGTGCCTCCGCGAGGTGGATCACGGGCATCCGGAAGAGCCAGTCGGACTGCACGAGTTCGAACAGGTACTCCGCCGAGGCGTCCGGGAACGCGGCGCGGTAGGCCTGTTCGGCGTCGGGACCGGGGCCGAACAGACGCAGGACGGTCGCCGCCAGCTGGTCGTCCACGCGGCCGAGCAGCCCGCCGAGCAGGAGGAAGAGGCGGTACTCGTCCCGGGTGTGCCCGAGGATCAGCTCCACGTCCCGCGCGGCGCCGCCCGCCAGTGCCTCGAACGGGGTGGTCGTCAGGACCTCGCCGTCGACGACCGGCGAGAACGGGGTCGGGGTGAGGGCGACCGCGCCCCACCTCGGCACGTACTCGCGCATCCGGGCGCTGAGGGTGGCCCCGGCCTCGGGCAGCTTGCGCGGGTCCACGCCGGACAGGTCGTCCACGGTCGGGCGCAGCCCGAGTTCACCGGCGAGCGCCTCGGCGATGTCCCCGGCGAGCGCGTCCGAGAAGTACGTGCCGGGCACGCTCTGCAGGATCGCCCGCCGGAACAGTCCGCGCGCCCGCTCCATGGTGAGCAGCGCGGCGATGGACCCGGCGCCGGCCGACTCCCCGAAGACGGTGACCCGGTCGGGGTCGCCGCCGAACGCGGTCACGTTCTCGCGCACCCACTCCAGGGCGGCGACCTGGTCGAGCAGCCCCCGGTTGGCCGGGGCGCCCTCGATCCGGGCGAACCCCTCGATGCCGACCCGGTAGTTGAGGGTGACCACGACGGTCTCGCCCTCACGGGAGAGACGGCCGCCGTCGTAGTTCGGGTCGTCGGCGGAACCGAACTTGTAGGCGCCGCCGTAGATCCACACCAGCACCGGCCTGCGTGCCGCCGGGTCCGCGTCGGGCGTCCAGACGTTGACGGTCAGCCAGTCGTCCCCGGCGAGTGAGACCTCGGGGCCCATCATCTCCTGCGGCGGCGGAGGCCCGAACGCGAACGCCTCCCGCACCCCGTCCCAGCGCTCGGCAGGCCGTGGCGCCGCGAAGCGCAGCTCCCCGACCGGCGGCTGCGCGAACGGAATCCCGCGGAACACCGAGAGGCCTCCTTCACGACGCCCACGGACCGTGCCCGCCACTGTGCTGACCTCGGGAAACTCGGCTGCGCTCATCGAAAGACCTCTCACGCCGTAGTGAATTCTTCTTCACTATACGAACGATGACGCCATAGTGGGACCAAGCCTTCCGACTTTCTCGCCTCCGCGAGGGAGGGCAGGCCCGATCCCCCACTAGGTTGTGCGCCATGAGCAACCTTGACCGCGCGCCCGTACCCAGCGTCTGTGGCGGGCGTGGATTCGTCGTCGCCGAACCCGTACGTGAACTGCTGAGCCCCCGGCGCGTCAAGCTCGGGGAAGGCACCGAGGTACGCCGCCTGCTGCCCAACCTCGGCCGGCGCATGATCGGCGCGTGGGCCTTCGTCGACCACTACGGGCCGGACGACATCGCCGACGAGCCCGGTATGCAGGTGCCGCCGCATCCGCACATGGGCCTGCAGACGGTGAGCTGGCTGCACGAGGGCGAGGTGCTGCACCGCGACTCGACCGGCAGCCTCCAGACGATCCGGCCGCGCGAGCTGGGCCTCATGACCTCGGGCCGGGCGATCAGCCACTCCGAGGAGAGCCCCAAGTCCCACGCGCGTTTCCTGCACGGCGCGCAGCTGTGGGTCGCCCTCCCGGACGACCACCGCCACACCGACCCGCACTTCGAACACCACGCCGGCCTGCCCTCGGTCACGGCACCCGGCGTGACGGCGACGGTGATCCTCGGCGCCCTCGACGGCGCGGCCTCGCCCGGCACGACGTACACCCCGATCGTCGGCGCCGACCTGACGCTCGCGGACGGCGCGGACGTACGCCTGCCGCTCGTGCCCGACTTCGAGTACGGGGTGCTGGCGATGTCCGGCGAGGTGCACGTCGACGGGGTACCGGTGCTGCCGGGCTCGATGCTCTACCTCGGCTGCGGCCGGACCGAACTCCCGCTGCGGGCCGCGTCCGACGCGAGCGTGATGCTCCTCGGGGGTGAGCCGTTCGAGGAGGAGCTGATCATGTGGTGGAACTTCGTGGGGCGCACCCAGGCGGAGATCACACAGGCCCGCGACGACTGGGCGAAGGGGACCCGTTTCGGCGAGGTGAAGGGCTACGACGGAGCCCCTCTCCCCGCCCCCGAGCTACCCGCGACCCCGCTGAAACCGCGGGGAAGGGTGCGCTGACCAGCGAATACACGGAGCGTCGGCGCCGAGCGACCAGGATCGTCCGCTGAGCACGGCGCCTGTGCGAACACTATGACCGTAATGATCAAGGCCATGGTTTTCGGCTCGTCCCGTCCTTAGGGTCCAACCCGCGGCGCAACGGTGCGCCCGAGGACAAGGAGCCGCGCCTTGGACAGGTTGAGAACGTTCGCACGCATGCCTCGACTGCTTCGAGGGTCGCGATCCGGCACGCAGCGCCGCGCGGGGCTGGCCGCCTGCCTCGCCGGGGTGGTGGTCGGCGCCCTCACGAGCGTGCCGTCCGCCCACGCCGACACCGACGCGGGCCGTCCGGGATCAGCCGCCTGCCCGGCGAGTCTGACGGAAACGGCGACCTGCTACACCGGCCAGGACACCAACGGCGCGTACTACGCCATCGCCGTTCCCAGGACGTGGAACGGTTCGCTCGTCGTGCACGCCCACGGCGGGCCCGACCTCGGCGACGGCTCGGACCCCGAGCGCAGCATCGGTGACCTGGGCCGATGGTCGGTGATGGTGAAGGAGGGCTACGCCTGGGCCGGTTCGTCGTATCGCCGCGGCGGCTACGGCACCAGGATGGCCGCCGAGGACACCGAGAACGTGCGACGCCTGTTCGTCAAGGAGTTCGGCAAGCCGAAGCGGACGTATGTGCACGGACAGTCCTGGGGCGGGGACGTCGCCGCCAAGGTGGTCGAGACATATGGCTCGAAGCACGGCCGGTACGACGGTGCGTTGTTGACCAACGGTGTCCTGGCGGGCGGTTCGCGCGGCTACGACTACCGCGTCGATCTTCGCGTGGTCTACCAGTACTACTGCCAGAACCATCCTCGCCCGACCGAACCGCAGTACCCCCTGTGGGAGGGTCTGCGCGCCGGGTCCACGATGACAGCCACCGGCCTGCGGGCTCGACTCCAGGAGTGCACCGGTTTCGCATCGGCCCCGCAGGAACGGACCGCGCCGCAGCAGCGCAACCTCGACGACATCCTGGCCGTGAGCGGGATCCCGGAGCGCACCCTGGAGTCGCATCTGCGGTTCGCCACGTTCACGTTCCGCGACATCGTGAGCAATCGTCTCGGCGGTCGCAACCCGTTCAGCAACGAAGGCGTGCGGTACTCCGGTTCGCACGACGACAAGGCGCTCAACGCCGGCGTCGAGCGGTTCACCGCCAATCCGACCGCTGTGCGCGACCTGTCCTACGACAGCGACCTCACCGGCAAAGTGTCGATCCCTGTCCTGACGATGCACGCGATCGACGATCCGACGGCGTTCGTGGAGCACGAGGCGGCCTACCGCGCCACCCTCGAAGGCGCCCACCGGGGCCGGTACCTCGTGCAGACGTTCACCAGGGAGAGCGAGCACAGCGAGCTGAGCGACTCCGAATACGCCGGCTCCATCACCGCGCTCGACAGGTGGGTGCGCACCGGAAGGAAGCCCACCCCGCGGACGATCGCGGCATCCTGCCCGGCGTTCGACCGCACATACGGCACCGACTGCTACTACGCCCCGGACTTCCACCCGGCCCCCTACGCCTCTCGGGTCGCCCCCCGGCCGGGCGGCCTGAACTGGCCCGCCATGACCGCCGCCCAGGAGAAGTCCTGGAGCCGGATCGACGGCGTCGGCATCGCTCCCTGAGATCTCCGAACACCAGGCCCCCTCTCCGCTCCGGCGGATTGGGGGCCTCTCTCCGCCCCGGTCTCCGCTCCGGTCTCCGCTCCGGCGGATTTTTAGTAGCCATGGATATAATATCCATGTACTTTATCCATCATGAGTACGACACCTGAGGGCGCGACCCCCGGATATCTGGTCTGGCGGCTGTCGACGAAGTGGCGTGTGGCCGTCGACCGGGCGGTCGCGCCCCTGGGGCTGACCCACGCGCAGTACTCGATCGTCGCCTCGCTGCACGGCATGCGGCGCGCCGGTCTGCGTCCCAGCCAGCGTCAACTCGCCGACCACACCGGCCTCGAACCGCTGTACGTGTCGAAACTCGCGCGCGCCCTGGAGACCGCCGGCCTGCTCGAACGCACCCGGGACCCGCACGACCCGCGCGCGGTGCAGCTGGCTCTCACCGAAGAGGGCAGCGAGGTCACCCGGCGCGCGATCAAGGTCGTACAGGGGCTGCTTCAGCAGTTGCTGGAGCCGCTCGGGGGCCTGGACAGCGAGCGCACCCGGGACTTCGCCCGCGACTTGGCACTACTGCTCGACACCCCGCTCCACGCCGACCCCGAGAAGGAGCAGTCATGACCACACCCACCGCGGCGCCCGCGCTCAACCCGCGCGTCATAGCCCTCGCCCACTACGCCGCGCGGGCGATCCTCGAAAACGTGCTGGCCCGTCATGGCGTCACCTTCCAGCAGTCGGTGATGCTCAGGCTCGCCGTCGTCGCCGACGGGCCCGTCGACCGCGAGCATCTCGTCGGCGAGGTCGTCGACGCACTGAAGATCGACAAGGCCGACGCGCACACGGTCGTCGACGAACTCGTCGGGGGCGGGCTGCTGACGGCCGATTCCACCCTCCTCACGGTCACGGACACGGGACGCGAGCTGTACCGCACCACCAGCGCCGAGACCGCCCCCTTCTCCGCGCGGGTCTACGCCGGCATCCCCGCCGAGGACCTGGCCGTCGCCGGCCGGGTGCTGTCGCTGATCACCGAGCGGGCCAACGCGGAGCTGGCCGCCATGGCCGGACCAGCGGCGGAACGAGCCGCGGAATGATTGACCACCCGGGTCGGTTACCGCCTCCGAAGGAGGCACGAGTGAAGACCACGACGGACACGTACTACGACCACGGAACGGCGGCGGAGCGCTGGGAGCGGGCGCAGCTGTTCTTCGACGCCAAGGACTACGCCGGTGCGGCGCGGGTGCTGGGCGGGCTGGTCGAGGAGGTGCCGGAGCAGACCGCTCCCCGGCTGCTGCTGGCCCGCGCCTACTACCACTCGGCCCAACTGCTGCGCGCCGAGGCCGAGTTGCTCGTCCTCGTCGAGCGCGACCCGGTGGAGCAGTACGCCCGGCTGCTGCTCGGACGCACCCTCCAGCGCCAGGGCCGCCACGAGGAGGCCGCGCCGCACATGAAGCTGGCCTCGGCCCTCGCGGGCGACTTCGAGTAGCCCCCTGTACGACTGGATCTCCGAACGACCGGATCCCCGTACGACGGACCGCACCACGCGGCCCGGCTCCCCAGACAAGGGGGGCCGGGCCGTTTCGTACGACTCCCTACTGCGCGCCCGCCCGTTCCTTGTACGTCCGGTTGCCGCGCCGGTGGTCGATCTCGCCCAGGATCACGTCCACGGCGATGAAGGCGGCGAGCGGAATGCCCAGCAGCGGAACGAAGTAGCCCACGACGGCCACGATCGCCATCAGCGGTACGAGGAGCAGCGGGGGCACCTGCTGCCAGGCGCCGCGCGGAATCGGGCGGCCGAAGGCGGAGGCCCGGCCGCGCAGCCACCACATCCGGTAGCCCCACAGGATGAGCAGGACCAGGGAGAGCGCAAGGGCCATCAGCACGAGCTGGTTGACGATCCCGAACAGGACGCCGGTGTGCGCGTCGATGCCCCAGCGGGTCAGTTTCGCGAGCACCGGGTAGTCCGCGAACCGGACGGTGTCGAGGACCTCGCCGGACGTCGGGTCCACGGCGACCGCGTCCTGCTTGGTGGGCCAACTGCGCTGGACCTGCTTGACGACGTACGCGGAGGACTCGTCGGCGGGCGGGACGATCTCGACGGGGTCGCTCAGGCCCTCGGCGCGGGCCGCCGACAGCACCTTGTCGAGGCCGACGCCGTGCTCGGTGGTGCTCCCGGAACCGGCCGCCGCGTCATGCCCCGCGTGCTCGCCGCCCGCAGCGGAGGAAACCGACGGGGTGGACTGGCCGAGGGAGGTGCGCAGGACGTCGATGTTGGCGCCCGCGTAGGCCGACCAGGTCAGGCCGGTCGCGGAGAGGAAGATGAAGCCGAGCGCCGCCCAGACGCCGACGGTGCCGTGCAGACCGAGGGTGCGGCGGCGACCGCTGGTGCCGCGTATCTTGCGCTGCGTACGGCGGCGGGCGAACCACAGCACCAGACCGCCGCCCGCGATCACCCACAGCCAGCTCGCGGCGAGTTCGCTGTAGAGGCGGCCGTTCTCGCCGAGATGCAGATCGCGGTGGAACTCGTCGATCCAGGTCCGCAGCGGCAGCGCGCCCGTCGACCCGTACTGTTCGAGCGCGCCCTCCACCTTCGCGGTGTACGGGTCGACGAACACGGCGAGCGTGTGGGTCTCCCCGACACCGGGCACGCCGGACAGCATCACCCTCGTCGTCTCGTCGTCCTCGGGCGAGGGGCGTACGGCCGTCACGGTGCCCTCGGGGTGGGCCTCGCGGGCGGCGGCCACCTGCTCGGAGATCGGCAGCTTGGTGTCGCCCACGGAGACCGTCATCTGATCCGAGTAGATGATCTTCTCGGCCTGGAACGAGGCCGCGTACAGAAAGCCGGTCAGAGCGGCGACCAGCAGGAACGGGGCGACGAGCACGCCCGCGTAGAAGTGCAGCCGCAGAACGAGCGGGCGGAGCGTGGCGGCTGCGGACGGTTTCGCCGGGGCGGAGGGTTTCGACGCGTCCGGCGAATCCGGGGAGTCCGGGGATTCGTCCGTCGTGGTCGTGGGAGCGGTGGACATCGGCGGGCTTCTCCGGAGGGCTGGGGACGGTGAGCGGGGGGGGAGGCGACCGTGCGGGCGTACAGCTGTGGGGGCGGTCCAGTAGTCGGATGGGCGGGCCGTCGAGTTCCCGGCCCCCCAAGTGGCGTACGTCACACAGGGGAACGTCGGTTGCCAGAGGTGCATGAGATCCTGGCGCCATGGCAACTCCCCATGACCCAAGCGCCCTTGCCGACCATGTCGAGCGACTCCTGGCCGTCGGCGGCCCGTTGCCGATCGTCGCCGCCGGAGACCCGGTACTGCGGCGCCCCACCGTGCCCTTCGACGGGCAGCTCGGCCCGGACCTGCTGACCCGCTTCGTGGAGGCGCTGCGCGAGACCATGCGCGATGCCCCGGGCGTCGGTCTGGCGGCCCCTCAGATCGGGGTGGGGCTGCGGATCGCGGTCATCGAGGACCCGGCGCCGGTGCCGGAGGAGGTGCGGGTGGTGCGCGGGCGGGTGCCGCTGCCGTTCCGGGTGATCGTGAATCCGGCGTACGAGGCGGTCGGCACCGAGCGGGCCGCGTTCTTCGAGGGCTGTCTGAGCGTGCCGGGCTGGCAGGCGGTGGTGTCCCGGCCCGCGGCGGTACGGCTCACGGGCCAGGACGAGTACGGGCATCCGGTGGACGAGGTGTT
>Ga0307513_10010115_pt1 | contig 11879 bp, 7 predicted proteins | sample 15_EM_MG_FD_202174 | JGI IMG/M metagenome (GOLD analysis project Ga0307513, IMG submission 202174) | Populus trichocarpa ectomycorrhiza microbial communities from riparian zone in the Pacific Northwest, United States - 15_EM | ecosystem: Host-associated > Plants > Roots > Unclassified | place... | reverse complement strand
CACCTCGACGAGCTTGTCGCGCACCGCGCGGACCACGTTGATCGGCACGCCGCCGTGCGACCCGACGAACTCCAACCCCTGCGCGACCGTCGGCGGGGACCAGTCCGGCGCGAAGACCTGCCAGCCCAGGTCGTGGCACAGCCAGCGCTCGAACTCCTCGAACAGCAACATCGCGTCGGCGGCCTCGGCGGCGGCCGCCGCGCCCCACTCGACGCCGAACGCGTCGAGGTAGTAGTCCCGCGGTTCGAGCTCCGCGTCCCACATGGCAAGCGCCGTGTAGCGGGCGTTGTCGTCGACGGAGCGGGTGCGCCAGGTCTGCCAGATGACGCCGTCGATGCCGTAGCGGCGCACCTTGTCGAGGATCGGCGGGTAGGCGCTCACCTTGGGCTGCGGCAGCCACATGCGGAAGTCGATCTCCCACCAGTTGATCAGCCACCGCTCGCGGTCGACCCCCTCGTAGTGGTCGAGCAGCGGCGGGGCCTCCCAGGGATCGACCTCGGTCATCGACGAGAGCACGAGGTCCTCGGGCAGGTACGGAGCTGCGTCGCGGAACAGGTGCTCGATGTACCAACCGGCGAGCGCCACCTGCTTACCCGGCGCCTCGCGCGCCAGGATCTCGTGGCCCATCAGCACCCACTGCAGGAACATCTGGGCGCTCTCGGTGACGTCCTCGACGTTGTAGGTCTGCGCGCTGACCTCGCCGAGCAGGTCCTTGACCGAGTACGTGGGCAGCGGATGCTTCGCCCGGAAGTCGACGCACTCGGCGCACGGGCACCCGGCCGTCCAGCGCGACGGCCCGTTCTCGGTCTGCCACAGCGAGTACGTGTCGACGTCGGGGAAGGTCGTGACCAGCGCCCGCAGCCATGCCGTCATCAGCTCACGGGCACCTGCCGAGCTCGGGCAGATGCCGAAACCATCCGGGCCGAACCGGTCGGCCGGGTCGATGAGGGCGCGGAACTCCAGAGGCGGATCGGTCACCTCGACGCCGATCGTCGTGCGCATGCCGCGCGCCTTGGCGTGGGCGAACGCCGCGCGCACGTCCGCCTCGGCGAAGCGGAACCGCTCCTCTGGGGTCCGCGCGACGAGCGCCGACCGGGCGCCGAACGTGTCGGCGGCCGCGTACTCGGCGAAGTGCTCGCGGCCGATCGCCAGGTCCGCGATCCGTCCGGGCCGCTTGTGCCAGCGCGTGGTGCGGGAGGTGTCCCAGAACGCCTCGGTCCGCGGCTGCCCCTTGAACGTGAACTGCCCGATCGGCTCGAACGTGTAGAAGTGCATCGAGAACAGGTTCAGCCGCAGCCGCGCGGCCTGGTCGATGAAGTGCCGGTAGTCGGCAAGGTCCCAGGTGGTCGGGCCGGTGAGGAAGTCCGTGTAGGGCATCACGCCACGCAGCCGCACCAGCGGCGCCCGGTCGATGTCCGTAGTGGGCAGCGCCACCGGGCCGGGCGCAGGCAGCGACGGGCCGGTCGCGTAGAAGCGCGCCCCGCACGCCTCCAGCAGCTCGTAGACGCCGTAGAGCACGCCGGCGTCGTCGGCGCCGACGACGACCGCGACCGATGCCGCGTCGATCTCGCCGGTGCGCAGGCTGAACGCGTCGGCGCCGGTCGGTTCGGCCGAGGCCCCGAGTGCGGCCAGCGCGTCGCGCACGTGCTCGTCGCCGGTGCGGCCGAGGACGATCGTGGCGGCACCTCCCGGCGCCGCCGAGATCCGCACGTCGATCGTGGTGTCCGGCCACATCCGGGCGGCCAGCTCGCGCAGCTCCGCCTCCCCGTGATGGGCGAGCGGGCCTGCATCGGGCGCGACGACGACGTGGAGTTCGGACATCAAGACTCCTCCAGAGTCGACACGTCGGGTGGAAGTTCGACGTGGAGGCCGCCCGGCACTCCCGCGCCGCCGGCTGCCGTCATAGAATTCGTTCTGAAATCATTCGCACGATAGGGTGCGCGTCGTCGGGACGTCAACGGCTCGGTCCCGACGTTCAGGATCGTTCGTTCGCCGTTCGGGGGAGGAGCGCGGATGTCAGCGACGACGATCGGCGACGGAACGGACCCGGCATCGGGAGCACGTCCGACGGTCGCCCAGGTGGCGCGGGAGGCCGGGGTCTCGGCGCCCACCGCGTCCAAGGTGCTCAACGCGCGGCCCGGCGTCGCGCCCGCCACCCGGGAACGCGTGCTCGAGATCCTGCGCCGGCACGGCTACACCGCCCGGCGCTCCACCCCGCGCTCCGGCGTGATCCAGCTCCTGCTCAGGGAGATGGAGAGCCCCTGGTCGGCCAGCCTGGTGCGGTCGATGGAGGCCGCCGCCCACGCCGAGGGGTTGCAGCTGATGCTCTCCCGCATCCGCGACGACGACGGCACCGCCTGGCTCGACGACGTGGCGGAGAACCGGCCGGACGGCCTGGTCTTCGCCGTGCTCGAGGTGACGGAGGATCAGCGCGCGCAGCTCGCCGATCTCGGCATCCCCTTCGTGGTGATCGACCCGGAGGGCAACCAGCCGCTGGACGTCCCCGCAGTCGGGCTGACGCACTGGCGCGGCGCCTACGAGGCGACCCGCTACCTCGCCGAGCTCGGCCACCGCCGGATCGCGACGATCGGGGGCCCCTTGCGGGCTCTGTGCAGCCGCGCACGCACCGACGGCTTCCGCGCCGCGGCCGCCGCCGCGGGCCTCACAGTGCCGGCCGAGCACGTCGTGCACGTCGAGTTCTCCCATGCCGACGGGCTCGCGGCCGCCACCCGACTGCTGGCCGGCGCCCAGCGACCGACGGCGATCTTCGCGAGTTCCGACGAGCAGGCACTGGGCGTCTACGAGGCCGCCCGGCTCGCCGGCCTGCGCATTCCGGAGGATCTCAGCGTGGTCGGGTTCAACGACGTGCCGATCGCCGCGTGGTTGGCACCACCGCTGACGACCGTGCGGGAGCCGATCGACGACATGGCCCGGCAGGCGCTGACGCTGCTGCGCGGGCTCGCGACCGGGAACCGCTCACCGGCGGCGATCGAGATGGCGACGGAACTGGTGGTCCGCGAGAGCACCGCGCCACCGTCTTAGAAATATTTCTTGAAAGTCTTGCTTCGGATGGTGGTGTCCATCACGATTCCCCCGGGGTCGACGACGACCTGACAGGAGGCACATGATGAGAGTTCGATCAGCCGTCGCTGCGGTGGTGGCCGCGGTCGTGCTGGGGTTGACCGCCTGCTCGTCGGGCGGCAGCTCAGGCAGCGTGACACTGGATTACTGGGGCTTCGCACCCCTCCCGCAGTACCTGGTCGATCGCTACCAGAAGGATCACCCGGGCGTCACCATCCGCGCCAAGATCGGTGACTACGACGCCTCCCACCAGACGCTGCTGACCGCGCTGGCCTCCGGCGGCGGCCCGGACATCGCGCAGGTCGCCATCGACTACGTCGGCGAGTACCGCGCCAGCCCGCAGTCGTTCCACGACCTGCGCGAGTACGGCGCCGGGTCGCTCGAGAGCCAGTTCGTCCCGTGGCGGTGGAAGGGCGGCGTCGTCTCCGACGGCAGCATCCTCGGCCTGCCCACCGACGTCGGCGGCATGGCGATCGCCTACCGCACCGACCTGTTCGCACAGGCCGGGCTGCCCACCGATCCGGCCCAGGTCTCGGCGCTGACCAAGACCTGGGGCGGCTACATCGACCTCGGGAAGCGCTACGTCGCCGCCACGGGCAAGAAGTTCGTGGACAGCGGCAAGGCCGTCTTCCGTGCCGAGTCCAACCAGGCCGACGTCAAGTACGTGGACGCGAGCGGCAAGCCCGTCTACGACAGCAACCCGAAGCTCCGCCAGGCATGGGACGACGGGATGGCCGTGATCGCGGCCGGGCTGTCGTTCAACGTCGCGACCTACACGCCGCAGTGGAACGCCGCCGTCGCCAACGGCGACGTGGCCACGCTCGTCGTGCCCGCGTGGATGCTGTCGCAGATCCAGAAGCAGGCGCCCGCGACCGAGGGCAAGTGGAACATCGCCACGCTGCCCGGCGTGGTCGGCAACGACGGTGGCTCCTTCATGATGATCCCGAAGGGCGCGAAGCACGCGAAGGAGGCCTACGACTTCATCTCCTGGCTGGTCGCCCCCGAGCAGCAGCTCGAGGTGTTCACCACGGAGCAGTCGTTCCCGTCGGCCACGAAGCTCTACACCGACCCCGCCGTCATCGGTCTGAAGAGCTCGTTCTTCGGCAACGCCCCGGTCGGGCAGATCTACGTCGACAGCGTCAAGGGGCTGGCCGGGTACCCGATCGGCGCGAAGGACCGGGTCATCGAGAACAAGTTCGAGAGCGGCGTCGGGCGTGTCGACCAGGGCATCCAGGACCCGGTGGCCTCATGGGCACAGGTGATGGCCGAGTCGTCCGCGGAGCTCAGCCGGTGACCGCTGCCACCGTCGCCGCCGCTCCCACCGGCGCGTTCACGCGCCGGTGGGAGCGGCTCACGCCGTACGCCTACATCGCACCGTTCTTCCTGCTCTTCCTCGCCTTCGGGCTCGGGCCGCTGGTGTTCACCGGCTGGGTGTCGATGCACGAATGGAAGGTCCTCACCGGTGACGCCGGGTTCGTCGGGCTGCGCAACTTCGCCGGCGTCTTCTCCGACCCGAACTTCTGGAAGGCGCTGCGCAACACCTTCGCGATCTTCCTGATCTCCACGATCCCCGGGATCGGGCTCTCCCTGTGGTTCGCGGTGCTGCTGAACAACCGCAGCCTCCGGGCCCAGACGTTCTGGCGGATGGTGCTGCTGGTCCCGAACGTGACTCCGCTGGTGACCGTCGCGATCGTGTTCTCGACGATCTTCGGCCGGAACCTCGGCCCGGTGGCCTGGATCCTGCAGGTCTTCGGCCTGCCGGAGATCGACTGGGTGGCGAGCGCGTTCACGGTGCAGATCGTCGTCGCGATCATGGTGATCTGGCGCTGGACCGGCTACAACACCCTGATCTACCTGGCCGCGATGCAGGCGGTGCCCGACACGCTCTACGACGCCGCCGAGATCGACGGCGCCAACCGCTGGCAGTCGTTCCTGCACGTCACGGTGCCCTCGATCCGCCCGACGATCCTGTTCAGCGTGGTCACCTCCACCGTGGGCGGCCTGCAGATCTTCACCGAGCCGCTGCTGTTCACCAACGCCGTCGGCGGCAGCGACGGCCAGGGCCTCACCCTGACCCTGCTGCTCTACAGCCAGGCGTTCGGTTCGTTCAACTTCGGCTACGCGTCCGCGATCGCGATCATGCTCCTGTTCGTCGTGCTCGCCGTAGCGTTGCTGAACTTCGCGCTGGCCCGCCTCATCCGGAGCGCCTGATGACGACCACATCCGCCGTCCGCGAGCTCCCGCCCCCGCCGCAGCGCCCGCCCGTGTCACGCGCAGCGGCGCGCTCCCGGCGCCGGCCCACCAGCGGGCGGAACCGCCCCACCTGGTTCACCTACGCCGTGCTGGTCGTCGCCGCGCTGCTGGCGGTGTTCCCGCTGTACTGGATGTTCGTCGTCGGCTCCAACGACACCTCGGCCGTCTCGCGCGTCCCGCCGACCTTCGTGCCCGGCGGCAACTTCGTCGACAACATCGGGCTCGTCGAGGCGCAGACCCCGTTCGCGCGGTCGCTGCTCAACAGCGCGATCGTCTCCGTGGCCGTGGCGGCGCTGCAGATGTTCTTCTGCAGCCTCGCCGGCTTCGCCTTCGCGAAGCTGCGCTTCCGCGGGCGCGGGCCGCTGTTCGTGTTCGTCGTCTCGACGATGGCCATCCCGTCGCAGCTCGGGATCATCCCGATGTACATGATCATGAGCGAGCTGGACTGGACCAACACCTACTGGGCGCTCGTCGTGCCCGGCGCGGTATCGGCGTTCGGCGTGTTCTGGATGCGCCAGGTCGTCATCGGCACGATCCCCGACGAGATGGTCGACGCCGCGCGCATCGACGGCTGCTCGACGTTCCGCATCTACTGGGCGATCGTCGTGCCCAACATCCGGGGCGCGGCAGCGGTGTTCGGCCTGTTCTCCGCCATGACCACGTGGAACGACTTCCTGTGGCCGCTGGTGGTGCTCAACTCGCCGGAGAACTTCACCTCGCAGGTCGCGATCCAGCAGCTGCGCACCACGTACTCGATCGACTACTCCATCGTCATGACGGCGTCGGTGCTGGCCACCCTGCCGTTGCTCCTGCTGTTCGTGCTGGCCGGCAAGCAGCTCGTCGCCGGGATCATGGACGGCGCGTTCAAGGGCTGACCGCCCGGCTCCGGCGCGGTGGCTCCCGCCCGGTGCAACCCGTGGTCCCCGGACTGGCACCCCCGCGAGTTGGCCATCTCAGCAGGGTGAGTTGGCCGTCCCGACCGGTCGGGATGGCCAACTCACCCTGTTCGACCGGCCAACTCGCCGGTCAGACCACCCGGGCCTGCGTGAGCAGCGCGCGGTCCTCGCCGAGCACCCGCACCGGCCCGTCGAGCGTGATCCGCTCGGCCAGCCCCGGCTCGACGACCGACGCGGCCACGACCAGCTCGTACTCCCCCGGCTCGACGATCCAGCGCAGGTCCCGCCCGACGAACCCGAGCCGGTCGGTGGGCACCGTGAACTCGACGGTCCGCGCCTCGCCCGCGGCCAGCTGCACGCGCTGCCAGCCGAGCAGCTGGCGCACGGGCCGGGTCACCGACGCGACGGGATCGTGCACGTAGAGCTGCACGACGTCGGCGCCGTCGCGGTCCCCGGAGTTGCGCACGGTCACCCGTGCCGTCAGCACGCCGGAGGTGTCGGCGCGGTCGGCGGTCGCCGTCAGGTCCTCGTGCACGAACGTCGTGTACGACAGCCCGTGCCCGAACGCGAACCGCGCCGACGGGTCGATGTTCGACACCGGGTTCGGTCCCCCGAGCACCGGACGGCGATGGCTGTAGGGCTGCCCCGCCGGACGGTCCGGGATGCTGACCGACAGCCGCCCGCTGGGATTGACCCGCCCGGTGAGCACCCCAGCGATCGCCGGAGCTCCCTCCTCGCCGGGGAAGAACGCCTGCACGACGGCGGCGGCCCCGTCCGCGACGGACCCCAGCGCGTAGGGCCGGCCGGTCACGGTGACCACCACCAGTGGCGTTCCCGTGGCGATCAGCGCCTCCAGCAGCGCGGCCTGCGCGCCGGGCAGCACCAATGCCTCCGTGTCGCTGCCCTCGCCCACGGTGCCGCGGCCGAACAACCCGGCCCGGTCACCGACGACCGCGACGCACACGTCCGCGTCCGCGGCCAGCGCCACGGCCTCCGCGATCGACGCGCGGTCCGCCTCCGGGTCGGGCGGTACATCGGTGCCGAGCGCGCACCCGGGAGCGTGCCGCACGACAGTGCCGTCGGGCAGCTCGGCCCGCAGCGCGTCCAGCACCGTGGGCAGCGCGATGCCGATGGGCGTGCCGTCGGGCACCTGGACGTGGTTGGTGAAGCTGTAGTTGCCCAGCAACGCCTGGGGCACGGCGGCGTTCGGCCCGACCAGCGCGATCGAACCGGCCGTGAGGGGCAGCGTGCCGTCGTTCGACAGCAGGACCAGCGACTCCTCGGCGAGCAGCCGCGCGATCTCCCGGCTCTCCGGTGGGTCCAGGTCGACGGGCTCAGCGGCGGGCGCGTCGGCGAACACCCCCAGCTCGGCCTTCTGCCGCAGCACCCGCTCGACGGCCGTGTCGACCAGCTCGATCGGGAACTCCCCACTGCGCACGAGCTCGATCAGCTCGGGATAGGCCCGCCCCGCGGGCAGCTCGACGTCGATCCCCGCGGTCAGCGCGAGCTGTGCCGACTCCGCCGGACCGCCTGCCACCCCGTGCAACGTCTCCAGGAAGGTGACGCCGAAGTAGTCGGCGACGACCGTGCCCCGGAACCCCCAGCGGTCGCGCAGCAGCTCCGTGAGCAATGTGCGGTCCGCCGCGACGGGCACGCCGTCGATCTCGGCGTAGGAGTGCATCACCGACTGCGGGCCGACGAGCTTGACCACCATCTCGAACGGCACCGCGAACACCTCGGCGACCTCACGCGGGCCCGCGTGCACCGGCCCGAGGTTGCGACCGGCCTTGGACGCCGAGTAGCCGAGGAAGTGCTTCAACGTCGCACCGACCCCGGCCGACTGCACGCCGGCGACGTACGCCGCGCCCTGCACACCGATCAGGTACGGGTCCTCGCTGATGCATTCCTCGACGCGGCCCCACCGCGCGTCACGCACCACGTCGAGCACGGGCGCGAGCCCGAGGTGCACGCCGAGCGCGCGCATCGAGCGGCCGATCTGCTCGCCCATGCGACGGACCAGCTCGGGATCGAAGCTCGAACCCCACGCCAGCGGCGACGGGTAGGTGGCCGCCCCGTAGAGCTGCAGGCCGGTGAGGCACTCCTCGTGCACGAGCGCGGGGATGCCGAAGCGGCTGCCCTCGATCACGTCGGACTGGAAGCCGGCGAGCAGCTGCAACCGGTCGGCGATCGCGCCCGCGGTGCTACCCAGTGCCCGGGTCAACTGGCCGAGCCCGTGCTTGGCCCCCTCCTTCACGTCGGGGCGGCCACCGAGCAGCTCACCCTGCATCGGCGCGATATCGGCCACTTCACCGGGCGGGCCGCTGCCTTCGGGCCACAGCGACACCAGCTGTGCGATCTTCTCCTCGATGGTCATCTCGGCCATGACCGCGGCGATGTCGACGCCGGGCGCCCATCGCAGGTCCACGGACACATCAGACGTCATGATCAGCTCATTTCCCACGGATACGGTCGGTCTGCTCGCGGTGCCACCGCGCGTCGGCCCACATGCCGACGTGGTGGGGCTGGGAGAAGTTGCTGGTGCAGATCCCCTGCCAACCCCGCTCGATCGCCATGCCGACAGCGGCCTCGGCGACGTCGCGGACGTAGTCCCAGCCCGTCCATCCGGGCACGACGTCGGGCGACCAGCCGACCGACGCCCAGCCCTCGGTCGTCCACAGCGGGAGGCCGCGCTCGCGGCCCCAGTCCCGCCACGCGTCCATCAACGTCGCGAGCTCGCCGAGGAACTCGGCGCGCCGGGCCGGCCACAGCTTGCGCACCAGCTCGGCATGCCGGACGAGATCGTCGTGCGAGTGCTCGAAGTTGCCCGTCCACTCGGTGGCCGTGACGAACTGCGGGCAGGCCGCGGTGAGCCACAGGTGCGGCTCGCCGAAGTCGAAGGAGTCGGTCGCGAACCGCATGACGTCGGTGGAGAGCGGCGGCTCGACGCCCCGCAGGTAGTACGACAGCGTCAACGGGATCCCCGGCACCTCCGCCCGCACCGCGTCCAGCGCCCGCCGGTAGTCGTCGAAGCCGGCCAGCTGCTCGGCGGTGAACGGGTCGGTCTCCGCGAACAGGTTGTCGACGTGCTCGCCCATCACCGCGCGCACCACGCCCGGCAGCCAGGCCGGCCACTCGTTGCACAGATCGACGTAGGCGACGGTGTCGAGCAGCCCCGCCTCGCGGACCACCCGCAACGTCTCCGTCCACACCCGGCCGAGCTCATCCGGGGAGGCGATCTGCGCGGAGAGCCCGCGCGAGTCCGGGGTGAACCACGACGACAGCCCCGCCTTGATGCCGCGGGCCCGCAACCCCTGGAGGAACTCCAGCAGCGCTGGGCGTGGGCGCACCGTCACCTCGCGGTGGTTGCCCCACATGAATCCCCACGACTGCGGCAGGGAGACGATCTCGTCGTGGACGACGCCGTCCTGATCAGCGGCGATCCAGTGCGGGAACGCGTCGATGCGCACGACGTCGTAGCCGCGTTCGGCCAGCTCGTCGAGCACGCGATCGACGTCGGCGTACTCGGCCTCGTCGCCGAAGCGGCGCAGGAGCCAGGAAAAGTCCCACATGGTGACGGCAAGTGCTTCGGGCATGAATGCTCCGTATGTCAGTGAGGTGCGACGAGCAGCTTCAGCACGCCGGGATCGGTGTCGAGCCGGGCGAACGCCTCTGCGGCGCGCTCCAGCTCGATCACCTCGGTGAGCAGTCGGCGGGGATCGAGCACCCCGCGGGCGAGCAGCGCCACGGCTGCGGTGACGTCGCTGTCCCACAGGTGGGCGGCGCTGCCGACGAGGTGCCGTTCCCCCAGCACGACGTCGAGCCACGGCACCCGCAGCTCCTGCGCGCGGAACCCGACCAGCACGATCGTGCCGCCGCGCCTGCTCGTAGCGACGGCCGCGGCCGGCGCGGACGGCACCCCGGCGCACTCGACGACGACGTCGGCGCCACGCCCGTCGGTCAGCGCGCCGACCACGGCCACGGCGTCGCCGGGGGTTGCCGGGTGCGCCCCGAAGGCGGCGGCCAATGCCCGGCGGGAGTCGACCGGATCGACCACCACCACCTCGGCCGCCGACGCGGCCAGTGCGGCCTGCGCGACCAGCAGCCCGATCGTCCCGCCGCCGTGGACGCACACGACTGCACCGGCGAGATCGCCCGCCTTGCGCAACGCGCGCACGGCTACCGCGGCGGGTTCGGCGAACGCGGCCACGTCGGCATCCAGGCCTGGCGGGACGGGCACGCAGGTCGCGGCGTCGGCGAGCATCAGCTCGGCCATCCCGCCGTCCTGCTGCTGGCCGCGCACCAGCAGATCGGGGCACAGGCCTTCCTCGCGCCTGCGGCACCACCAGCACGTGCCGCAGCCGACCACCACGTCGGGCACGACCCGGGTGCCGATCGCGAGTTCGCCGCCGGGGCAGGCGGCGACGGTGCCGACGACCTCGTGCCCGAGCGTCAGCGGCACCGCCGCGGCCGGGATGCCGATCGGGCCCTCCCGGAACTCCTCCAGGTCGCTCCCGCACAGCCCGGCCCGTTCGATGGCCACGAGCACCTCGCCCGGGCCCGGCTCCGGCACCGCGGTCTCCGCTACCCGGACGTCGCGGCGGCCGTACCAGCGGGCCGCCCGCATCGTCGGGCTCATGGGCTGCTCACCCGGCGCTCGACAGCAGCGCTCTCGGCGAGCCCGGCGCGCAGCCGCACGCCGTGCCCGGGCGCGGTCGGCGCCAGCACCTGCCCGTCGACGATCTCCGGAATGCCTTCGACGAGCTCGGAGTACCAAGTGCGCAGGAACGCCCGCACCACCTCCTGGACGACGCCGTTGGGCGCCGACAACGCCAGGTGCACCCCCGCCGCGAGGCTGACCGGGCCGGTGCAGTCGTGCGGGGCGACCGGCACACCGAACGTGTCGGCGAGCGCGGCCACCTTGCGGGACTCCGTCATCCCGCCGCACCACTGCACGTCGATGATCGCGACGTCGAGCGCGTTGCGCTGCAGCAGCGGCAGGAACCCGCGGCGCCCGGTGAGGGTCTCCCCCGCGGCGATCGGCACCGCGACCTCCGCGGCCAGTGCGGCGTAGCCCTCCACCGCGTCGGGTCGGACGGGATCCTCGACCCAGAACGGCTGGTAGGGCTCCAACGCGCGCAGGATCTGCGCGGCGACCGGCCACTTCCACAGGCCGTGCAGCTCGATCATGAGATCGAGATCGGTGCCGACGGCGTCGCGCACGGCGGCGACGATCGCCAGGCCCGCGTCGAGATCGGACCTGGTGATCTTGTTGCCGCCGGTCTTCTCGGCGGCGGTGTCGAAGGGCCAGATCTTCATGCCGGTGAAGCCCTCGGCCTGCAGTTCGAGGGCCAGCTCGCCCGGCCGGGTGAGGAACGCCTGCAGGTCCTCGTAGCGGGAGCCGGGTGCGTCGACGCCCCAGTTGTCGGACCGCTGCCGGGTCGACGATCCGACGTACCCACTGCCGGCGCAGGTGTTGTAGACGGGCAGCGACGCGCGGATCGGCCCGCCGAACAGCGCTGCGAGCGGCAGGCCGGCACCCTGGCCGACGAGGTCCCACAGCGCCAGGTCGATCGCCGCGTTGCCCCGTACCTCGGCGCCCGCGCCCTGGTAGCCGGCGTACGGGGCGAGCTCCGCGCCGACCCGTTCCGG
>Ga0307513_10010114_pt1 | contig 11879 bp, 18 predicted proteins | sample 15_EM_MG_FD_202174 | JGI IMG/M metagenome (GOLD analysis project Ga0307513, IMG submission 202174) | Populus trichocarpa ectomycorrhiza microbial communities from riparian zone in the Pacific Northwest, United States - 15_EM | ecosystem: Host-associated > Plants > Roots > Unclassified | place... | reverse complement strand
TCGAATAAATGATTAGAGGCGAATAGATGCGAAATACAGCCGTGGGCACGTGAGAGGCGACGACGAAGGGGCAAGCGGAGATGACCCGGGGTCCAAGGTAATGGACTCCTTTGTTGGACCAACTTGGAATGCGAAATGCTGGGGGAGTCACGAAAACGGAAGAGACGGCATGGCGGCGACGACGACGACGACGACGAGCGAGATAGTGCAAAAGTCGCGGTATCAGCAAAACATCTGGACAGAGCTGGGCCAGCACTCGGTATCCGTACCGCATTTGGATACCCTCAACCCCGCTCTAACTCTGTAAATGCAGTAGCCTTTCTGGCTGTAAAACCCCCATCAGCGACCGTATTCCATGTTTTCACTCGCAAGGATCAGCAGCAAGAAGGCAACGATGAATTCGCAACCACTCAGACACTGATCACCGCAGAAACTGAAGCCGTCGAGTTTATAAGCACAAACCAGGACAAGGATCTAAACAACATAGACTACTCCTGCCAGTATGCGTCATTACAAACGCCTTCTTCTTGAACCTGACTGTCCGCAGGTACATGGTCGGTGTTTTCGACAAGTCGTCCAACGAACTTACGCTCCGCCATGCTCCTCTCTATGTTGTACGACACCAAGTCAAGGCACTCAAGGGCCTGGAACCAATCCTGGAGTCGAAGCATGACTATCAGCGAGCTCGAAATGTTCTTGGAGAAGCATTTGGAACCAAAAAAGCCAAAGCAGCCATCCGAACCGCTGAAAAGAATAAGGTGGACGTAGCAGCTATGAAGGATGTATGTACCTCTGCCGATCCCCAATTTCTCATTCCAACCACCTCTCAGGTCGCGGACACTCTCCAGAGCACCATCCAATCAAAAATGGCCATGCTTCCTCAAGCGAAGGAAGCCAAAACAGAAGCAGATAACAAACGACCCATACCTCCATTCAATGCAGATGCAAGCAGCCCGTCCGAGGTCGGTCCTAACGTTATTTTTCGCCATTCGGTATTGAACAAGAGTTTCTAGGTGTACGACCTTGATGATATCGCACCTCCAGCCGAGCTCTCCACCATACCCATGGTCACTAGTCTTCCTTGGTCGCGGTCAGAGTGGATCAATCAGCACTTCAATCACCTAAAGGACAAGCCGAACAAAGCGGATAAGGAAAAACTGTAGGTGCTTTGGGTGCACCACAACCTGTGTGGTACCAATTGCTGTTTCAGAAAAGTGCTGTTCTACATCGCCTGCATGTTCGCTTTCAAAAGGGCAGTCTCCAGAGCTCACGATCGTGAGTTACTACGCGAAAAGATGACATTGGTACCAAACAAGATCGTTGATGGTCTGATTGCTCGATTCACTGAAACGACGAGGGGCTCGACCATGTGCGTAGAGGTTGTCTCAAATGTTCAAATTCTTTAATAACGGGTTTCCTGTAGAGTCCAAACGACTACAAACACAGACACTAAGCTGCTTACCTACATGTTTGCTCTTTGCTTGCGCTTAGACAACTATGTGACGGATTACACTGCACTCGCGGTTGATCTGGCTGTTCCGAAAACGAAGTAAGCATTCTAATTCTCCTCGTTGCCCGTTGTCCGCCTCATGACATGACATAGCATCGTACAATACTTCAAATCTCTGGGTTGTGTTATCGACAAACCCACTCCGGCCGAAAGGAACACAGTCGAGCAATCCGCCGTCAAACGAGCCATTCTACGCGTCCCACCCTCCTTCCCACAGCTATCGAAGAAGCAGGGTGGTCGGAAGTAGGCAACTTGACCTGTCGTTTATCTGTGTTGCAGTACCGAATACAGACCAATGTCTCCCATCAGGCCGCACTTGAATACCATTTAGACGAACCGGCATGATAGGGAGCCAGACTCATCCCAGAATTCATGACTCCTACGGTAACAGGTCTCAAACAATGATCACGCCCCCTCTTTGCCATCCAACCACAAGCAGCGGGTTATAACCAGTTCTTACAGAACAATTTGTCCAATGCAGTTTAAGACCCGTGGCAGTTGGTGTGATCGACGCGATCTTTGCCACTCTGGAACTAGTTGGGCCCACGCTCTCCTGGCTAAGTATCCTTTTTCAAAATACCTATCGTTCTATTCGAGGTGGTGTTAGCACCCAGTGGAGGGAAAGATGGAGGGTGTAACACAGGGACATTGCTTTCGAAGGAAGCAAGCTCTAGGCTCTGCTCAATAAGCACCGCATGGACATGTTTCATTGTTTCATGTTTCAAAATGTGCAGCGAGTCGCACTGACCAGCCAGCGCTGCAACATGTACATACAGCATGATCTACATCCTGTCCCGTCCGCACGGACTGGCCATGCAATTTCATGCCATGAAGTGACTCTTCAGAAGAGCAACGCCGGAGGCTGAACCAATAAGCAACCTGGCAAATTTTCGGCGAGGGGTCTACAAGAAAGTTAGTCAGTATGGCCATCGTGATTTTACAATAGAGGTTCTCACTGGCACGTTTCTACGGGCCGTAGTCACGATCGCAGTCGTTCCATACCACTCGAGAATAAAATGGAATAATTTGAAGCTACAGAAATGTAAGGAGGTGCATTCTTGTGTAATGAGCCAGTACCTACGTGTCAATCATCCTTGTTTTTGGATAGCGTTTTCTGGTGAGGCTCGGACTGTCGCCCCGCGATTTTGCCTTTCGCAGAAGAACCAGGCTCTACATTGGCCTCTTCTTCTTCGTCCTCATCGATAGGTCCTGCCATATTGATATCGCGAGGCGACGAAAGAGATGTGAGGGTCTGAGAGTCAGAGGAGAACTTGCCCTTGATATGCTTCACGTTTCCATGTTAGTTACTGGTCATGATGACGGTCATGGGAGACATACCTTGCGGATGGGAGACGCTGTCTCCGCGGCGTCCTGCGTCATGTAGCGGGGAGCCGCTGCCTTAGTAGTGGACTTTTCCTCCTTTTCCCCTTCCTCCTGTTCTTTCTCTTCTTCCGCTTCCTCCGCCTCCTCGACCTTTGTCGTGCGCTTGGTATTGACGTCGATGTCGCATTCCATGCTGTCGTCATCCTCATCCTCGGGATCACTCATCAGGACATCCTGGTCCTCTTCGTCTGTGTGTTCAGTCGAGCTTCCAGTCTCGGACGACATATCTTCATCGGGCGTACCCCAGGATTCATCGTCCATGACGACGTCAATCAACTAACAAGGGAATGAGCAAATAGGATTTGCTGAAGGGCTACAAGCTGACCTGAGAGTACCTGTCGATGAGGCGGGGTTCCTCTTGGGCGAAGGGTCGCGGAGCAAATCCGGTTGGCTCCGGGAAATATGGGGAATTATAAAGAGTATTCAATTGAAGTTCCCACATAGGGTCGAATATTCGGCCTGGGTCGGAGGAGTTGGACCCTTTACGAGGTCGCCCGTGCTTGTGCGCTCGTCTGTGCCTAGCTATGGCTTTGAAGCGGAGGGAATGAGGAGGAGGAGTGTCAAATCGCTGCACATGCTTGCGCGACCGGCGCGTCTTTGTGGGCGGGATGGAGTGCTTTGGAGAGGCGGATGCTTGCGCGTCCTCAACCACCTGGGCAATGAGAGGGGAAACGAGGGGTACGTCCTCTTTAACAGGAACCGGCTTGAGCACGGCTCCCGTCCTCTGAATAGTTCCCGCGACGACTGGTGGCAACATCGGTTTTGGATACCTGAGGTCGGAAGTGTTCGAGCGCTCAGACGGACTGGGAAGCCAGCTCAGCTCTCGAAGAGACTGTGTGATATATAACATACCTCCAGGCCCGTTCTGTGACGAAGGATGAGGGATGCCAGTCACGTTGCGAAGAATAGGAGGGTCTTCGTGGTGTGACGGTGAGCGGTGCTTTGATGGTGGAGAATGGAGCGATAACCGGTGGTGTGTGGGGGGTCTCTGGGCGGGGCTTCATCACCTCCTGGGGAGTTTCCATGATACGTGTTTCAGTCTTCAAGACCTGATACGACAAGTCTTATTAACATGCTCAGCGGAATGTGGAGGAGCATGCATTACTGGGGGAGTCGGAGCGACTGCTCTTTTGAACATAAATCCAACACCCAAACAGATAGCGAGGTCAACGAGCGTGGAGGCAATGAACGACATTGCGCTTGTGATAGACTGTACAGTCGATGTGGGTTTCTTCTTTAAGTAGGGGGGTCGCTATCCTCGTGTGCGGCGCACGGCGCGAGGGATGGGCAGGTCGCGGCCGCTGCGTCGGGGGAGATGATCAGCACTGCAAGCTTCAGAGAATTGCAGTATGAAGCGCCTAAATAGACCGGAGGGTAGCCTGGATGAGGGCGGTAGGACGCCGTACCGAACCTTCGCGGTGTCCACGTGTAATTTGTGACGAGGAGTCCAGGGAAGCGCGTGCCTCTAATAATAAGAGGATTCAAATACTATCATACCTGTGCAGATCCACCTAGAGAGCGCGACGCTCAATGTGTACAGCCTCCGACTTTCGTCCGTACTGGACGAGGTAGTGCAAAAAGCAGAGGCGGGCAATAGATTATCAAAATAATGCATTGAAAAAAATTCCAGACTTTCGGAAAATATGGAGGACGGCTGGAGTCAGAAAGGTGAAGGGGCGATCGGATCGCGCTCTTTGGCAGAGAGTAAGACCCTCATTTGTGACCAGGCAGCTTCAAAACGCGCCGAGCTGCCTGGTCTTCGGCGTCCCAAGTGCATGGCTGAAAGAAAGTAAGCGCAAGGTGGGGCAAGACTAAGAACAACCCACCTGGTCGACGAGAATACGACGCCTTTGCTTTTTGGGAGGTTCTTGTATCGCTTCGTCCTCGTCTCCGTCGTCTTCTACCGCCGGACCGGAAAGTATGATCCTCAATTGGCTCATCGCCGCTTGGCCCGAAACTTTGAGCCTATAGTTGTCTCACGTAAGAACACAAGGAGCAATGGATTTAGAGAAAATATACTTTGCAGCCGGCAATTCCTCTGCACGAGTCTTTCGTTTCTGTGTCATGGTGGGGGAAGCTTCTGTGGCACAGTCTTTGACATCTTCCGTTTCTGGTCTTTGTCCAAGGGAATTACCGTTCGAAGCCTCTTTGAGCCGGAGACTGGACTTACTCTAGTCGCACAGTTTTCGGTTCCTTCTTCCTGGGCTTTGGTAGCTCTAGGGCAGGAGGTGGAGGTTCCGAAGACAGCTCTTTCGGCGAAGAAACTCCTTCCACCTCAGCCTGCTTGAGGAAGGTTCGGGAGGCTTTGGAGCGGCCTGTCTTCTTTGCTACTGGTTCCACCTCCGTCGCTTCATCATCCAAGGATTTTGCAAGGCCTTGCCTTTTAGTAGGAGCAGGCCTTGCTGCAGTAGAGCGCTTGGGTTTCCGGGTGGACACAGTTGGGATGGGAGCAGGAGCAACGATCAGAGCAAGCTCGTCATCATCATCTGATTGATATGTATCCTTCGTAGGCGCTGGTGTGATCCTCTTTTTCGCGGTTTGAGGTTTGCGAAGGCGCGAAGAAGGGGCTTCTGTTTTGGTGGCTCGCTGTTTTGGTATGTCGGTGGGTGGAACCAGCAAGGGGTTTGAAGCAGGTGCATTTGGTGAATGAGAGTACGTTGCAGGAGCTGTGACAGCTTCCGCGGCCTTCGCCACCACAGTTGAGTCAGCTAGTGGGCCAACTGGAGAGTGCAGTGGTGGCACGCGTCCTTCGACGTGTTCTGGTTTCACTATGACTGAATTCAAGTTGAGAACCAGTTTGTTTGCAGATTTCTCAAATTTCGACAACCTGTGCAACTCCGACGTCAATTGCCGGCGACGCGACTTGGTAGAGCGACCACTCACCCTCCTTTATTCCTAAACCTTTCCTGCTGTCGGGCTAAGCGTTCGTCTCTCAAGCTCATGCTGGCGCACATCAAATCAATAGACTGGCTGAAAGGGTGGGTATTAAAGTGTGTTGCTTTGTTTCAAAGCCCCCTGAGCAAGCCTAAGGATTGCAACCTTCGTGTGTATGCTTTCCCTACAAACGGTATCTTTGGCTGGGCCAACGGAACACCTGGTCCGATATCCATCCTCTCAGGAAATAATGGCTCAATACGGTAGATGGACAATGACAAACAATCTAGCAACTCCGAGGGCATCATAATAGCAAGCGCCAAAATGCTACCTCAGTCTCGACGTCCCCATCGCCGGTGCTTGCGCAAGCTCCCTGTCAAAACATATGAGTGTTTGGTGCGTGGCTCCAGAGCGAATCCCCACCTAAATGCCGAATCAATGCATTTCTTCACCTCACGATAGCTCACAACAAGGCAACTCTTCTCGTCCCGCGAGACCAGCATAATCTTCTCCTCCGATCCTGCGTCGAGCTATCACCCAACCGCAATTCACCAGCGTCAGCCTGAACACGCTGCCGTAATGTATGACCAAGCGTACTCACCTTGTTTAGATGAAGCAATATGTGGGAAAGGCTGACCACGGGTTTGCCGCTTTCGTCCATCTGGTGGAAGACAAAGTCGCGAAAGAGCTTGACGATATACCGGTCGCCCGTTTCAGACCATCGTTCGTCTCGTGCAAATCTATTGGTGCGGGTCAATGGGGTTGGGATGCCGTCTATAGCGGTTGGCAGCGCACTCGGGGCGTTCGTTGATGAGACCGAACTTGCACAGGAGGCGGACGAGACGTCCATTTTCTAACTCCGCTGCTAGTTGTGATTCGAGTCCGTCCGTACGGCTTTAAATGGAATTAAAGAACAGTAAAAGGGGTAAGTTGGAGAAACGGACAATTGCATGGTATCCATTTCAACCAGTAGCCTTCCTCCGACCATGTCAAAGATTTGGCCAATAGCCTGTGGCGTCACTGTGTCAGCCAAGATCAGTGCCGCAAATTATACAATGAACCTTATGTGCTGCAGGTTTGGACAATAACCACGAGACGACTGTCCGAAAATCGGGACTGTAGCTCCTGGAGATTATATCTATCGCCTTCATAATGTTGAGTGAATGCGGTTCTGGCATTTTCGTGCAGATACAAAGCAACAGCCGTCCAAATGCCATCATGTCCTCTTGCTACAACATGTATATCAGTGGTCCGCAAATGATAGTGGAAGCGTGGTTGAAAGCATACCTGATGGAAAGCAAGGTCCATTCGAGGGTCATGCGCCACAACGTCGACTACTCCACAGCAATTGATCCGAATCCTGTCCCACTACCAGTGAGTTTTGGTTTTTATCACCATTGCCGAGTGGCTCACCGCGAAGGACCAGTCAAAAGCACCTTTGTTGGGTCCAATATCCTCAGCGCCAGCCCTCGATCGTGCACATGCTTCATAGCGTTCGCTATCTGGATGATATAGGACCATAACACTCCCTCGGGTATAACCTCGACAGGCTCAGTTTTCCCTCGCGTGGGGGGGATAGGAACAGAGGCTTTAGGTTTGACGTGGTGGTCGAAGAGGGTGACAGCTCGAGGGAAGTATTCGTATGCTACAATGAGGGCTTGTAGGAGAAGATGGTCAGAGTCGCGTACTAAAATGCGCCAAGCGACGTGGCTCACAATTATCGTTGAATGCTCGGGTGGTATATGCTTCCCGAACGTGAACGATATTCGGGTGGATAATCTTTGACCATGCCTCGATGGGGGCCAGAGCAGACTCGTGGGGTAAGCGGAAGCCTGCGCCTCGCTCAGTCTCGTCTAAACCAGATGACCGAGGGACTCTTACCCTCCACTCTCCTCAGGGCATAAACATTCCCGTTTGTCGAATTGATGGCGCGATAACAGCTCGAATGCCAGCCTCCAAAGTACCGTTTCCTCTCCGGGGCAGCATCGAGTTGGATTAACGTATGATAGACGTGCACTTCCTCTGGTGTGGCCAGAGGAAGAGTGGCTGGTGCCCAGATATCATCCGCTCGATATTGAAGTTCTTCGCGAATGGGATCCCGCATGAAGAAAACGTGGTGAGGTTGTTTCGGTTCGGGGATTGGGACGGCTGTTCGGTTGTAGAGGTGGTAGTTTGGAGGTGGGTGAGGAAAGGCAGGAGTACTTGGGTCGTAGTAAGGGTGTGAAGAGTGTTCGGGGTCGAGGTCCTGTAAAAGGGCGGGTAAGGAAGAGGATAAGGCGGGATAGTGGAAAGAAATGCACCAGGTGCTCTATGCCAAGGTTCTCCATTTGGAATGCGGCAGTGTGAAGATCGAGATCATATTGTGAGACGAGATCGGGTTGCTGAGGGAGAGCAAAGGGGGCGGGGGATGGGAAAGGGGGGGCCTTGGGGACGAATACGGGGGCGTTGAGGTGCTGGGCAGAAATTGGAGAGGACACTCGTTGGCTAGGGGTGGTCAATATACAGATGCGATTAGGGCGGCGACAAGCCTTACGGGGACTGAGATTCATCGACCGCTGAGTCCAATGGGGCGGGCCGTTCATCGGGCTAGAGGGTGTACTGAAAATGATATTCTGGGAGTCTAGGACGAGTTTGACACACTGGAGGGTGGAAGAACTCGCATCCTTTGCCCTCGAATTTACAGGACCTACAAGCCAGGGTTGAAAAGGGAACGAAGGGGGCGCGGGGAACGCACCCGTGGATAAGTAGATTGCGACACAATCGCTGGGAGAGGTCTGTGGTACGTGGTAGGACTGAGTTTGGGGACACGGTAGGGAAATGGGAGGACGGAACCGATTACGGCCTTTGGAGTCCTTGGAGTGGCGCGACCATCTGGCTGGGGGTTGGCTGGGTGAGAGGAAGGACCATCTGGAGACGCTACACGTGCTGCAGCGGGGTTCACGATCCGGATGGGCACTGACTGGGGGGGCAGCGCGAAGTACGCCATGAGCATGGCCAAACCAAATAAACCAAACCAAACAAACCAGCAAACAAACAACAAACAAAGAGGACAAAGAGAACAAAGCGGACCGCGACTTGACCTCATCCCCAACAAATGGATCGCAGCGGAATCGCCCTCGGAATCGCCCCCAAAAAGACGTTCAGCCTCAAGGGCCACTCGCTCGCTGACTCTCCCGCCGCCTGTACGTCCCTCACTGCTCGTTCTGCTCGTTCTGCTCGTTCTGACGGCTGCTCGCAGACGACGCGAGTGATGAGGTACGCTGGAGCCATATCCCCCACGACGAGCACGAGCGTTCCAGTCCCTCTCATACTCTATCTTCTAGGACAATGCCTTTGACAACGACCGAGACACCGCTCCCGGTCCCTCCCCACTCACCCAGGCCCCCATTCGTGCGCCTGCGCCTGTACCGATCAAGAAGGCCCATCCCCGGCATCTCAACCTCGACTCTTCAGACACCGGTATGGATTCTCCAACCTACGATGGTGACGTAGAAAGTACCTCCACCGCCGCCGCCCTCAATCACGGCCGTCATGTCCATCACCGCAGCTTGCTCTCTACCTCGACTCTCAACTCGCCTTCCCAGTCTCTCACCCCGTCTGCCACCATGGTTCCGTCCCTCGGCCCAGGTCCAAATGGCACCACCTCCACTTCGACCCCCAACCACAACCCATCTCACCCCCCAATCCCTGTCATACTGTCAGACGAGCCAGCTCCCGTCCCTGCTGCTGCAAATGCCTTCAACCCGGCCTCGTTGACCGCCACCGACATCCAAGCGTACGTTCAAAACGTCATAGATGGCCAGCCCCACCGTCCATACAAGATCAACAGGCCCCCAACCGATCGCCCTGTTCGCATATATGCAGACGGTTCGTCATATTCCTTGTCCATTCTTCCCTGGATGCATCTTTCTCACCCGTCCTCAAGGTGTCTACGATCTCTTTCACTTCGGGTACGCACTTCAACTTTCCTTCGTATTCAACTTCAATTTCACTATCACCCCACTCACAACACAGGCACGCTCTCCAGCTCCGGCAAGCCAAACTCTCCTTTCCTCAAGTTTACCTCCTCGTTGGCGTTTGCTCCGACGAGTTGTGTCAGCAACACAAGAGCCGCACAGTCATGACCCATGCAGAACGCTGTGAATCTGTCCGGCACTGTCGATGGGTTGACCAGGTTGTCGAAGATGCTCCCTGGGTCATTGACGACGCCTTTCTAGAAAAGTACCAGATCGATTATGTGGCCCACGACGAAGATCCTTACAAGGGCATCGACATTGATGATGTCTATGGCCTTTTAAAGTCTCGAGGTATGTACAATAACGTCTACCCAATAGGATCCGATGTGACTTCGGTGTTGATCCAGGGAAATTTATTCCAACCAGACGGACCCCTGGCGTCTCGACTTCGGAACTACTAGAACGCATGGTCGTTGGTTATAGACACGGAGACTGGGACCCTAAGCTGGAGAAGATGGGCCACCCAGAACTCAAATCTCGTCAGGGATCACCTCTCCTGCGCTAATCATCCACGTATTCTACTCCACTGTATACTCTAAAGCTTACAATGCGAACTCAATTAACACACGAAAGGCATCAGGTGACTCCGGGATGACACAGAAAAGTGTCAGGGGCATTGAGGTGAGGATCGACGACTGGCTCCTCACTCGTCGTACGCGATCTCCCTGAAAATTTCTGAGCATCGATCTTGAATCAGTATTAGGGGACACCTACGATCGCAAAGACCGAGAAGTAGCCATATAGTATGTTGAGAAGCCGTACGATGGCCCGAGGAACGTGCCAGGGTTGACAACATGGCACCCCTCATATGTGAGCTCGTAACGTTCGTACGAATCCGCGAGGATAACCTTGGACGAATCAGCATCACTCTTCGAATTTAGGCATTGTATTCACCGCTGTCGGCATAGGATAAAGCCGTAGTGAGTGATCGTATTCCCAAAACGTGGCCTGCACGGCCAATGGAAGCGGGGATAGATGACCCTGATCCAGAATTGTCTGAATGAGCTACCCAGGAGTATCAGTGACGTTCCACACTGAATACGTTTTAAGAAAGCGAAACGCACATATCTCTTCAAATCCGCACTCTCTAGATCAGGCTTCACGCCCACTAGATTTCGCATCATCTTCGCCATCAAGTCTTCTCGAAAGACGACAATTTCTTGCCCCATAAATTTTATCCGACATGGGTTCGTGCCGAACAAGGCATGCGCAATCTTGTTCGAGAGGCGTTGGGTAAAGGTGGAAGGGATTGGCCGACGAGGGAGGAGATCGGAGGACCATGGGTCGTTAGGTCCAGGGACAAACAGGAAGTGGCTGTAGTGGTTGATGCGGGGGAAGGAGACGATGAGATCGCCCAGTGCGGTGAAGTTGTCTGCGACGCGGATGAATACCGTACACGGACACAAAGAGACCTAAAGACAAACCTCGGTAGGCATCCATCTCCAAGTCGGTGGTGACATTCTTACTCGAGAAATTGCCGCAGAGAATGAACACTTTCGGAATAAAATCTCCATCTACACAGCTCTGGAACATCTTTTGAAATCCCTTCGTCGTCCTCTCGTCATCTAGCCGGACGTCGGAAATGGCGAAGACGGTTAGATTGGGGAACTCTTCGATTTTTGTTGCCCATTTTTCCTGGCAGGGCTAAGTAAGGGACGGCTCTATGATATGGGAACACTGACATCTTCTAATACGGTGGTGGCCCCTCTTCCCAGGAAGTCGATGTGGCCGTATATCGATCTGCATACTGACGATGACACAACGCCCCATACACGGGACATTCGGCTCACCGGGAGACACGTCTTCGCTCACTAGGAGGGTGGCCAATAGCGATCACAGAGAGTACTTCCTCATCCGTGTATTCACCCTCCACCAATACAAACGCACCCTCGGTAAATAAACCTTCACTAGGGCCCTGAGAATTGAGTCGGTCAGACTAGGCGATTCTAGGCGATTCTAGGCCACCCAAGACCGAATACCATTTGAGATATGTCCAGAGGTACGGTCCCATCCAGATCCTCAAGGCACAATCGACCTTCAGGCGATCGAGTGAGCATACCGAACAAGAGAAACCGGCCTCCGGATCGTCCGAGTAG
>Ga0307513_10010113_pt1 | contig 11879 bp, 5 predicted proteins | sample 15_EM_MG_FD_202174 | JGI IMG/M metagenome (GOLD analysis project Ga0307513, IMG submission 202174) | Populus trichocarpa ectomycorrhiza microbial communities from riparian zone in the Pacific Northwest, United States - 15_EM | ecosystem: Host-associated > Plants > Roots > Unclassified | place... | reverse complement strand
AAAATAGACAATTTAAAGAAGCAATTGTTATAGTTTCAAGCACGGGAATTTAAGACACCAACAATGTCACCCACAGGAGATTCAACAGCATTCAACATGATGTCAACTTTTTTGCAAGTTTAAACTCATAGAAATAAAAACATTAGTAGTGTCCCTCACATGCTTAGAGAGACCATAAATATTCAACAAAAAGGCCACAATCACATGCAATGTACCAAGACAATTAAATCCACATGGAAGGGAACTCAAGGTATGAACATAGAACTGTAAACAATTTCTAGAAAATAGCATAAATTATTAAAAAAAAAAAACATCAAACACAAGATGCATGTTTTAAATCATAACATGCAGAAAGGAGAAAAGAGGAGTTTACTTAAACAAGTAAGGCGTAGCTGGAGTAGACAAAGTTAGGGCTTTGAGTTCTTAGTGATGGTGGAACTGATTTCCTCTTTCCTTTACCCAGAACTTGAAACCTAGAGAATCCTAATCTTTTCAAAAATTTTAGACTTTCTTTCACACCCTATAATTAATCTAACTATTTCTCTCTTAAATTTCTCGAATATCTCACTTTGTTCCTCCGTTTCTCTCTATTTCCACCCCTGTTTCTCTCTTCTTTCTTCATCTCTCTCTCTCTCTTTTTCTCAAAGACCTAAGACTATTTATAGGACAAAGAAACTGACCTACCTGAATGAAACTAGGTCGTTGAATGCCTAGGCAATGAAATCAAACCACAGAAAGGCCAGGACAAAGTCAGGACCAGAAGTCCTAGTACAAGAGAGAGTATGAGGTGTTTTCCTTGTAAGAGTTAGTGAGATACTCGCTGATATCAAAAACAAAACCACAGAAAAAACAAAACCAAAAGCAAAAAAAGAAGAAAGAAGCGAAGTGCAAAGCAAGGATTACCAAACGACGCCAATGCTTATGAGAGGCCGGCAATAAAATTACCTAAAACAACCCCTAAATTAGATGAACCAATAACAATGGGGGTAATAGTCTTGAGAGTCTGAAGGGCTTAACAGTTTAAGGTCTAGTTTGAGCCACAAACAGGGGCTACGTTTTGACAGCGGCGAGGAGTCTTTTCGTCTCTCTGGTTTCTGTCACGGGAGAAGAAGACAGACAGGGAGAGTGATAAATATATATACCTGATCCCGAATTGGTGTCGCCTGGTTGTCAAATTTCCACAATGCTCTCTGAAGTTTATTTATTTCCAAAGTTAATCCCCCTGCAAGTTTTCATTTTTACAATAGGCCTTTCATCAATATTAAACAATTAAATCATCCCAATTAGGTCCTTGGCATGACTTAAAATGAGCCTTAAGCTTTTACTTTTCTCAAAATGGTCCCTAGATTTTAAAAAAATTCAATTGAGATCCAAGTTATAAGATACAAAATTTATTCAATTAAGCCTCTAATTCATTAAAAAAAACCTCTCAAATCTTACCAATTCAACAATTTTGATTCTTGATCATTTAACTCCTTCAATTATAACTAATTTTGATCCATTGCATCCTTAGAAAATTTATCTTGCCTATTCAAACCTGAAAATTTTTGTCCAACCAACTTTAAAAATATATATTTTGGATTTTTTTTTTAGTGTTTTTGAAAGTATTTTTGGTATTTTTTTAAAGATAAATTAATCCGATGAAAACTAGTACATCTATACATAGTATTTCTTTACAGAATAATAATATATAGGCATAATCAAATATTCTCCATCCATTATAGTCAATATCAGTGTTCCTCATAAGAAGACTTTATTTACCATATATGAACTCTCGTAATTTGGTGTACATTTACTTTAGTTTTCACCTGGTAGTGGTAGAATCTTTCTTATCACAAGATCCTCATCTATGAATTCTCTTGGCTAGATCATTTTTTCATGCCTTGGCTATCCTTTTCTGATACAATTGATGATGGCAAATTACAACTAATCTTTTTTTATTGATCGTGTTTAGTTATTCATACTGCAACTTAGCCCATTTAAAAGCTTCTAACTTAAGCTCCATTAGAACTTTCAGGGAAAAGATTTCTATTTCCAAAGGCATTAATGCCTTTATCTTGTAAATTAGAGAGTACAAAATAGCTCTAGTGGAGGTTTTTACTGCAGTGCAATATCCTTGGAGAGTAAAGGGAAGTATCTCAAACCAGTCTTTATATGTGATTACTATTTTCTGAATGATCTTTTTGATGTTTTTATTTGCGACCTCTACAACACCATGCATTTTAGGCCTGTATAAAGAGGAGTTAAAGTGTTTGACTTTCATCTTCTTAAATAATTCTATAATAACCTTCTCATTGAAGTTTCTAGCATTATCTATCACTATTGTTTTAATTGAGCTATGCCAATAGATTAAAACTTTCTCAATGAACCACTTAACCATTTTATGGGTGACATGGGCATAGAAGTGGACTTTTACCAATATTCTGAAGGAGACAATTGCCACCAAGATGAATCGATGCTTGTTGCTTTCTTTTGGATTGATTGGTCCGTAACATCTCCTCATATTGAGAAGAGCCAAGGTGATAACATGTTAAGTAAAAAGAGTTTAAGGCACATTAATCTTGTCACTATACACTTGGAACTTGTAGCATCTTCTAACATGGTCGATACAATCTTTTTCTATTGTCATCTAGAAATAACCAAATCTTTATATTTTCTACTCATTATATGCCCATTTGCATGAGTGGTACAAATCCCTTTATGAACTTCTTGTAAAGCTCTTTTAGTTTTCCTTTTCATTCAATCATCTTAGCAAAGTTCCATCAAATGACCTTTATATAAAATTCTCATTTTTAGATAGTATTCTATTGCCATTCTTTTTAAGGTTTTTGTGTCAACCTTGGATTCCCTTAAAGGGTATTTTTAGTATTGGAAAAATTGTTTAATATTATGGTACCAAGGTTTCCCATCCATTTCCTCTTCCATCAAACAGTTCTGGGCTAGAGAATTCTTGATTTCCCTATATATGGGCAATACTTTGATCCCACAATCCATTTTGACCATAAATGTCAAGGTTGCCAAAGTGTCATCAAAGTGGTTCTTGTGTCTCCCCATATATGTAAAATCTATTTCTTTGAAGTTTATAGCGAGTTTGGTGATGTATTCCTAATATGGCTTTGATTTTTTATCCTTAGTCTATCATTCTCATTTCACTTAGAAAATGATTAGCATTGAATCTCCATAAACATCCAGTCTCTTTATCTTTATTTTCAAAGCAGCTTTTTAAATATGAATGCAAGCCTCATATTCAATTATTTTGTTGATGTAATCAAACTGTAACGTGATTGAGATGAGGTATTGTTTTTATACTTAGGAAAATTATCACAACACTGACTCCATTCCAAGATACATTCACCGCATTGTCGAAGTATATTATCCACCGTTCACTTTCTACCTTTTCTTCCACTATTATAATGTTCTCATCCAGAAAATCAAAATCTAGTATCTCATAGTTTTAAATGGAATTATCGACAAGATGATCAACAATTGCACTTCATTTCTCTTCTTTTCTCGTTATGTAGATGATGTCGTATTTTGCTAGCAATACTTCCTATATGTTGATTCGACTTGACAAATATGGCATCTCGAAGATGTACTTGAGAGTATCCATCCTTTAGATCAACCAAGTTGTACAATACAAAATGTATGGTTGAAGTCGCTTAGTATTTCATATTCGACTTGTCAAATGATTTTTGGAATTTCTTATCCCATTTCCCAGGATTATTCTTTTGAAGTATCCAGAAGATCAGTTTGCATATAGTTGTTAGCTATAAATGAAATGGGCTATGTAATTCAACCACCCTAGAAAGCTTCTCACTTATTTTTCAATCTAATGAACAAGAATAATTCATATAACTTTGATTTTATTAAGATCTATTTCAATTCCTCTATTTCTCACAACAAATCTTAGTAACTTCCTAGTCTTCACTCTAAATATGCATTTTATGGGATTCAAATTCAATTAGTATTTTCTTAGTCTTTTGAATAACTTCCTTAGAGTTTAGACATGATCCTCTCTTTTTTTGGACTTAGCAATCATATCATCCATATACTCTTTAATCTCTTTATACATCATATCATGGGAGAATGTCACCATTATTCGTTTTTAGGTTTCCTTAGCGTTTTTCAATCCAAATAGCATGACTCTATAACAAAAAGTTCCCTAAGTGGTGACAAATATAATCTTCATTGCCCATTTTGATCTAATTATACCTAGAGAAACCATTTATGACATAATAAGTAGAACTCCTTGCAACATTATCCACGAAGACATTTAAATAAGGCAAATAGAAATAGTTTTTTGGGCTTGCTTTATTCAAATCCCTAAATTACACACATAACCTAATCTTGTTATTTGTTTTAAGGACCACCATGATGTTGGATACCCATTAAGAGTATTTGACCACTTTTAGAAATCCAACATCCCACTAATTTCACACTTCATCCTTAACCTTATATCAATATATTAGGCCTCATCCTTCTCATCTTTTCCTTAACTGACTTACATCCATTAATCAAAGGTAGCCTATGTACAATAATATCCATTCTACACTAGCATATCAACATATGACAACGTAAACATATCTACATTGTTACACCCAACGTAATGAAGACTATTTTCTAAGAAAAAAAAAGTCTTTTTCTAAGAGGAGAGAGAGAGGTCTTAACTTTTTAAAAATGAATCACCATCTAGTATTATGGTCAATAGAAAAACTTATTTTTTTATATAAATATAATTGTATAAAAGAGAAAAACTATACAAAAATACAAGGGGAATACCCCAAGAAGTACATTGTCCCGTTACCTAGATCCAACTGACCTTAGGTAGCAAGAAAAAAAAATCAAAAGCTAAAGAAAAATCAAATAGATTCGAAAACAAGATTGCTTGAACAACCGTTGGGAAGCAAGTCGATCAGTTTCTGGAATTCTCAAAGTCAGTTGACCGGTTATACATACAGAAACCCAGAAGGAAAAACCTAGAAATGATAGACCAGTTTGTGGAAAAATCAGAATCGGTCAACTGGTTCTACAAAAATAGCAGACATTCTAAAAGGAACTCAAAGTGCATCAAAACAAAGGTACCTCATGACTCTAGAAGACGCCATATGGACCTAAGAGTAGCTGGAATCTGATACTTTGGTTCTAGCTCTATATGCACACAAATTAAATTGTATTTTTGCATTTTTTTAAATAAGGAATTTTGGATTTTTTTGTGCTTTTTTAAAAAAATATTTGAAGAAAAGCATGTATATTTAATATTATGTCAGTATCATACATTGTAAGTTTATAGCTCAAATATTAAATGAAATGGTTGAAAAACATGCGAGGGATCCACAAATAATTTTAAAATGGTCCCTGATTTTTTTTCTTAAAATTTTTGAAAAACATTTGGGGTTTTTTTTTGCAATGGGTCAAAAATACAAAGGAGAAAAATGCATAATCAGGGCTAAGGGTGTGTTTGCCAAACATGCTCTAAGGGAAGAAAAAATGTTTTTCTTTCTTGCAAATTTGGATGGGTCAAACAAGGTTTTAAAGTTTTTGGGCCAGCCTAGGCCACAAACAAGAAAATAAGGCCCCAAACTGATAAACACCGATCAAACAAGGCAACAACACATTTCTTTATAAATTTCAAATATTGAAATGGATCAAAATTCAGAATTTGTGAAGAAACGAAGAACATTCGACATAAACCCATAAATAAAGATTTAATTTTAAACCAGATTTTGCAAAATCAAAGATATAAAGACATGTAAAATCACCGTTCAAGCATAATTTTGAGGTTGGATCATCACAACAAACAACCAATCATCATGATTATTTGATTTTGTGAAAAATACAAATGAACTAAAGATCGAATGTCAAGATTTCAGTATTTTTTAAGCTTAGTGATAAATAAGCTTATATGCATGTGTAAGAACCAACAATTGATCAAAATGACATGGAAATCATAGACCCAAAGCAATCTTCTTCAGATGAATGTTAAATCCAGAAACTCGGAATCTGCTAAAATCTAGAAAATGCACCAAAACCCAAAATAAAGGCCTAAGGCCTATTCATACAAGTCACATACACTCATGTACATATGCGTAAACTTTCAGAAATAATAATAAACATGTAAACCTTAAAATACATAAGATTCAAAGCCTATAACCTATTGTCAACATACAAACATGTACATGTATTGTTTTTATCAATCCAAAAGCTTATTCAACATCTAAAACAACATTAAAATGACCTTTATGAACTTCCAAAACTGAACAAAAATACTAGAATGGCTAAGCATTGCTACATGTCCTATTTGTTTTTAATATAATCATTAAACCATAGTATACACTTTCCATACATCAAGAACAAGTATTCGAACATCAAAATCATATCATTACTAATCTATTAAACATCATAAAACACCAGATTAGGAACAAGAACAAACAATCACGTTATAACTTGCATTTGAAGCAACTTGAACATATATGCAAAAACAACTTTAAACATGGTTGAATCAATTCAAAAACATCATGAATAACACTTGAATGAAAGAATCAAAGCATAAAATGTAGAGGGGATGGGTATTCTCAATAAGTTCAACCCCTCTATCAAGTTGAGTAATATACCTTCAAGAGACGATTGCAACTAGTTTCTACCTCTTTTGCTTAATTTGAACAGATTTCAGTAGCCTCTCCCAAGAAGCTTTTGATCTCCTTCACAGTATCTTCATTTTTTTCCTCTTCTTTTTACTGTTTGATTGGTTTTCTCTCAATATTTCTTCTTTTTTTTTTTTTCCTTTTCACCTCTCCAATCCCCCTTCAAGTTTCAAAAGACACCTATTTTATAGCCTTTAAAAGGCAGGTGGTTGTGAAATTATTTGTGGGTTTAAAAGTGGTTTTCAAAACTAGATTATAGGGGATTCTTTCCCATTTCCTCTAATATGTTAGGGGACCACTTTCCTCTATTCTTCTTTTGTTTTCCCTCTCCTTAGATGTCTAACAAACTCTTGGAACTTCTAGAAAAAATAGAGAACTTTATAGCAGAAACTTGGCTGAAAATGGTTGATTGGGGGTGTGCATTTCATGAATTAATCATGGCAAATGGGAGGTCATTGAAGCCAACCAAGCTAGAGATACTCTAGAGGGGATGCCAGTCTTCAACTAGGACTAAATCATGCTTGATTTGGTGGCCTGTAACCTTCTTATCATTGATTCAAAGTTGGGTGTAACATTGTCGAATTTTACTGAACCAGTCAAGACTGCCTTCAGACAAGATGTTGAGGGCTTCCATATGGCAAGTGAGGCACAAACATTGAAAAAGGGCAATATAGCCTTGTAGAGGGGAAGCTCCCCTATCAAACAGTGGTCGTCGTGTGTCCAGTAGTGGCTAGAATTGCCACGATTATTGCTTAAAAGATTGGTTCATGATTAGCTAAAATAGAAGAACCTTGACCAAAACAATGTTGTTTTCCTTCAACCTTTAAACTTAAGGTTTTAGTAATTAAGATAAGGCAATCAATTTAGTCTATTGTCTTTTAATTTAAGCTAAGACATCCTTAAATGAGACAAAATTAATCAATTTTGTGCAATTAAACCCTTGTCGAACATCAATTGAGACCCCTCAAGTAGGACACCATTTTCAAAGTAGTTTTTGGTTTTTAATTTGTTCAATTTAGCCCCTAAATAAGCCTTAATCTTTTATTTTCTTCAAGTTAGTTCTAGGAAAAGTTTGGTACAACCCTCAATGTTGTGAATTTTTTGCAGAAAGGTCACTGGTCTTTAATTTCTTTAATATGACCCTTAATTGACCATTAAACTTTGATTTTCTTGCAATTTCACCCCTAATTTCATCCAATTAAGCTTGTAAAAAATAAATTTGGTCCTCTAAAATTCTAATATTCTTAATTAAGCTCAAATTAGGCTTCCAAACTTATTTTGTTTTATCAATTAAGTATTTAATAAGATTAATTTGACCTTTCAAAAGTCTATTTAAATCCTTACACTTAATTAATTCTTTTAATTTTGGCCTAAAGTTTTTCAAAAACTTAAATAAATCTTTAATTAGGCCCATGATTAAATCAAATAAACCTATTAAAAATCTAATTAAGTCCCCAAACTTAATGTTTATGAAAATTCTTCTAATATTCATTTAAGTTAACCTTGAATTTGCATTTTGTTTTTCACATTTAGGTCCTTCAATAGTGCAATTAAGTTTCCAATATTGTCAAAGATCCAGTTTGGTCCCTTTATCTCTCATTTATACATTTAGATCTCTTATAAACCTGTTCTTGCCAACCAAGTCACTTGTCCTCCTATATATTTTTTAATTTTTTCAACCTTCTTTCTTTTATATTATTATTTTTGTATTTATTATTTTTTATAAAATAAAATGGTAATTTTGAGGAACCTAAAATTGGGTTATGACAAGCCCAACTAACCAGGATCGAATAAGCTCAAAGATCTCTTCACTAATAGTAAGATGAGGTTAATAAGCCTGATCAAAGACCCAAGTATTCCTTTCATACTAGATGAAGTAAATAATGATTGAGAAGACTAACAGATTTATAAAATCCTTCTTCTGCCTATAGTGCGTGTATGCCCGCTGAAGCAAAGGTTACCATGTCATAGAATGCCAATTCATAAGGGTTCTACTTGTGATAGCCCTCAAAATTGAAGCATAAAAAAGGACACTAAAAGAAGAGATCGGCATGTGTCTTAATATGCTACCCACAAAAGATACATATCGAGGAGCTGATGATTTGATAAGCATAGAGTCTATCTATGGTGTGAAGGCGACTTATAAAAGCAAGTCATAGGATAAATGAGTGTTTTGGGATATGACCTGAAAACTAGAGGAGGTGATACATAGAATATCTGGGTCTGGTGTATCTAAGAACCTCTCATGTCGAGTCGATAAAAAATATCTATCATGAAAGACACTTTTAGACATAATGATCTGGAAATACAATCCTTGGATGGAAATGAATGGAGTCCTAAATGGGCTGAAGCATTTGACCAGCCGAGGAAAAAGCCCAAGTGCCTTCGTTTATGACGTCTCAACCTTGGCATACTAAAGAAGCCCAATCAAGGGTAGCACTCTCAAAGAAGAAAGGTCACAAAACCATTGCCCATCCGGCAACCAAAGTTTAACCATAAGGAAATAGGAATCCTATCACTAATGCATGAGACAAACCTCCCTTTACATTAATCTCTACTGAAGAGGATCTTTCTTCAGGAGAAAGAGGATACCCATGGAGGTGATATGCTAGAAAGATATACCCACGAGTAAGACACTATAAACACATCTCAACCAAACTAATGATCTCTCTAGAAAAATTTCAAGACATGATTGAGAATAACTGCTCTATTCCAAGTCCTAAAACTCTTACTGCCCAAACCTCCCTCTTTAAGAGGATAACAAAATGAAACCTAGGCTACCTAGCCATTAAATGAGAGAGAGAATAGTCCTTCAAGAGAAAATAAGCTAATATTCTCTCAATCCTCCTAATAACAGAGTCGGGAAGAATAAACCTGGAACACCAGTATACCTAGATGAAAAAAAGAACAAATTTGATCAATTGAAGGTGTCCAACATAAGTAAGAGAAGTTGATGTCCACAACTTAATCCCAGAGAAAATCCACTATATCAAAGGCATACAATCACTTTGTATCAGTATAGTAGAGATGAATGGGACTCCTAAATACCTGATCTGTAGAGAACCCGAATTGAAACCCAAAATAGTCTATAGATAGGCCTCAATTTCATTATTAACTCTTGACAAAAAGACGTGACTTTTTTTTGGATTTTAAAAAGTCTAAATAACCCAACAAAATCATCCAAATCCTTCCTCACAATCCTGACTAAGTCTATATCTACCCAGCAAAAAATCATAAGGTCATTTACAAAACACCAGTGAGTGATGACAGTCTGTTGACACTGCTAGTAATATCAGAACCTCGGGTTCTGCAAAGCCTTTCTAAATATATCTCATAAACCATTCATGGCCAATACAAATAAGAAAAAGGGATAAAAGGTTACCCTACCAAAGGCCTACAAAATATGGGAATAAATTGTGACTTTCCCTATTCATGATTGTTGAGAAATTAGTTGTAGATAAACATATCTCAATCCATCTAACCATGGTGTCAGGCACTCCAATAACCTATAGCCTTGTTAGGATAAACTCTTAGCTAACAGTATCAAATGCTTTCCTAATATCTATTTTTAAAGCACATCTAGGCATAAGACTAGCTAAGTGATAGTTATGTAAGCTCCTTGTCAACAAGATGACATCCGATATTTGCCTACTTCAAACAAAGACAATCTGAGCAGGACCAATAACATCTGTAAAAATCTCTTTCAATCTACTCACAATGACTTTAGATATGCATTTGTATATCACGTTACAACATAAGAGAGGTTTAAAGTCATTCATAGTGGTGGGTGTCTCAATCTTAGGAACCAAAGCAATCCTAGTAGCATTAACACATCTAGGTAGAGTAAAGGAATAAAAAAAGTATCTCACAACAACAATAAAGTCCCTGCTAGTTTAATATACCTTGTAGTCAATCGGTGGTTACACATGACATTATTATTTTCATATAAATATATATTTATCATTAATAAAGGCTAAATTTATCTTTATTATTCATATAATATTAGATTAGTGAATCTAATATTTGATTTATAAATCTAGAGTAAAGATAAAGTTCATGGGACAAAAATACTTTACAAAAGAAATTATAAAGTTGTTATAATTATGTGATTTCTATTGTATCAAATTATTGTTTCTAAAATATTCTTGGTCGATGCTCTTTTAAATAGTGGACATTTATTAGAGTCATAGAGACTGATACATATTATGTTTTTTCCTTTATGAAATGAAACAGTTGTTCTCATAAGCTTGGGTATAAGGGATACCTAGAACTAATATGTAGGTGTTTGTCATAAGACATGTACATTGAACCAACTGCATAAGAATTCCATATAGAGAAATCAGTTATATCTACAGAAAGACTCATGTGACTGTTGTGTAAGTGATTCTTAGATTTAAGATCACTAAGTTATCTTATATAGAGAATGTTATACATTGATCATGTTACATGTTATCTTAGTCAAAGTGTATTAATGTACTTGAGTGATCAAGAGAAGATTCATCACCCTATGTGAATTAGGAAAAATATTCCATTTGTTCTCCAATAGTATTGACTGAGAAATCCTTGGCTAACGTAGAATGAGATTTGAAAAGAGTTTCCAATCTTATTCAAATTGTAACAACCCCAATTTTCTACATCCTTTTTCACGATACATTATGAATTTTCAATGTAATTTTTTTTCATTTCTGTTGAAATTTTGGCAGAGTCTCCCCTTAACCAGAGTGGTACCAAGTTATTAACAATCATAATAACATGCCTTTCTGGCTAACACATCAGTGTTATTCTATTATCACAAGTCTCATTGACTTTTATCCACTATTAAACATCTAGAATAAAGAGTAATCACGATAATTAGGATGATCAATTCTCATGAAGACATGTGATAAAATTTTTCCAATCATTTAAAGTTTAAAAGTAGAGATAAGGTTTAAGGATAAAGTTTTAACAGTGTAGACAAAATATCAAATTTGTACAATGACATATAATGACATAATTAAAAAGGATCTTGTAAATATTACATAAAATCCTAATGTATACGATATATCATTTTGAAAGCTTCGCATAATGTGAGCGACAAACATCTACCACTCCACATGAGGCTGGGATGCACTTGATGTTACACAAGATACACATAACTTGTTTAATGAGTCATCACATTCATATTTTTAATTGCATTATCTATTAAATTATAAGAAACTATTATCACTAAGAACCATAATTTAGTCAATCTCTAATCAT
>Ga0307513_10010112_pt1 | contig 11879 bp, 3 predicted proteins | sample 15_EM_MG_FD_202174 | JGI IMG/M metagenome (GOLD analysis project Ga0307513, IMG submission 202174) | Populus trichocarpa ectomycorrhiza microbial communities from riparian zone in the Pacific Northwest, United States - 15_EM | ecosystem: Host-associated > Plants > Roots > Unclassified | place... | reverse complement strand
GATTCTGCTTTTTTTTTTTTTTTTTGAGACAATAAGAAAAGAGCTCATAATCCAAGTTACAATATCTCCAATTTAATTAGCAATGTATCAAGAATATAATCCAAAAAAAAAACAAGAAAAATCACCAATTTTTCATAAAAAATTGCAACTAGTATTAAGAAAGTATTAGTGTGAATAATATTATTACCTTGTGTTGCAGAGCAGCGGTGGCTGATGGACTAGGAAGAGAAGCCATGGATGGGATGGAAGCGAAGCGAGAATGAGTGATCTGGATTTTGTTTAATTCTTTGAAAGGTCCAAAGCCCAGACAACATCACCCGATAACTTTAGGTGTTAACCACTTGCTGGCTAATTTTTCTGCACCACAAATTTTCACGAATAAGCCACCACAACAAAAATGTCATTCACTCGATATCAACTTTTATGAGTAATTACAGAAGTTATCTAGGTTTCCTCCTACAAGGCATAAACATATTATCCCTTCAAGCACCTTTTATGAGTAATTACAGGAAAAAAAAAAATGTCTCTGGCTTACCTGGAGAATAATCGCAGAGAGGTTTTCTACTAGTTCTGTTCTTTAAATTGTTATAAATAATGTATTATCCACCACAATAATTTTTGGGTATTTATGATAGCTGAAAAATAAATTCTGAGATATTTGGATTTTAAAAACCAAAATTTTAACTTATTTTCATTTCAAATACCTAAAAATTATTATAGAAACCTCAATAACCCCAAATTTAATTTTACCACATCCAACATCATTTTTTAACTCTAAATTAAACTGAATAAAAAATCTTTCTAATCCTAAATCTATTTTTTCAGCATGATTAAAAGCCTGAATCACCTATATTGAACCATCCATTAAAGTTGGTAAAGTTGGTAGGATCAATTTTTTATAGCTAGAAGGTGGCCGATCAAAATCTATTTCTCCTCTCTCAACATCTAGGGACTAAAACGTAAGAAAGATAAAGTCTTATGACTAAAATATAAGAATCTAAAACTACAAGGACCAAATATGAAAAATTAAAAATTTCAAGCACCAAAGTTTATTTTTCTGCATCCCATGAACGTTAAAAAATTATGTTACGGATTTACAATGCAATCGCTAATACATCTATGTCCGTGTTAAATTAGCTAGAAAAATAAATGTGCCAGCTCTTTTAGTTTTTTTCTTGTATAATATTTCAATCAATAATGTTAATGATTTTTTTTACCAAATAACTAGTGATCCTAATTCTCTCTCTTCCATATTAATTTTGAACTTCGAGTGTATTTGTTTTTTCTTTTAAAAAATATTTTTGAAATTTTGTTTTTTTACTTCAAATTAATTTTTTTAATGAATTTGAATTATTTTAATATGCTGATATCAAAAATAAATTTAAAAAAAATATATATATTTTAATGTATTTCAAAGCAAAATGTACTTTAAAAAACATGTTTGTTTGTGCAGTTAAACCACGCTTTTAAAAAAATTTGATTTTTATTTAACTTTAAATTAAAAAAATTTAGTGTTTTTATCGTTTTGATATGTTGGTGTCAAATATAAAAATAAAATATTATTTTAATATATTTTCAAATAAAACACACTTTAAAAAGTAACATTTATCATATTTCTGAATAGGCAGCTGCATGTAAAAGGCTCACTCATCTCATCATCTAACCTATATTTGACTGGTATTAAATTTTTTTTCTTTATATAGATAGTTATTTTAAACCTTATAAAACAAACTTAACTATTCCACCTTCAATTACTAACCAAATCTTACTTTATAAATAAAAAAATAATTATTTTCTTTAATTCTTTTAATACATATAATAATTATTATTACAATATTATATATAAGAACTTGTAAAAATCAAAATTAGTTTATAAATTTACTTTATAATTGAAGTTTAATTTATAATTATGAATGTATGATAATAGTGTATTTATTAAAACTATGTAAAATTAGTGTATTAGTAAAGTATTTATATATTGTATTTCTATATGAAATACTAAATGTTATATGATGTAAGTTAAGTGATTGATATGTTCTTTTTTAGATACATAATAAGCAAATTATCCAACAACATTATATAAATAAACATAAAAGAGATACTAAATGCTTTATATGTACAATTTTATTAGTGATTAGTGATATACTACTTATTATAGATAATTAATATGCTTAATGATATAATTTTAATTTTATAATCACATGTAGGTGTTCTACTAATTATGTCAAAAAAATACAAATAAACACACTAAGAACATATAACACAATAACCAATGATATAATTAAAGTGCTTAAAGTAAAGAGATGAGGGAAGAGAGATTTCAAATGTAATATTTTTATATTTTTCTTAATCTAAAAATAAATAAATAATGTGACTATCTTGTGTTATGTGATGAGTATTAGTAGAATTCAATAATGGATGTAGATTATTTGAGATTATGGTAATCATTAGAAAATGTTCAAGATAATTGGACTGTGTACTAGAAGATGATTAATATGAAAATTAATGATTTCGATAACTCGATAATGTTACCAAATGGGAAAATGTTGCTGGATTTTTAGTAAAATACAAAATAAACCATAGCAATCTCTATATCAAATGTATATTTAATCTCAAAAAATTGAGTAGTTATATGGCTTTTCTTTATAGATAGAAGGCTAGATGCGTTAGAGACCGTTTCAATAGTAAACTTGTATTACCTCACAAATACTTCAAAGAGATCTCTTAATTTCTTGATCTTTATCTCATCTAGAACAATGAACCAACTTAAAGTGGCTCTATCAAGGCTATTTACAAAGAAATGAATCAGAAGTTTTAAACTTCATCATAAATAACCTTTGTCATCTTGTTTACGTAGATTCTCAAGTGTGTCATTGGACAATGAATTCTCTTAAACTTGGTAAACTCCAGTAAATAAAAAAATTTAGGATAACAATATCAGAGACTAGGCAGCTATCAAGTGGCAAGAGAGGGTCATACATGCTCATTCCCTTGATCTCTCTAAGGCATTCTTCAATAGCTGGTTAGCTTTTTGTAGTTCGGTTCTATCATATTCTTTCTATTGGAAATTTTTATGGCAGCGAGATCAATCACAAGTGTATTATGTGGTTATGGTAGCACTACAATGGGTTATGGTGCCTTTAAAAAGAACATCTCGAGCATGCCCTTATGCATTCCAGGAACAATAACATTAATAACATTAGTAGCATTGGTTATTTCAGCACATGGTGGGAAGAAAGTTAGCACATATGTCATATAATGAGAAGTGGATGCAAGAATAACAACAGGAGAAACCTATCCACCCTCATGTTGGAAAGACTTTCATCAGAGAAATAAAACTTGTAAGCTTCATTGAAGCGCAACATAAAGCCTTGTGATCTCATTTTTTAGAGCATCTAGTTTTTTTATGTGATTCTACCCAAGTAAGGCTCTCTTTTTATTATTCATCTTTTTTATAAAAAAACTGGGTGTTATAGATCCAATGATAAAATGTGATCTTAGCAGGACAACCTATATTTCTAAGAATAAAAATATAGCAAAAGCACACGAAACATAAATAAATGGTTCAAGTGATAATAAACAATATAAGATTGGATATGGATTTGGCCTTCTTAAGAGATGGTGATGGAAAGTTTAGTTATTGACTTCCTACTGCTGAAATTGCATGAGATTAGTTTAGTAATGAAATAGTTTCATAGTAACTTTAAATAGATTTAATTTATAAGGGTACTAATTTTATTCCATAATGTAATCTTATATGAATTGGAATTTTAGTAATGAGATATTTCTCGATAAGTTATAGGAACTAATTATTATAGTCGTCATACATGTAATTAATGATAATTTTTATGAATAAACTTAATTAGAAAGTTATCCTTTCCAAAGGCTTATTCATAAATAATTCATTATGAACATTATCTTCAGGTGTTTATAATTTATCATACTTGTAAAAGTTGAAGACTTTATTAATTACAAAAGAAACTTATAACCTTTCTTTGCCAAAACAACATTTATGAAAACAAGACTCTTTTAATTTTCCATACAAAGAGTCTTTAACATCATTTTTATAGAATGTCACAGTCTTCAATTTCTTTGTCTGTCTTCTCAATGTCCCAACACTTGGCCATATCAAGATAGATCAAACAGAAGTGCATCGTACCTTCTTATAGAAATGGTCATAGCTAGTTCTCCTTATTCAGGTTCTCAATTGTTGATATGTGTGCTAATGTCTTTTAATGTCGAGCCTCTTGCCTCACTATATCAATTTGATCCTCTAACTCATTAATCCTCTGCAACCGATGTCTATCAATCTCCATCATATGGTTATTCATGTTATACCAATGTATGGACTCGTGCAGATGATTTTCAGTCACCTCTTATACTTCTAGTTCCAATTGTTGAACCTTATTCAGTGTCGCTTACATTAGTTTAGTCGTTTTGTTATTGGTTTCCTCTAGATTATTCGTTTTAGCTTGGAGAACTTTTTTGAGCCTTCGGCTTTGTCGCATGTGTGCAGTGTTGCGGCGATCATCCACCCTCAGGTATATGTAAGTTTATCCGACAAATGTGGAGAGACAAGGAATTCTTGTCTTTTATCAGTGAAAAATGGAATGAGAGTCCTCACCTAGTATTTTGGTCACTATAAACCCTAACTAGTCTCAGAGATCGAGTACGGAGACTGGTTGCGTAAAGGGAAGGTATTAGCACCCTAACTACACCCAACCTAAGATAAGCTGCATTGTTTTGTTGTTTGATAAAATCTAAGGTCTTGTTGTGGTTTCTAATTGTCGGTCTGTCTATAGTTTTGGACAAAACGCGTCATTTCATTTAAAAGAAAATGGCACCAAAAACGTGTCAAAGTCCACATTAGTCCTCAATTTGTGATTTGTTTAATCAAGTCCAAAATTGCAATTTTGATTTTAAAAATCAATTCAATTGCATCCCTGCCAAATTCAATCGTCGATCCTGAAGTTGGCCGCCTTTTTCACTTTAGTTCTTGGTCTCTGATTTATGCAATTTGACCCTCAATTGATCAATAAACTTCTAATTTCTTCAATTTGGCTCCTGGTTCGGTTTAATTACAGCCCCTCTATTTACGCGTCTTTTCCAGTTTGGTCCTTGATTTTGAATTTCTTCAATTAAGTCCCTAATTGGCCATCAAACTTCAATATTTATACAATTAAGCCCCTGATTTGACCAAACCAACTCTCAAAAATTATAATTTGACCTCAGAACTTTAATTTCTTTCAATTAAAGCCCAAATTGACTTCAAAATTAATTTTTCTTGCAATCAAACCCTTCATAAATTCAATTAAACCTTTAATAAAATTTAATTGAGTCCTTAAACATCTGATTTTGGACTTTTCTTTCTCAAATTGAATTTTCTTTGTCAACAAAGCTCTTATTAGTCAACGAAATACTGTTAAATTTTAATTTTTATATTTTTAAACCTCCTCAACAAATTTTTAGTCATTTTCTGGGCGCTTTGACATCCTCTTCTCACTGTTAATATTTTTTTAGTCTGAATATATATTTTTGATTTTTTAAAAGAAAATTTGAATTTGAAGAATAACCCAAAAATGGGTTATGATAGGCTTCATCTAGATCTTTTGTTATTAACTCTTGGTTATATTTAGTCTTTGTTCACTCTACCTTATTAAGTTTCCATTTTAGGGTGTCAATCTCAATGAACTTCACTTCCATAGAGGCTTGGGCAAGCTGACACAATTACTTCTGAACTCCTTGTTTTTGAACCTCGAGCTCCAAGTCCCTTTTAGATTCTACCATTTGTTTTCCATGCCCTGCTTGGCAAACTTAATTTGTTTAATTTCTTTTGCAAGGCTCCCAAGATTTTCTCATTCATTTTCCTCTTACATCTTTAGGAATGTCTTGTACTAGTGTTGGAGGAGTTGGTTATACTCTGTTACTTTAGTAAATTGCACTCCCAAATATACTAAAGGATCCAACTTTTACTTAAAGCTCCTCATGTTTGCAATTACATAACTTGATGGCTTGTCATCGGTCATACTATGTAGTGGTTTCTAGTTCGATCTGGATTCTCGCTTACCATATTTTAAATCATCTTGTCTTTCTTAATCCTTGGTAGGACCCCACATGCAAACCTACCTATAAACCCAGCCAAATTATCTATCTAACCTTGTCTGGCTTGTCTTGGGGATACCTTGTAGGTTTCCAACCTGTCTGACTATCATAGATGATATATAACCAGTAATGCCGATTCGTGGGATCCAAGGATGACTACCACAAGACAACATCCAAGGATAACCAGTAATGCCGATTCGTGGGATCTAAGGATGACTACCACAAGACAACATCCAAAAGCCTAATCTCATCCATTCTGCTTTCCAGACAATAACATCATCTTGCATGGATAAGAATTGAGAGATCCACGGTTGACCACCCTTTCCATTCGATAACCATTATTCCCATCAGATTCTTGTGATCATTCCACCATACTAACTTAAACATCGATTTATAAGCTTGGATGTGGTTGAAAATCCAAGAAAAAATATATTGTACGCAACATCTTAATCCTTTTTTGTCGGTGTTCTGTTAATAATCTAGGAATAAGAATATCTTAGCAAGTATTACGATAATGGGGCTTATCTCATGATCTTTCATCTTAATAAATGCATCAGCGACATCCACACACTCATAACAACTATATTAGAGGGGAATAGTATTAGCCTGAAGATTTTCAACCTTAAGATACTTGTTTTGAGATATTGTCAAACTTAGCTGACTTCTCCTAAAACAATTCACACCATTTACATCGATGCCTCCCTCAATCCTTTTCTTGTCTTTCACCCAAATCGAATTCATCTTTCTATTAAACAATTTCTCAACTCGGCTCGCCACTTCACTACGTTGATATCGAGAGTACACTTTGTAAAGAGATCTTGACACTAGAAAGATTTATTGGTATTCTTCTATGTTAGGAGTTAGATCAATAAAATCAATGGAGAAACACCAATAAAATGGGTCGAGCAACTAAATTGAGGCTTTGAGAGTGGTACTTTGAATGAGGACTCAGAATAGAGTAGTCATATTCACTTGACTTTGAATCATTGTTGCTTATTCGACTACTTGTTATTTCCAACATTCTTACAACTCCTAAGTGGTGTTAATTGTTGGCTAAATATGATATAAATCTAGAAGGTTACCCTGAAACATTTCTTTTAAGTAGTTACCTTTTTGTTGTTCAAGAGACTCGGATAAAACCCAGTATTATTATGCCTTCTGGAATTGAACTTTTCAATCATCCATCCTAAAACATTATGACAAATTAATTCAACCAAAGTTTCAATTACATCTAGCCTGCCTTTTATGCCCTAACACAGTGAAAACCTTTAAAGTTTGGATCTAACTTGGTTAAGCTCTAAGTCTCAAAGGGTATATCACTGCTTGAGTAGTCATCAACTACCAAGACTAGAAAAGAGAAATAAAGCAATAAACATGGACAAGGGTAAAGTCCATTGGTATAACTATCTCATGCTTCATAGCTTCTAGAGGTTCACCTTGTCATGAGCTACTACTTCCTCCCTAAATAGGGACAGTGTGTGAAAAATATCATGTATTGTTAGTGTGGGGGATGGTTCCATATCAATTCTAGAAATAAATCATAATATAAAAAGTTCATTTATAGGTACACAATATATATATATATATATATATATATATATATAAAGACAATTTACAGCCCAACACACTAGTAGACAACACATAAGCTAATCATTCAGAAAAACAAATGGAATAAAAAATTAAAAAATCAAACATATCAACACAAAACCATAAACAAAAAATGATGCTTATGATATGCATACATAACTTAAACCAAACAAAATTATGTTCCCTAGTGGAGTCGTCATTTTGTTGCTGGGGGACGTGACCTCCCAACCCCGATCTACCTACACTCGCTCTACAAGTCTCTAGTGGTTGCTTTTTAGATAGGGATCCCTTCATGAAATGAGAGAAATGATGATCTGACGTCACACATTCAAATAAAAGAGTCATCATCTAGGGTTAATGATCCTAGAGACCTAATAACTGATCTACCAGAGTGTGGGTAAAAGGTTGGTTATATAGAGGAAAGATGAACTCAATCAACAATATCCCTCCAACATCTGGCTTAAGTCTAGCTGCAGTGAACACATTAATAATCATATGAAAATTTTCTAGTTATAATGCATGTAAAAAAGAGTGAAATAAAATAAAAATATATATAAGAATCCTTTCCTTGGGAATATGGTGGCCTCAGGACCCGATGACATGGGTAATAAAATTAACATAAAAGCACATAAGCAAATAAGATTCTAATTATTAATGTATAGGATGAGATTCTTAATTGTTACCACCTTTTAAACACGATGTAAAACACCAAACCTTGTAGAACCAAACATAAACTACACACAAAATATAATCATCATCAACCAACCAACCATATATCCAGGTTTTTTATTGTTTATATATAGCATGCAACATATCATCACGTAAAAAAAAATCACGTAACATAAGAGAAAATATGCTTTCAAGTGGTTGATCAATGACAAGATGCTAAGGGTGAATTGATTAGAAAACCCAAGTTTTAAAAGGATTGATAAAAAGAAAAACAAATCACTTATGGGTGGACTAATTCAACACAACATTTTGAATGAGATTGATAAAGAAACAAACCGCTCATGGGTGAATTGATTAAGAAACACAAGTCTTGAAATCAACTGGCCAAAACAAACTTCTCATAAGTGGACCGATTAAACATAACATTTTAAAGAGGATTAGTAAAAAATGAACTGCTCATGGGTAAACCGATCATGAAACACAAGTTTTGAAATTAACTTGTCAAGACAAATTGTTCATGGATGGACTAATTAAACATAACATTTTAAAGATGATCGGTCAAAACTAAACCTCTCATGGCAAATCGATTAGAAAATAAACACGTTTTGAAATCAAATGGTTGAAATGAATCACTCATGGGTGGACCAATTAAACATGAGATTTTTTAATAAGGATTGGTTGAAATGAACCGTTTGTAGGTTAACCGATTGAACATGAAATCTTTTTAAAAAATAAATTAAAACTGAATTGCTTATATGTGAACCGATTATACACAAGCTTTTGAAATTAACTCGAAATTCATCACATGTCGATGATTAGGATGCAAAGATAATCAAGCAATCGATATACCAAGTCATCTCATATCAGAAAAAATCAAATCACACAATCAAAATCGAATTACAAAATTTGAGATTTCATCTCACAAAATAATTCATGATGTTGTATATACAATTAATTAACAAATCAATAACTAATCACATATGTCAACAATTAATTAAATTATATGATGTGGGCCTCTTTATCAAATAGTCATGCTGTTAGTTTATATGCTTTTGTAGCGAATCAGTTGGTTACACATGATATTATTTTATTCATGTAATGTATTATTTATTTTTAATATTCATTTATATTTAATTTATGAATTTAATATTTGATAAATGAATCTACAGTAAGGATAAAATCTATGGAACAAAAACATTTTGCAATGAAAATTATAAAAAATATTATAATTATGAGATTTTTATTGCATCAAAGTATTTTTCTTAAATGTTCATGGTCAATACTCTCTTAAGAATGAAAATTTATTAGAATTGTTGAGACTAGTACATATTATGTACTTTCCTTTATGAAAGGAAGCATTTGATCTCATAAGCTGAGGTATGAGGGATACATAGAACTAACATGTAGGTGCTTGTCAAATGACATGTACACTGAATTGACCCGCATGAGAATTTCATATGGAGATATCACCTGTGTTTATGGAAAGGCTCACGTGACAGTTGTGTAAGTGATCCTTAGACTTGAGATCACTAAATTATCTTATATAGGGAGTGTTAAGTTTTGATCATGTTACACATTATCTTGATAATGGTAACAAATGAGAAAACATTGGATATAATATAAATTATATGAAGGTATTTGAGTGACTAAGAGATGATTCATCATCCTAGGTGAATTAGGAAAAATGTTCCACATGTTTTCAAATATTATTGATTGTTAAATCCTTACGTAAGGTGGGATGAGATTCGATAGGTTCTACAATAAAATCTTGATCTTGATTTTTGTTCATCAATTGATGGTGTTTATGTATATCATAGCCAACCAGGGCGAGATCGGTGACGATAAAGTCCCGAGTGGCCATAATTTTCCTTTTTCCAACTAATTCTGGTGATGTTGGCCACTAAAACTGGTCAAGTTTTAGTTGGGGGAGGCTGGCGCTCGTTTTTGTGGTGGTCTAGTAATGTTTGGTGGCAAAAATATACAGATACGACTACTGGAATTAAGACAATCAAGGAGAGAAAAGAAGATGTGGTTAGGTTCCAATGTGACGTGGTTTACGGTAAGATCAATAAGCTCACTTGAGTTGAATGATTTATATTCTCTATGATTTAATCTAACAATCTAGATGTAAGTTGTTTTAAGCTGGATCAATGGTTGAGATCTGTCTGGGCTATGATTTGATGTGGGTGAGCCTAGATCAAGCTGATTTGATTAATGACCATGATCTTTTTAAAGCTAGACCCAATGATTGTGGTTATTTACAGTTTGATTTGGTGTGGAAAATCATTTTGACCGCAGAAAAACCAATTTAGACCACCAAAAATTCCCTTTCTTGACTCTAAAATGCTTTAACCGTAAAATGATAAATTTGACCTTGGTAAAACATTTTTTAACCAGTTTTGAAGTGGCAAAATTGTTTTGATTGAAAAAAGATGGTTTTGGTCAATTTTAATGAAGAACTTAATTTTTGACATGGTAGCTTAATTTTTCCTCCAAAAAGTTTCTTTTTAGCCTTAAAAAATCAATTTTTTTGTTTGAAAATATCATTTTTATATTTGTTTATTTATTTATTTTTATCATGGAGCCAAAATAAGATATAACAAAATATAATAAGTATTATCTCTAAAGACATATCATCTATATATCTCTTATTTTGGAAGCACAAAAATTCATTTTAAGTTTGGAAGCACAAAATTTGTTTTAAGTATATCCCAGTGATAGATTTATTTTTATTTTTATGTTTTTATTTTTATGTCTTTAACTAAACATATTTTTATTTGTGCTATCTTTGTTTTTTTTGTCATTAAATAAATAATAAAATATTACATTCTTTATTTACAAATAAAGGTAAACTCTCTCATTCTTATTTTCAAGAAAAACTTGGGAATTTTCAAGATTTTGTAATTTAAAGATTTCTAAGTTTAATATCAAGTATCGAGGCTGTCCAAGTGACCATTTGTGAATATGTAAATAATTTACAAACCCCACTAAAAGAACGAAACTTTAGAAGCCTCGATAAAAAATTGAGGAAATAAGAAAACTACAAAACAAGAGTGAAGTTTGAACGACAAAACAAAAGCGAGTTTGGAATCACACGTGGGCCGACAAAATCATCATCCAGCAGTTAAAACGGTGCACTTCTGCAAGACCCACCGCGAATCTTATTCTCAGGCTTCAAGATTTGCAATTGCAAGAGGAAATGGCTTGTTTACACGATCATAGCTGTGAAGATCACGATTGCTCCTCTAACTGGTCTCTCTACAAACACATAGACCTCCCCAAGGTGTCAAATTTCTTCTACTTCACACTTGCATCAAATTCTTCTGCGTAGAAATCAACAAAATAATTTATTGTTTTTTCTTTTTGGTTTGTTTTCCTTCAAAGGTATCAGCTTTAAACGAGGCAGTTCCAGGAAGTGCTAAATCAGTTTTTAAAGCTTGGGAGCACCGTCTCGATTCTTCTGCGGTATTTTTCTTGGGTGTTTTTTTTTTTCTGATTATTAATTTAATTTAACACATATG
>Ga0307513_10010111_pt1 | contig 11880 bp, 13 predicted proteins | sample 15_EM_MG_FD_202174 | JGI IMG/M metagenome (GOLD analysis project Ga0307513, IMG submission 202174) | Populus trichocarpa ectomycorrhiza microbial communities from riparian zone in the Pacific Northwest, United States - 15_EM | ecosystem: Host-associated > Plants > Roots > Unclassified | place... | reverse complement strand
AATCCACCGTCACTTACCGGCTGGGTAGCTTAGTGGTAAAGCGCCCTTCTAGTGATCGGGTAGTCCCGGGTTCGAATCCTGGTCCAGTCATTTTTAACAACGGTGAGCTATCGCCGACCGCGAAAGCTCTCGCGTTTGCAGTTGCTCTGGATCACAGTAGTTTATCGCGGACTCGGACGCCCTCGGCTGTCGTTACCCCCATCCTGCGCCAACGAGCGCCAACAGCCCCCAAGGGTTTACCCACCCGCGAGTTCTTCCCAGGTATGCCTAGTAGCCTGTCAGTACTTCAGGTGGTGATTATATCTCTGTCTAATTGGCTCCTCCAGATCCGCGCACAAGGTGAAGGCTATCAATAAAAGTTCCAAGTCAGAGTGTGCCTTCATAATTATGACACGATACACAGATACAAGCACAGAAACGCCTTCAGGCTATTTCAAGGTGACCATGTGGTGTCGACCGCTCATGTTTTGAGACTATACCGATTTGGGTCTCCGAGGTAAACTATGGTGGGTAAATCCGAGGACGGGTTTGTACTTGTTCAATTGCGATGTAAAACGCCTTAAAAAGTGCTCCTTCTCTCATAATAAACCAGGTTTCTGATTGCTGCGCCCCAGGTTTCCAGGTAGACCCCCTCGAATGACGACGACCGATGAGCCTTTTCCATAGACATTATCTTATTCAACGACGTCCAGTTCATCCCTCTATCCTCCCAAGCCGACCCAGAAAATTGACCACATCGCGTCGACCATTTTGGTGATTGGAGAGATTACTGGTGCCCATTACCCACGTTCACCACGCCGAACCCCCATTAACCTTCAATATTCACGACCTCATCGCAAGGGGCATGAATTAATGGGCCTGACATAACCCTCGCGGGTGTAACCCTGTTTCATACCGTAGTAATGTTTGAATCTGGTACTCATGTCATTTTTGACAACTTTCGAGTGGTACTCCCCCCGTCGGTCGGAGGAACGTCGAAAGACCGAGAGTACGTAGGCTGCGCATTGGAAGGACTCGACCATTGCCTCGATAGCTCCATCAGCTCTTCGCTTAGGCACGATGTTAAATATAGTAAACAAAAAGTACAGGGTAAGCACCAGACTAGAGGTAGAAATGAAAAATCCGTCCGGAGATCAGAAAATGATGAATAGACTCCTGGGAGCAGTGCTGCATTATGTGCCGCTGTACTTGACTCTCTGTAAAAACATATGATGCATAAGCAATGGCGCACAAGTGCACAGTGGGAGGGTGTATACCTTGACTTTTCTCTCGTCGTCTCCGCTATCGTCCAAAGCCTTGCGTTTCTTGTCGGCCGGAAGGCCGACTAGGCCACTTCCTTTCTGTAGCGGAGCGCACGGTCCTTCTCCGCTAAGAATATTTTGAGGCGGATTCGGGACAGATGTCCCCGCCTCAAGTGCAGTTACTTGCTCCATTACGATGCGACCACATTCAAGTTTGGGTCTCCCACCTAACTTCAAGCACACCTTGCATATCTTAGCATGCTGGTATGCATTGTTCCTTGTGAGGGATTTGCCACTGCGACATCAAACGTCAGACTGTTCAGTACAAGTACCTCTAAGCAACATACCACACGCAAACCACCTTTATTGCTGCTAGGTGGTGTGACAAATCATCGCGTGCTGTATAAGCCTTCCCACTGCCAGACCGTAAGGGATAAAACAACTCCATCAATGGAAACAGGCGCACCAAAGCGGGCATACCCAAGTTTTGAGTCCAAGGTGCTCGTGAAGCACATGTGCGAGTAGACGCGGCCGCTTCTTTCGCACGCCACAGTCGACGCACTTATAGTAGGCATTGCCATCGTGCGTCATTTTATCGAGGCCTGCTTTGCGTGCTTCTCTCCCATTCGAGTCTGCCATGGTTAGGAGCCCGGTTAATTCCTTTTTCCTTTCCGCCTCGTTTTGGGCCTGGAGTCCTGGGCACCCCCGGGCCGCCGTTGAGATACCAATGTTGGCGTCGCTGCAGTTTCAGATAACGGGATATATGAACGAGCAGTGGACCGATCCAGCAGGTATTACGCACGTGTCTTTATCACCCTGTACTTGCAAGGCCAATATTGTTCCATTTTTGGGCGGTTGGCAAGATGTGGATGCTTGTCTAAACCATGGGTCAGTACAGAGGATGACGACGCTAGAGTAGCAATGACTTACTTGGTGAGGCAGGTTTCACCCTCGCCTTCCTCCTCGCGGGCGTTGCCCTTGCTTTCGACGACTGGTGAAGGTATCGCAGAGCAGTAGCTACTTAATGTGTAAATACCTTGGAGAGGTGCTGAACACATGAGAACTTACTCGGATACCTGAGAAGGACATGGCTCATTTGATGAGGACACGGCGTCCCTCTCAAAGAGCAGGTTTAGGTCCATCTCATCAGTCAGGGGGCTAATTAAGACGGTGTGAGGCGCGGTGCAGAACGTTAGGAGAGTGACGTACAAGTTCAGGCCGACGGACGGTATTGAGGGATGCGAGGAGTATGAGAGGAAAGCTAGGAGGCTCTTTATGAGCTGTGCGAGATACTTGGTAATACTTGAACCTACATTCGGCGGGGCCCACACTTGACACAGAATAGTGGGACTGCTCGAGCCACAAAAGATAATTATCATAATCGACTGGGGGGAACCCTGGGATTGTGGCAGGGAGTGCCATGAGCGATGACTGGAGCGGTGAGAACCCGATTCAGCTCACCTAGGCAGTCTTCATCACTGTATCCAATTCGATGTGTGATGTCGAACTCGCCGTGCTAGATTCATGGAGATGGAGGGGAACGGGCACAACACGATGGTGTCATAGATTACGAAGGATATCCAGTGCGAGACCTGAGTGAGCATAAATTTGAAGAGGAGATTAAGAGACCCACGGAAATTTCGCCTAACGATGTCGCTGTATGGCCCCTCGGGGCAGCCAAGCCAGCAACAACGGAGTTGGCGTCCACGCGGTCCATAGAATGCGCTTTGGAAAGCCTTTGAATGTGGTTGTAGTGTGGTTGTAGTGTGATTGTAGTGGATTTCCTGAGTGCGCGGGAGGGGAAAGGTTGAAAGTGTAAGAACAAACACAGGGCACATTGCAGATCCTGGTTGCGACCCCAAACCGTTGATGTGGCCGCTAGTCAGATGAATCGCACATTCTGGAACTGGCGAAGTTGACCTGAACAATAGATAATCCAGTTGGTGGGTTTCCGGGCAACAAGTCGGACAGCGTCAAATGGCAAGTCAGAAACCCAGAGCGGGACACGTTTGTGGCTTCGACGGAGAAAAAGATATGTCCCTTTGACATTGATGTGCCCTTTCGGCGCAGTTTCTGGCCATCTTGCAAGCACGTTGGGCATCGTCCACTGAACACTGAACAGCGTGTGCGCCCTGACCACAAGAAATCCACGCGGCCCAGCAAAATAAACCCGAAGCCTTCAATGTTCGTGACTAGCAGAAGAGGCCCCACGGAATTTTGGTAAACTCTGATCATGTCCAAAGATACCGCCTGCTACATCACCAGGGGACACCAAATCCGCAATTTCTCATGCCGAAGGCATAGTACGGGGGTCTTTACACGTGAATCACGCGGAATAACGCGTTATTCGCCAACGTTTGGCTTATTCCCGATTTTTCATTTTAACCGGATTGAGGTGCGAATTGGCCATTCCCAGGCGGATGAGTGACCAGAGCGGATCTCTTTAAATGACACGTGAAGTATATCCTAGAAATTTTTCGAGGACAAAAATGGCCTTTATATCGCCGCCTTCTTGAGGCTTTGTTAACCACATTCCAGCCTCACGTGGAAACATGCGGGCGGTTTCTTGCTTAAAACAAAGAATGTTCATGCGCTGTGGAGTGAGGCGTAATGTCTGTGCCTGAGCCGAGGGCGGCGACATGGTTTGGACCCGCGCTAGTAATTTGTTCGCGGCCAGTGGTGGCGTGGCGGAATTCGGACGCAATCAGCTTGCGCACGGCCTCTTGAACGTAGTACTGAGTGTAGGGTAAACATCCAGCGTCTTGTCGTGTTGTTTCTCCCACCTCATAGACCGTAAGCGAGGCGCCGCCAGCCAAGGCAACGCTGGCAGTAGATGGACGTTTGGAGTGACAACGAGCAGTGCTGTCCAAGCACATTGCCAAGTTGGTCGGCTCTATTCCAACAACTAATACATGCCTTATTGCTGAGAGCGGCAATGTTTCTCCTGCCTTTTGCCGGCTTTTTAGTGGAACCTATTTTGCCGAACGAGGCGAATCGGAATGCGAATCTCTTTATACCGTCATCTACTCGCGTTCTTATTCGTTGTTTTGGTGTACCGGTTACCGAGAAGTCAATGGTGGCACTGGCGCGCGCAATGAAAGTCGTCGTGACGGCCTAGGCTTGTCAATTGACGAAAGTTCGAAGGAATCTCCGTAGGACTTGTTCAACCAATCGATAACAGGAGCATTTGTCACTTCGAATGGAAGGGGCGCCATGAAAGCGATAACATCAGAGTCGAAGATAGTCGAAGGCCCGAAGTAATAGAAGGCCCGACAAGGAAACGACATTGCAAAGAAATATTTCGGCCAGTTCAAGGCTCCATGGATATATGGGTTGTACGGATTGCGGAAGAGTGGCGGTGCAAAGACATATGCATGAAAGTCGCGCGGTTTGCTCTTCGCGGCTACTTGGGGCGCGCCAACGGTGTCTAGGAGTTAACAATCGCGTCTTTGCACAGAATAAACCTCATAATGGCATGAGATAGTATCTGCACGATTCATCAAAAGGTATAGTTGCCGTTATCGAAGGACCTCGATTGATCAAGCATAACATAAGCACACGGCATGAATATACAAGTAAAAAAGTTCAAAGAAACGTCGCAGATGGAATGCTTATTTGAGCCAGTGTCCGGGGAGATTGATGAAGGAAGTCGTCACGGCGGGAAGGTTACCGCAACGATTCATCCAGCTGTATCATACACTTGTAAAGATGTTCAAATTCCAATACTCCGCACGTGGTGGGTACACACTAGCTTTGGCTGATAGAACGGCCGGTCCTGTAGAATGGCCTCAGAGGTACAGCCCGGGGCCATGCGTACCTTACTTGTGACATCGCCCTTAATCTAGACTAAGTCTGGACCTCTGTGCGTACGGGACACAAATTACCATACAACTCTGGTGCAATTGAATGGCTAGTAATACAATCATGCAGATGTGGCAATCTCGTACTGAGCGCAGGCCGAAATTTTTAAGACAAATAAGCCCACCTAGAGTGTACGCGAATCGAACTCGAAAGCGCTCTGCCGCACTCGGTCGAGAGATCACAAATTAAACCGCATTCGGAAGAAGTCCATCGTCGGCCACTCTCGTCCACGATTGTGGGGTGTACCGTGAATGCTGGTGTTCACATCGTAGATCCTGCGAACGCGCTGGGAATGAGTACAGATTCACCCTGTTGCTGCGGAGGTCGGTAGGCGAGGTTGTACTGCATTACACAATATCGAACCTAGTGTGGAGTGCGAGGGATCAACTCGGCCTGTTAGCTGCATGCCCTCAGGTGATGCCAGCTTTGGCGGTGAATACCTTGGCAACCGGTTCCATGAGCACTTTTAAACCGTATAAGTAGAAGACAGTCACTGGGGTCCCAAAAAATCTCGGCGCGACGGGCAAGCTCAAGCGCGAGGTCTAAAAGACCAGTATGACAACTTGTACAGCACCCAGCGGCGCTTCGGTATGAGAACGAAAGGCACTGATGCACTTGATGGGTGCTTACGGTGGAACGATGGCGGATATGGGTGTAAGGTATGACCAGGATAAGACGACAGAGGCGCTGCGAAATTGCTGGGGGTTTTCAAAGGGACGCATGTTGAGGTGGGTATTTTAAAGTGGGTAGGGACATACGGTATATACCCTTGTCCACATGTCTCTCCAATAGGCCTGTATCTAGACTAAACATTGGTGTTCCGTGGACGCACCTTGTTCATCGATTTTGGACAAGTCATGCCGACACAGAGGTCAGTTAAACGCCTCCCTACCTCCGTTTCATTGTGATAGAGTGTCAACCCTCTTCGCCCCCGCTCCCTCGGCTTCTTCGAGAGCCTGTGCTCGCCCCTTGATCCTCATCACGCGTTCAATTCGTCATACCCATTCTCCACTCACCATTACCACCTGCGATGAGATATATGGTGGAGGATTTCGTACCCCCCATCGACTCTTGCTAAGGGGGACTTGGCATGGGAAAGGCTGAGCGGTATGATAACGTCTGGCCCTTGTGTTACCTGCGCATCTCCTTGAATACCTCGCGACTGAGGTGGCGATGAAGTAAAAATCTGGTGGCATAACAAAGACATCTCCGGCTGCACTTGAAGGGTCGGAGAGCGGTGCTTGGCTGTTTTCAGTGGTTTAGACCACCTTACTGGGGCCTCCGGAAGGAGCTAGCATATAGTGCATTCAAAACTCTCTCCTTTAACAGCGCTCCCTGTGAAAATATCTATCTGTGGTGCGAGGCCTGAAGGGGGCGAGGTCACATTTCCGCGGCTTTCCTTTTTGTTAGTGTTTAAGCCCGGTCGGAACGTCGCACAGTGGTTCAACGTAGACGCCCGGGATTTGACAGCTGTCATCACCTGTGCACCAACACCACTGGATTAATCGTGCTTCAAACCTCCTGTCGAGCAACTAAACATGGCAACTCAACCAACTAAAACAGAAAACTTGTAAGCATCTCGATGGATGGCGCAGCATTGTAGCTGATGGGTGTCCCCAGGCTCTACCTGAATCGTGCGGCGCTTCGCTTCAATTTGGGTGCACGCCGCTGATTTCGGGCATCACACAGGAATTACCCTGCAAAACATCCCAAAAGTCAAGTATAAGCTTGAATTGTTTCTAGGAAACAAAGAAATAGAATTAAAAAGGGAAGACAACCTAATTTGGAGACCAGCGCAGCGCCCGTATGTCCTTTACTTCCCTCTATGTACACCAACTGAATGTTGCTCGTGTATAGGAACGTTGATCCGACGTCCAAGATGCGCGTGGAGATCCGAATCAAGAGTGGTCATCTACTATTGGCGAATAAGGAACAGACCAGCAAAGATATCGACCTTCAAAACGTTTTCAATAATTATTGGACCTCTAAAGCGTCAGAGATAACGGTACAGGGTGAGCCGTGATCCCACCAATCTTGTCATATCTGATGGAAGAGCGCAGATGTTATTACCGTTGGAAAGCATAGTTGTTCTGTAGAATTAGGTTTCTCTGTGAATGCTACTGTTCGTCTTTTTGTTCATTGCAGTCAGCCATTTAAATAATGTTCGCACAGGCGGAATCCCTACGTTCATTGCTCCAGGAACTCGAAGGATTGTTGGATAATTATTCTCCACTAATGAACACATCGACCGAGAGGGCTTTGGATAAGGTCATTAAATATGGGGCTGTCTTTGCAGAGGTTCGTTCTCCTATAATGGAAACCAGTAAGACTTTGATACCCTTTAGCTCCATCCAATCGCAAAAGCTACCTTCAGTGTTGCCAAAGTAACATTTGAGGTTCGTCTTTGCTACTGGTGTATCGCAAAGCTAGAGAAGTGACATGTGACTGCTCAGCTGTTGAAGGAACAAACGAAATACGATCAGATGCCGTCAGGCCTTTTTGATCGGTTGCAGCGTATTTTGCTTTTTGCGGACAAGGTCGCAGATGAAATTGTCTGCGAAGAAACAGACATCTTGGAGAAGATCATCCCACGAATGTTCGAAGTGATGCAAAGGGTCGCAATTTTTTCATGCGACTATGTTAAACGGGGGCGCTTCGGTAGGAAGATATCCTTTTAATTGGTGTGTGCTGATGATCACAGTGAGGACGATGAGTGGGCAAGTCCGCCTGGAGATAATCGAAGAAATGGACAGGGAGTTGACCAAAGTCATTGAAGACTTCGACCGTGCAGTCAATGTTGAGGCTCTCCGCCTAATCAAGGAGACTGGTAAGCACCCAATCTATCAATGCTGTTATAGTCCATTTTCAGTGGTTTGGTGTAGAACACGAGCTTTTGCTTGGGCGGCTCAAATCTGTTGAAGCTGGCTACGACTTGAACAGTCGCTGTATGGAAGGCACCCGGCAATTCCTCCTTAATCAAGTCATGGCTTGGGTGACCGATCCACAGGAGGGAAATGATACACCTCGGAAGAGTACTTATTGGTTCTATGGCCTACCCGGAATCGGGAAAACGTCGTTAGCTCATTCAATTTGTGAAAGTCTTCACCATCGAAAGCACCTTGGTGGTGCGTTTTTCGGCCGGAGGGATGATCCGAACTTGAGCGAACTCAGCAATGTCATTCCAACACTCATCAACTCACTCGCCGGAGTCTTCCCCCCTTTTCGAACCATAGTCGCAGACCGTCTTCGCAATGACCGAAACCTGACATCGAGGTCGATGAAGCACTCTCTCTTCCTCGACTTCATCCAAGGTCTTCCTCGCCACCCAGATCGTCCTCTCGTCTTTGTCATTGACGCACTCGACGAATGTGGCAACGATCAGGGTCGCCTAGTCCTCCTGAAGTCTCTGACCGACACGACCGCGCATGCCCCGTGGCTTAAAATTATCATCACGAGTAGACCGGAAGTAGATATACAAGGTTTCTTTAAGGACCTCACTCGGCCGTTGCATTTATCATATGATTTGGCTGCAGACCAAGAAGCAAAGGCCGATTTGCGAACCTTTGCCCAGGATCAGTTCGGACTAGTGGCCAGAAAATGGCATCTCCCTGCGCCTTGGCCAGAAGAATCGCTCTTCGATAGAGTTGTCTATCGGGCGGACGGTCTTTTCATCTTTATTAAGACTGTTGTCCTCGCCCTAGAGCATTGCAAAGACCCCACCGAGTTCTTGAAGGCGACCTTAAAACACCCAGACAGTATTGGCATGAATTCTCTCTATGGCCTTTACTCCAGTATCCTAAAGGCACGAATAGCGCCTGGAGATGCCGAGTCTCAGTGGATACTTGGAGTGCTTATTGCAACGGCCTCATACCGCACACTGTGCGAGGAGACAATTGCAGAGCTCGCGGGAGTGAGACACAATGTTGTAAAAAAGTTGGTGGACGACCTCGGCTCTTTACTATATCGAGATGAAGGCACCCATAGAGGAATTCATGTCCGTCATTTGTCAATTTCCGATTTTTTGATCAGCAACGACTGCCACTGTCAAGTTAGTCTCCGGCATGCGAACGTGCAGCTGGGAATTGCTTGTCTCAAAACAATGGTGGACCAACTCCGCTTCAATATCTGCAAGCTTGAAGATTCTCGGTTCGCTAATGCAGGTGTTCATGATCTACCATTGCGAATCAAACAGAACATTTCCGGCGCTTTGCAGTATAGTTCTCTCTATTGGTCAAACCATCTTACCTTTACTCCTGATACTGGCGATCGGCACGTGTGGGGAAGCTTGAAGGAATTCTTCGAAGGATCGTACCCATTATTCTGGATTGAAGTGCTGAGCGCCTTAGGAATGGTTCCGATTGGTGCTCCGACCCTTCGAAGAACAATATCCTGGGCTAAGGTGAGTGCAAGTCGAACTTGTCGTTGGTTCGCATTCCTAGCCGGTTCTAATTTGCTGTAGGATGCCGACTTTACCATTCTTGAGATAATTCAGGACGCATGTCGCTTCATCATCACCTTCCACATCCCTGTCTCTGTCAGTGCTCCACACACCTATATCTCAACGCGACCCTTTCTACCATCACAGTCGCCGTTGTCAACCATTTTCAGCGCAGGATTTACTAAAGGAATTAAGGTGAGGAGAGGGAACTTGTTGTCATGGCCAGCACCACCATTGGAATGGATTGGACACACCTTTGATGTCAATTGCGTCTGTTATTCCCCTGATGGGTGCCACATCGTCAGCGGATCCTCTGATAACACCATTCGGATCTGGGATGCGGAGACTGGTGCTGTGGTTGGCGAGCCTCTCAAGGGCCATACTGCAGGTGTACTGTCTGTTGCTTACTCCCTTGATGGGCGTCACATCGTCTCTGGATCTTATGACGTCACCGCTCAGATATGAATGCCGAGACTGGTGCTAGAGTCGGCAAGCCACTAGAGGGGCACACTGGACCTTTGCTGTCAGTTATTTACTCTCCCAATGGGCAGCACATACTTTCTGCATCTATTGACACAACCATTCGAATTTGGGATGCTAGGACTGGTGCTGCTGTTGGCGAACCTCTGAGGGGGCACACAGACTGGGTGCAGTCTGTTGCTTGCTCTCCTGGGGGGGGTACATCGTCTCTGGATCTGATGATAAGACAATTCGGATCTGGGATGCTGAGACTGGTACTCCAGTTGGCAAGCCTCTAAAGGGGCACACTCACAGGGTGCGGTCTGTTGCCTACTCTCCAGATGGGCAGCACATCATTTCTGGATCAGACGACACCACAATTCGAATTTGGGATGTTTCAACGGGTGCTATCATTGGCAACCCTCTAGAGGGGCATACTGGGGCTGTACTGTCTGTTGCTTACTTTCCCAATGGGCGGCACATCATCTCAGGGTCTGCAGATAGAACCATTCGGATATGGGATACCAATACTGGTGTTGCTGCCAGCAATCCTTTAAAGGGACATACTGGGATCGTCCACTCTGTCGCATGTTCCCCTGATGGACAGTACATTATTTCGGCTTCCCAAGACAGAACCGTCCGAATTTGGGATGCCGATACTGGTGCCGCGGTTGGCAAGCCTCCAGAGGGACATATTGGTGGGGGTGTTCATTCCCTTACTTACTCTCCCAATGGGCAGTATATCATCTCTGGATGTAGTGACTGGACCATTCAAATCTGGGATGCCAAGACGGGAGCTGCTGTCGGTAAGCCTCTACAGGGGCATATGGGGACTATTCAGGCTGTCGCATGTTCCCCTGATGGGCAACATGTCATTTCCGGATCTTATGACAAAACCATTCGAATCTGGGATACCGAGACTGGTGCTGCAGTCAGCAAGCCGCTAGAGGGGCACACCGACTATGTTCAGTCTGTTGCTTACTCTCCCGATGGGCGGCACATCATCTCCGGATCTGATGATGAGACCATTCGAGTATGGGATGCCAAGACTGGCGTTACAATTAGAAAGCCTCTAGAGGGGCACACAGGCCATGTGCTGTCTGTTGCTTATTCTCCTGATGGGCAGCAGATCATCTCTGGGTCCAGTGACACAACCATTCGAATCTGGGATGCTGAGACTGGCGCTGCAGTTGGCAAGCCCTTGGAGGGACACACCGACTGGGTGCGGTCCATTGCTTTCTCTCCTGATGGGCAGCACATCGCCTCCGGGTCTTATGATAAGACTATTCAAATCTGGGATGCCAATACCGGTGCTGCAGTTGGAAAACCTCGAAAAGGGCATACTGGGAGAGTGTAGTGTATCGCTTACTCTCCTGATAGGCGGCACATCGTCTCTGGATCTGATGACAGGACCACTCAAACCTGGGATGTTGATACTGGTGATGCAGTCAGCGAACCTCTGAAGGGGCACAGCCGCTCTGTGTGGTCCGTGGCTTACTCTCCTGATGGACAGCATATCATATCTGGATCTGATGATAGGACCATTCATGTGTGGTACTCATTTCCACAACTCCCCATCCAACATTCCTCCTCTGGTAACCCAGTGCATGCTCATCTTTATGCCGAGCCAGACCCAGATGGCTGGGTCAGAAATGACGAGGGTGACATAATATATTGGGTACCCCCAAACTATCGTACAGACCTCCATTCAACCGCTCTCCTGACAATCCCTCCAACATCGCATACTCGATCCTTTTCACTTGATTTTGATGACTTTGCCTTTGGAGTGGATTGGGCCCAAATCTTCCACACGGCATAACGCTCATCTTTATATTATTCTGCTGCACCTTATACTTGTCGTTTGGTATATTGGTAGCTCTT
>Ga0307513_10010110_pt1 | contig 11880 bp, 10 predicted proteins | sample 15_EM_MG_FD_202174 | JGI IMG/M metagenome (GOLD analysis project Ga0307513, IMG submission 202174) | Populus trichocarpa ectomycorrhiza microbial communities from riparian zone in the Pacific Northwest, United States - 15_EM | ecosystem: Host-associated > Plants > Roots > Unclassified | place... | reverse complement strand
GTATTAAGGTACATCGTTCTCGTGATCCCGTTTCCTGATGTCGGCCAAGACAAGAATCTTTCCACTGAGGCAACCCGTCTCCCAACTCCCCCACATGACCCTGCCGATCTTTTTTTCCGCCCTTTATCACCATACCCGAGTACTATCCGGGACTGGAGAGGAGGAAGGGGGTGTGGTATTACGCTCATTAGCCAGGCATGTTAACGAATTACTGACCTGAGTATTATTTTGAACGGCGACGGCGGATCGGTGAACGACGGATGACGAAACGGAGATTGGGACGACGTCGAAACGGCCGCGGGGGAAACGAAACGAAAAACGCAAAGATTAAATCAACACCCAAGACAGGCTGCCTAGGCACAACCCGGAGAGGGGAATTTCACTTCTATTCAACTGCTAGCTCACGGTCACGACAACGCACTTAACTAACTCCTAGACTAACGGTAGAGACAGGAGTAAATATGGACAATGAGGCTTTCCTCCGATCTTTCCATCCTCCATTGGCCGCGATACGGGTCCATTTTCTTCCACCCATGTTCCCCTTTTCCTTCCACAAAACCTCAATACTAACAAAAGAAAGATAAACGTCATAAAGAAAGCTTCTTTCTGCTATATACCCTCGGCGCATCCGACTCTCTCATGTACTCAACTCTTTCACAGTGGCATTCCTTCCGGCGCTGCACCGATCCCAAGAGCATATCTGAATGATTTGTCGGAAAAATAACGGAATAAGCTGTTGTTTTTTCCTAATAATACGTTTCATATGTATATTTCTATTGATAATATTGTATATTTCTCTACTTGGTAAGCGTTCCCGGTTTCACCTGTACACAGCGGACATTACTACAATTAAGACATAATTGCGTATATTTCATTAATATTTCATGATAACAATTAGAGGTTTTCTAATGTGGTTCCTTATCTGGTGTTCGGGATATCACGGTTGTTTATGCATTACTTTATGCATCTTTCTTGGTCATATCATGCATGATTATTCTTAATTATTCCCTCACACCCCTATGGATTTACACATACTTTATTAGGATTTTCTTGGCAGGTTTACAGGGTCAAACATGGTTCGCAGTTATGTTTCTTACTATGTTTTCCCTTATGTTTCTTTGTTATATGGAGAGCGCGCTTCCTGTATAAATACTGAGGTTACCGCCCATCTCGCTTAGAACAATAAGAACCAGAATACCTACCAATCTGCTCTCCTACCACACAACTCCTCCTGACTTAGCGTGCAAAGCAACCCCCTCGCACTTGCGTAGTATTATCTACATAGCAGTATAGATTGTGCACCATAGCCATATTTTGAACATAAGCTACGTGTATACTGAGCGTGCTGAATGGCATCAAAGACTTCCACCCTCCTTCCTGGCGGGCCTATCGATCCAGTGCGCATGTCTGAACTTCTTTGTCTCAACGGTAAAGGGATTGGTTGTGTGCGTGCCCGGTACACTGTGCATGCGAGCAGCTCAAATAATTCCAACATATTACAATCTAAGATTACTCACAGTATGATAGTTGACCATGATCCGGAATATAATCTTCAGCCCGGATTAGGTGTTAATTTTATATGACCCACAAGTAGGAGTTGTAGTACTTCGACTGCGGTGGTGCCTTATTGTGTACTGACTAATTTACCCCACAAACATATTTAAATACCCAAGGGGGAATTCACATTTCCAAAGCTAATAATGCTACATACCTTGAACAGAGGGAGAAAGTGAGGAACGAGAGTGAGGTCTATGTCCACGGTTTGTCTTCTTTTCCATGGAAACTGTGCCGACTACCGTGTGAAAAGCGGCACGTATCCCTGCGAAACTACAGCATCGCTTCCGCACACTCCGATAACGCTTTTCGGCTTTTGGAAAATTTTCTTGGATTCACTGCCCCCCCCTGCTCATCGGTTATCCTCCTGTTTGACGATAGCCGAAGGATAGGCCAGAATATAATGGGACCAAGGGAAATTCTTGGTTTGCTGTCTCTGGTACTTGTGTTGTGGGTTCTTTTGTTTGGACAGGGGGTGGGGTTGGGTGGAGGGCCGGCATCATGAGTGGTCACTCGGGGCACGAAAGGGTGGTGGCTTGGGTATGGAATTGCGTGGGAATAACTTGCTTTACACAATCCTGGGCTTGCCGGATAAATCTAACAACGTTTCTTTCCTAGTGAGATGTTGTGTGCTTGGTTTAGAAATCTACTGTTTGCCGCGTATGTACACGTGTTGGCAGAAGCTACAGTGAAAACAGGAGGGGTATGAGGGGGAAACATTCATGGCGGATGAAGGGTTTAGGAGTAATAGGCGGTAATAAAGAGGCTAGATAGGAACACAAATCACAGGTGGGGACTGTGGGGCGATAGTGGCGTCACGGAAGTCTCCGGCGGATAATAGGGATTTTCGCAAGGTTTAGTGAGTGATTGCTGAACCAGGATGGGGATTGATGGGCGGACGGAGATAGTTGAAGAGCGTGGGAGAGGCAAGCAATACCTTGTATACCGGATCGACTAAACCAAGCGTTGTAACTCAAGCGCTGTTTGTGTGTCCGGTTGACTCCAGTCTGGGAAAGAGCTAGAAGGTCGGCCATCTTAAGCTCTATCCACTCAATCTCGGCAATGTCCCGAGGTTGCAATTGAAACGCTGTATTTTGGATCACGGATAGGGTAAAGAAATTTTCAGAGTAAGTTACTACAGTACATGGAGGGCTGGCAGAGAAGAGAGGAATAATTGGGAAAAATGAAAAATGGACGAAGGTTAGGGTGAAGGGATGGGAAATAGGAATAAATTTAAGCCCTAATGGCGAATAAATTTGCGGGGGGGGGAGTAGAGACTAAAAGGTGGGGTGAAGATTCCCGTTATAAATACAAGAATAGTACATCTAGATCTGGTGCCGAAGCGTCCTCGGGTGGAATCAGGAATCGGTATAGAAGGGAAGGGAAGTAAAAGGGGAGACAAAAGTGTCCACGAGACAGGCACAGACTCCGGGGAGGGAGGTGAAAGTGGTCTGGAGAGGGGGGAAACCGGCAGTATGTATGGGTGTGTTTACCGGGATGCGGAGGGTCGGCGCACGGAGGTTTTTGAGGATTATAGAAAAGAGTTTGGATTATTGGGGCCAGGTTGTGCTGAGTTAGCAGATTTATGGGCTTGCAGTAGGTCTACCACTCGCTTGTGCCGCTTCTGGGAAGCCAGCGAAAGCGGTGTCTGGCCATGGTTGCCTGGTAGATTGGAGTTGACGTCTTCCCGTCCCAACAGTAGCTTCACTACTCCATCGTGCCCATTCCTGGCAGCCCAAGAGAGCGGTGTTGAGCCACTATGGCTGGGCAGATTGGGATTGATGTCTTCTTGTCCCAATAGTAGATTCACTACTCCATTGCGCCCACCCCGGGCAGCCCACAAGAGCGGCGTTTGGCCACCATTGTCTGGCATATCCGGGTTGACGAATTTCCGTCCCAACAGTAGCTTCACTACTCTATCGCGCCCATACTCGGCAGCCCACGAGAGCGGTGTTCGGCCATCATTGCTGGGCAGATTGAGATTGATCTCTTCTCGTCCCAATAGTAGATTCACTACTCCATCGTGCCCATTCCTGGCAGCCCACGAGAGCGGTGTTCGGCCATCATCGTCAGGCATATCCGGGTTGACATCTTCCCGTCTCAACAGTAGCTTCACTACTCCATCGCGCCCATACTCGGCAGCCCATGAGAGCGGCGTTTGGCGACGATAGTCCGGCATATCCGGGTTGACGTCTTCCCGTCGCAACAGTAGCTTCACTACTCCATCGCGCCCATTCCTGGCAGCCCATGAGAGCGGCGTTTGGCGACGATCGTCTGGCATATCCGGGTTGACGTCTTCCCGTCCCAACAGTAACTTCACTACTCCATCGCGCCCATACTCGGCAGCCCATGAGAGCGGCGTTTGGCGACGATAGTCTGGCATATCCGGGTTGACGTCTTCACGTCCCAACAGCAGCTTCACTACTTCATCGCGCCCATTCCTAGCAGCCCACGCGAGCGGTGTTCGGCCATCATTGTCAGGCATATCAGGGTTGATGTCTCCCCGTCCCAACAATAGCTCCACTACTCCATCATGTCCCTTCTCGGAAGCCAGCGAGAGTAGAGTCTGACCGGTTTGCCTGCTTGTGTTGGGGTTGATATCTTTCCGTCCCAATAGAAGCCCCACCACTCCCACTGACCCACTTTCCGCAGCTGACAGCAGTACTGTTTGCCCATTATTTTCTGACTTATGGATGTTGACATCTTCCTGCTCAACTAATAGCTTCACTATTCCCTCACGCCATGTACCAGAAGCACACAGGAGAGGTGTACGGCCGTATGCATCTGAGGTATCGGGCTTGACGTCCTTTCTTCCCAGGAGTAGCTGTACCACCCGCTCGTGTCCCTCTTCAGCTGCCAACAATAGTGGCGTTTGGCCGTATTTGTCTGGCTTGTTAGGGTTGACATATCTCCTCCCCCGCATCATATTCACAACTCGAGGCGTCTTTCCCCACCAGCCATCACTGCCATCTGGATTGGTAGATGCCCGCTCAAGAAGAAGGCCCACAATTCCCTCGTTACCCCTCCTGGCAGCCCATGAGAGCGCCGTTCGACGAAAGTATCCATCAGGTTTATCGGGGCTGATAGTATGTCGTTCTAACAGCAGCTTCGCAATCTGCTCTTGTCCACATATAGCGGCCCATATCAATGGGGTGATCCCCAGGAAATCCCTTTTGTTGAGATCATGATTTGGCTGGTCTAAGAGGGCAATTGTAATCTTAACGATGCCGAAAATTGATGCAGAATGAAGTCCTGTAAACCCAATTAGGGGACCCTTGATCGGGATGTCACGAATATATCGGCCGGTCCTCGGTATGAGATCTACTAAAAGTAGCTTGGTAGATATGTGGCTCTCGATTTGGCTAAAAAGCTTGAGCGCAAGAGATAATACGTCGTTTGAAGCCTCTCTCCTAGCATGGGCACCCCAATATAAGGAAGAATATTTCAGGAAGGGAGTTGAATCAAGCGGAGTAAGCTGTAGGGATGAAATTTCCTTAATGGCTTGAAAGTTAAGATATGTCAGGCAGGTTTCCGCCATAACCGAGTGAGTTGCACCAAAAAGGTCGGGGCAGGTGTAGAGGTACTCCTGGAGAGTGTAGTGAATCAAGCGAATAGTCAAAGCCTCCCTATCGACGATAACGAGACCTAAGCAACAGCTCAACAATGTCTCCACCGAAGGGATCCTTTCGGCATTGAGATCCGTAGATCCTATTTCGACCGCTAGGGCGTACAAGAGTTCATCAAGTTGTAATAGCCGTTCTGAATGGGAGATCCACATTAGGGTTGCCATGCCGAGCCTCGATTTCTCCCCACCCTGCTCCTTTATCCGTTCAAGGGTCGTACCGTACACACCCTTCAAATCTAAGCCCTGTGTGATTGCCCTTAGCTTTTGCCGCCTCCCAAAGGCTGTGGTTTCCCCGAGGATAGAATCCAAGGTTAGGGAAATTAGTAGAAATCTAGATTTGTTAGAGGAGAATGTAAAAGCGATACTTCGATTGTGTTGCTCACTTACGTTTCGGGAATAGTTTTGGTAATGCTTTTGATGATTTCTGTCTCTAGACTGCCATCCATTGCGCCTCGACATCTGTCCTTACTCAATCTTATTCGGATATATTCCACGATATCATCATTGCTGGGTTTTATGGATAAAGTTGCAGCTCTTATGCCAAGATCTCTTTCGATCTCGCCCCGGATGTGCCGTCTTGCGGTTAGAAATATCCGTGTGTTTGGGGACTTCTCAAGGATTTGTCTCAGTGAATCCAGCACTTCAGGTTGATTCTCCTCCACACATTCGTCGAGGGCATCAACGCATATAAATGTCTGCCGTAACGATGTGACAGTCTGAAGCATCTTCACAATTTCCGCCACTCGTAGCCCCCTTCCACCAATCACATTTTTGTGATCTTGAAAGGTCTGCCTTATCTCCTCCGGGATCCTCTCTAACCCACCGACAATCTGTTTCAGTAGTGAGCCGAGCATGTTTGTCGGAGACTGCTCCTCCCGCGCGGCGAAATCGACGTAGAAGCATGCGACAGCTATATTTTCCTCCCTGGCCTTATCGCATAACCTGTCTACCACGAGCGAACTGGCGTCGCTGCTTGTTAGCACTATCATTTAGTTTTTCTTCGAGAATTGTCTCACCTGAAATAGGTCTTGCCGACTGCCGGATCGCCGTAGCAAAATAATGCCTGATGTTCAGCGCCGTTGCACCAGCTTTGAAATTCGTCGGTATGTAGTAGCCATTCCCCGACGTTGTCGGCACGGCGGGTTCGGAGGTCTTGGTGTCGGATGCGGGGCTCAAGTGGGGATAACCATGCGAGAATTTCAGACCTCTCGTGCATCGCAGCAGTATTGTTCACATTCCACACAATGTCATTGGAAAAGTAATTGAAAGAATTAGAATTATGAGAGTAGTTCGTGTTGTTCGGGGGGTTGGTATCATGATCATTGATATTGGAGTGTGACATTTCGCTGGCTATGATGCTGTAAAGTAGTGTTGGGTTCGGTCGATTGAAATTTAGTATGTAATGGAAAGAGGGGCGATGGTTAAGTCAGCACCTTGTTCTCCTGTCAGCTGACTAGAGCCTTGTGTAACAGATACTTTGTTATGTATCTGCTCTCCAAAACCCATGACTAATACTCTTTCTTTCCCCTATCACTTTTACGGGTTCACTTAAATGCAATAGTAGTTTCGCACTCTTGGGGCCGGAACTACCAAAAGGAAAAATAGGGTAGGCCTGTTGCGCACCAACGCTAGGAAAGTTTCCTATCGATATCAAACATGGGTTTGACATTCAGGTAAAAACAATTTGATGACACCGGTCGAATCCCTTGTCTACTTGGTCACCACGTTTTCAGCGCATAGATGTCCTTCCGGCTTAATTTCAACCAGACTTGCAGCTCGAAAATCCTCTCGTTAGCATGCTAAAGAATGGTGGTTAGTGGTCTTAATTGTTGGAGAGCACTGGTGCTGCTAGTTGTGGGCGGGGGCTCACCCAGTGAGTAATTCCCAAAACCTTGTGTAGCTAATCCGCAAAGATAATTAAAACCACCGGTATCTGCGTATGATAGTGTCTTGAATTTTAGATATTTTGTGCGGTTAATGATTTTTCCGAGTGACCTATTTGCGTTGGCGTGCGGGGTTGGCCCACCATTTTCTTTTTGCTCCTGCGGAGAGCAACTTCCTCCATACAGGTAATCTTGGTTAGGAGCGCTAGTTATTTCACCTCCGGGATTTTCCCTTTGCGAACACCGTAGGGCACTACCGGAAATCTACGGCAAGCGGTTGCTCCTGCCATCCCCCCATGTCGCGATATTTCCCAACCTCCGATTGCGGCACGAGTTTGAAAATTCCTGAGATCACCAGAATGGCTACTGGGAGGTTTCTCGGGGTTATCGGATAACGGAGGTGTTTGGTATCTGGTGATGGCTGCTCGCTAGTGTTGTCAGGATTTAGAAGGATGTAGAATAGCAAGGATTAGGGGGGTTTGGCTTGTTCGGCGCATTAGAGTGGTGACGCCCCGCGCAGGAGCGAAAGTTCGGAGTGGGAAGTTGGAACTCTTGGCGAATGTTTGAGGAGGAAGAAAGACTCCTTCACAGCCAGAGGGTTTGTGATTGCGTATCCCTTGTTTTTCTCCGGCGTTGCCTCACGCATGGTAGCCAAGTCTTCTGACTTCCCCCTTGGAACTTTGATTTATGCATGGAAATACCCCGCCACTATCGTCGCTAGGCCAAGGAAACCCTGAAAAGAGTCTAGTGAGAATACCTGAAGACTTTCGGCTATCATAGTTTTGTAGGTTCCACAGGTGGTGAGGGAGCAAACCTCGCTTGCGGATACAAGACTTAGGCTCTGTACAAGTACCCCTAGAAAATTATCGAACAGTTAATTTAGGTTAACCCGCAAACTAACCCCTGTCTTGTACGAAAACATCACACCCATGGCACTTTTATAGTACCTCCTTAGGCGGCTAAATACCCGCCTCGAATCTGCATTGTCTCCAAATGCTTCTCACAAAAGAATGGATTGCCCTGTGATTGATATCTGAAATGGGATACAAAGCTAAATACCTAAGCTAATTATTGAAGCACAATTGGCAAAAAAGGACGCAGCCTTGAAACACGTAGAAGGGAAAAAAGGAGGATGGAATGGTTTTGTTAGGAGACTAAGGGTGTTTGGCCTGCCAATTATGATTTGAAATCGTGATTTCAGAACAGATCAGGTCTTGGCAGATTTAGCCCCTATTATTATGCCAGTATTCTTCTTCCTTGAATCCTTGCTCATACAAGGGTCTGGTAAGAAGTTATTGAACCGTTGTTTAAGCGGAAAACTGACACAATGCCCGCGAATTCGATCGTAGGGGTACTCACTGCCCGTCAAGACACAATGCCCGTTGGTTAAAATTTAATGGGTGTAACTAAACCTCGGGACCTGGGGGTGAGTGTATCATTATCCAGTGTCTAGTGAATATAGCAGGATAAATTGACTTTCAATTTGAAAAAGAAAAAAACTATAATAAAATACAAAATTTATAAACTGGCAAAATTATACCAAACACGATAGAGAGTAAAGAGAGAAATAGGATAAAGGGCAAAAAACACAGCAAAAGGAAAGCGACTCAGCATCTCTAAGAGAAATAAAAAAGCGGTAAAACTCTGACTACATAGCACACAGCTCGATCATTCTAGGTTGTATAGCATTAGAATTGAATCGGGGGGCGACAGGACTGCAAATTATGTCCCGGTTGCCGACAAGTTGAGCAATGTTGACCACCAGAATCCGGAGCTTCAAGTAATTGTCCAGTGTGTTGCTGTAGCTGTATCCGCTTTCTTTAATCACGAGGCCTACAACGTACAGTTTTTAGTCTGCCTTTTGGATTTTCTAGGACCGGTGGTTGACAGGGCCTATCGTGAACTACTGCTGGGCCGCTCAAATACAACTGCCTCCCAGGCTCTGGTTCCCCCCAAGGTCCAGGTCCGAGTAAGCTGAGATTAGAGAGTGATGGTGGAGAGCTATAAGTTGCAGACCGGGGCCAAAAGACCCCAGCTGGCCAGTAGAAGTCTTGGTAATGGTGGTTTGTGAATTGGTACGAAGAGCAGCTAACTTAAAGACAGCCTTAGTACCATAAGCAGAAGGACGCTTACTCAGAACAATTCTATTTTGTTCCTGAAACGCAGCTGTTTCTGCAATACCCAGAGATTCCAATTCCCATAAATCTTTAGCTAAAAGATCCAGAGTCATAGTTAGTAGACAACAGTTGACCCTTTGACTAGATGGTTTATAATTGAGCTCTAAATCATCCAGATTGGCATCGAATGGTGTTAGAAGTGGTGTAATATGAATTGGCAAAATGTTGGTCTCGGGGGCTTTTTGGAAGGTATCAATGCTAAGGTTTTGAGGCATGTAGGGGGCAGGTTCCTTATAAAAATAGTGGATGCAAGCGAGGGCATCGCTACAGGGAACTCCATTTTCTTAGTAGCGACAACATGAACACCAACCATGGGCAAGGTGAACTTCATGTAATTTTCCGTTAAGGCTTGTAACGCAGGCGATATTCTGGTCAGACAGTTGAACACTTTACTACTATCCAATGGCAATTGCTGCTGAGAGTTAAATTACAATTGGTAACGTACTTTACGGCGATGCGGCTCTTCGCCGGGATGTGTTTCACCATGCCAACCACAGGAACATCAAATGTATATTTGATTATCTTCATACATTGTACTAGTAAGATAATGAAAATTTGTTAAATAGCACTTTTGAATATGGAGATTCAGAATCTGGTATTTTCATTTGATAATAAAAGACTTTTCTTCTTGTATATTAACTTTAGTCTGAACTGGTTCAAATACCATTTTTGCTGCAGCAGTCGTGGGGAAAGTTGAAACCAACAGCAAATATGATAGTTTACGCATGTAATAAGATCTTATAGGGCTAGTATTTGATATGAAAAGTGTTTTATTATTGGCTTGTAGCTATGTTGGAAGATGCTGTGATGGTAAAAACAAGAATAGCGAAATATATATCCTATAAAATGGATAAGATAATATCTGCTAATGAAGTTTACCTAAGATTCCAATACTCTCTGATATACTTCAATTAAGTAATTCTAGATCTGATATAAACTTTCAAGGCAGTTGGTTAAGTCTTGCAAAACTTATTCTATAATTATTGGTAAGTAATTTAGTAGGAAATAATACCCTTTAGCCACAACCATGGAGGCTACATGTATAGGATGAGGCTAGAAGCTCAGTTATGGTGTCTGCTAATATATTTAAAGATATCTAAGAAGTTTTAGTGAGATTGGATATTGGGATTTGGAGATTTCACAGCTGAACTGCAAAAACACAAAATTTTGCTCTCAATATTTAGTGTTTTTGGAGTTGTGATGCGAAATCTCCAAATCCCAATACCGAATCTCACTAGAACTTTTAGATAGCTTTAAATATATTAGTAGATACTATAAGTCAGCTTTTAGCCTCATCCGGCTTATGTAGCCTTCATGGTTGTAGCTTAAGGCCATTATTTTCTTCAAAATCACTTTCTAATAAACATTGAATACGATATGCAAGACTTAACCAACTGCCTTGAAAGTTTATATCAGATCTAGAATTAATTAATTGAAGTATATCAGAGAGTATTGGAATCTTAGGTAAACCGCATTAGCAGATATCATCTTATCCATTTTATAGGGGATATTATTTCACTATTCTTGTTTTTACCGTCACAGCATCTTCCAACATAGCTACAAGCCAATAATAAAACACTTTGGATATCAAATACGCACCCTATAAGATCTTATTGCATGTGTAAACTATCATATTTGCTGTTGGTTTTAACTTTCTCTACGACTATTGTAGAAAAAATGGTATTTGAACCAGTTTAGACTAAAGTTAATATACAAGAAGAAGAGTCTTTTATTATCAAATGAAAATACCAGATTCTGAATCTCCATATTCAAAAGTACAATTTAACAAATTTTCATTATCTTACTAGTACAATGTATAAAGATAATCAAATATACATTTGATGTTCCTGTGGTTGCCATGGTGAGCCACATCCCGGCAAAGAGCTGCATAGCCATAAATTACGTTACAATACTCCACCTTAAGTAGTATAAGAGCATTCAGCATATTATGTGTGGTAAGAAATTACCTTTTAAGAAGCCTTGCGCATACTTGGTAACCCTCTCTCCTGCGAGATACTTGCTCTCACCCTGCTGCCTCCTCTGAAAGTGTAATTGCATATGCTTGGGCCAAATAGCATCAAGCACCTCAAGACATGGTAATCGCCACTCCTGTTGTAGTGTTGCTTTGATTGCCATGGCAATATTTGAGGTATGGTGCCCATACATGTGCCCCGGAAAATATGGTGCACCCCACTGCATTCAGTCAATTTTATTGATGTAATCGGTAACGTATTTTACCTAGTTATGGGACGTGTCATAGTTATGGGACACTTTGTCAACCAAGTATTGGGACATGTAAAATACGCATATCTCCACCAATAGAGATTTAATAGACTGTCACAAATTGTGACTAAGCAAGGCAGATTTCACATGACTCATAATTATGAGTCATAAGGTATATTGGATTTCACACTATGACGTCACTTGACTGATAGTTCTCACATGACTACTGACTCGCGAGTCATTGTTATATTTTGATTGGTTGATTGTTTCATGACTCACGATAGTGACGTTATATGATGTAATGACTTTCGCACATGACTCACATTATGAGTCATGGGTTTCACGCATGTGACTCGTTTGAGCACATGACTTGGTTTATGAGTTTTGATTGGTTAACGGAATGTTGTGCGATGACTCA
>Ga0307513_10010109_pt1 | contig 11880 bp, 7 predicted proteins | sample 15_EM_MG_FD_202174 | JGI IMG/M metagenome (GOLD analysis project Ga0307513, IMG submission 202174) | Populus trichocarpa ectomycorrhiza microbial communities from riparian zone in the Pacific Northwest, United States - 15_EM | ecosystem: Host-associated > Plants > Roots > Unclassified | place... | reverse complement strand
CGCAGCCGCGGCGCGGTGGCGGTGGCGGTGGCGGTGGCGGTGATCACGGCAAAAGGCTGCTCATGGAGATCAACAAGCCACCATGTGCCCGTGATCAACGCACACCCCCGGCGGCGCCGCCCAGCGTCAGGCCGACGAGCGGGTGGAGGTGCGGACGACCAGCTCGGGCAGGAAGACCACCTGCCGGTGGACATGGTCGGGCTCGCCGCCCGACTCCGCCAGCAGCAGCTCGACGGCGGTGCGGCCGAGCAGGTGCCGGGGCTGGCTCACCGAGGTGAGTGGCACCGCGGCGGCCTCGGCGAACTCGATGTCGTCGTAGCCGACGATGGCGAGATCGTCGGGCACGTCCAGGCCCATTCGCACCATCTGTTGCAGCAGCCCGAGTGCGAGGAGGTCGTTGGCGCAGAACGCGGCAGTCGGGCGGCGCGCCGCCGGCAGGCCCACCAGCCGCTCGCCGGCCCGGCGTCCCTCGGCGACGTTCAGCCCTGCCGTCTCCAGCAGCACCGGCTCCGGCGCTCCCGCGGCCTCCAGGGCCTGTCGGGCTCCGGCCCAGCGATCGGCGACCTGCCCGATCGAGACCGGGCCCCCGACCAGCGCGATCCGCTCGTGGCCGCGCTCGAGCAGGTGCGCGATGGCCAGCTCGCCACCGACGACGTCGTCGACGGTGACGGAGCAGCGGTCCGGGCCGGCGGCGCGGTCCACCACGACGACCGGGATGCCGCGCTTCTCCAGCTGCTCGAAGCGCTCCTCCGGCCGGTCGACCGGGGTGATCAGCACGCCCTCGACGCGCTGCTGTTCGAGCAGGTCGAGGTAGGCGTCCTGGCGCTTCGGGTCCTCGCCGCTGTTGCACAGGAACACCGCGCGGCCTGCGGCCTCGGCCACTTCCTCCATGCCGCGAGCGACGTCGGTGAAGAACGGGTTGCCGGCGTCGAGCACCACGTACGCCAGGGTGCGGCTGCGGCCGGAGCGCAGCTGACGCGCGGACTCGTTGCGCACGAACCCGAGCGCCTCGATCGCGTCGAGCACCCGTTGGCGGGTGCGGTCGGACACCTGATCGGGCTTGTTGAGGGCGTTCGACACCGTGCCGAGCGAGACACCTGCCCGTGCCGCGACGTCCTTCATGCTCGGCGCACCACTGGCCACGTCCGGCTGCCCTCCGCTCCCCCGACAGCGACGAGCGGGGACCGCTGTCTGTTGACGCATCTCGTTCCGCCATCGTAGCGTCCGGACATCACGAATGAAACGTTCCAACGTTGGAGCAGCCCGTGCCGTCACCCGTCCGGTTCGATCACATCGTCACGACCGCGCAATCGGTGGTGGTGCCCGCCGCGGCGCCACGGCTGTCCTGGCACATGACCGACGACGCCGGCCCGCAGGAGTCGGCCGAACTGGAGCTGGCATTCGCCGGCGCCGCGCCCGTCACCCGGACGCTCGACGGGCCGGGCCAGGTCCTCGTCGACTGGCCGTTCCCGCCCCTGCCGTCGCGATCCCGGGGCGCAGTGCGAGTGCGGGTGCGCGGTGCCGGGGCGTGGTCGGAATGGAGCGATCCAACGCCGTTCGAGACGCCGCTGCTGGATCCGGCCGACTGGCAGGCGCGGTTCGTGTCGCCACGCGGCGGGGACGGATCGGCGCCCGTCCTGTGCGGTCACGTCGAACTGCCAGCAGAGGTACGACACGCGCGGCTGCACATCACTTCCCTCGGCATCCACGTCGCCACGCTCAACGGGCAGCGGGTCGGCGACCACCACCTCGATCCGGGCTGGACGACCTACCCGGCCCGCCTGCGCTACCGCACCCACGACGTCACCGACCTGCTTCGCGCGGGTGCCAACGACCTGGAGATGCTCCTCGGCAACGGCTGGTACTGCGGGCGCCTCGGATGGCGCGGCGATCGCGCGTTCTACGGCGACCGGCTCGCCGGGCTGGCCCAGCTGGAGATCGAGTGCACCGACGGGTCCACGCATCTACTCGCCACCGGACCGGACTGGACCCACCGATCCAGCACCGTCCTCGACGACGATCTCTACGACGGTCAGCACACCGATCTCCGCGGCCCGTCCGACTCCGTGCCCGGCCCCGTCGACGTGCTCGACGAGGACCTCACGCGGCTGGTGCCCGCGGCGAGCGCACCGATCCGGGCCGTCGCCGTCGTCCCCGCGGCCGCGATCACGCGGTCGCCGTCCGGCGCACGGCTGATCGACTTCGGGGAGAACCTCGTCGGCTGGGTCCGGCTGCGGGTCCGCGGCGCCGCCGGTGACCAGGTGACCGTGCGGCACGCCGAGGTGCTGGAGCACGGCGAGCTGGGCGTGCGCCCGCTGCGCTCGGCCCGCGCCACCGACACCTACGTCCTCGCCGGAACCGGCGAGGACGTGTGCGAGCCGTCGCTCACCTTCCACGGCTTTCGCTACGCACAGGTCGACGGTGGCGAGATCGTCTCCGCCGAGGCCGTCGTGCTGACGTCGGACCTTCCGGCGACGGGCTGGTTCTCCTGCTCCGAGCCCGACGTCGAGACGCTGCACGAGAACGTCCGGCGCGGGATGCGCGGCAACTTCCTCGATGTGCCGACCGACTGCCCGCAGCGCGACGAGCGGCTCGGCTGGACCGGCGACATCCAGGTCTTCTCCCCCACCGCGACGTTCCTCGCCGACTCTGCGGCGTTCCTGACGTCCTGGCTGCGTGATCTCGCCGCCGAGCAGTTGCCCGACGGCTCGGTGCCGTTCGTGGTGCCCGACGTGCTGCGCACGCCCTCGCCGTCGGTCGCGGCGTGGGGCGACGCCGCGACCGTCGTGCCGTGGGTGCTGTACGAGCGCTACGGCGACGTGCGGGTGCTGGCCGAGCAGTTCGCCAGCATGCGCGCGTGGGTGGAGCGGCAGGCCGCGCTCGCCGGGCCCGACCTGCTGTGGGAAGGCGGGTTCCAGTTCGGCGACTGGCTCGATCCCGCGGCCCCGCCCGATGATCCGTTCGCGGCACGTGTCGATGCCGACGTGGTGGCGACCGCCCACCTGGTGCGCTCGGCGCGGATCGTGGCCGACGCGGCCGCCGTGCTCGGCCGGGACGCGGACGCCGACCGCTACCGGAAGCTCGCGGAGGCGGTGCGCGAGGCGTTCGTCGCGGCGTACGTGACCCCGGGTGGGCGGATGGCGAGCGACGCCCCGACCGCCTACGCGATGGCGCTGGTCTGGGACCTCCTCACCGACGAGCGGCAGCGAGCCGGGGCCGGCCGGCGACTGGCCGATCTCGTGCGGGTCGGCGGGTTCCGCATCGCCACCGGGTTCGTCGGCACCCCGCTGATCTGCGACGCGCTCACCCGCGCCGGGCACGTCGAGCTCGCCTACCGGCTGCTGCTGGAGCGCGGCTGCCCGTCGTGGCTCTACCCAGTGACGATGGGCGCGACGACGGTGTGGGAGCGCTGGGACTCGATGCTGCCCGACGGCTCCATCAACCCCGGCGAGATGACCTCGTTCAACCACTACGCGCTCGGCGCCGTGGCCGACTGGCTGCACCGGACCGTCGCCGGGCTCGCCCCGGCCGCCCCCGGATATCGGGAGATCCGCGTCGCGCCACGACCCGGCGGCGGACTCACTCACGCCGCCGCCCGGCACGTCACCCCGTACGGGCTCGCCGCCGTGTCGTGGACGCGCGCGGACGGGCGGTTCGCCGTCGAGGTGACGGTGCCGGCGGGCACCGTCGCGCACCTCGACCTGCCCGGGGCGGACCCGGAGACGGTGGGCCCGGGGTCGCATCGCCGCGAGATCGTCGATCCCGTTCCGGCACTCGGCACGGTCCACAGCGTGCGGGACGCGTTCGACGACGCGGACATCTGGTCGGCGTGGGTGGCGGTGTCCGCAGCGGGCGGGCTCGCCGCCGACGGCGCGGCGCTGGCGCGGCTGCTCTCGCGCCACCTCGACGAGCCCGTCACGATCCTGCCGGCGCTCCTCGGGTGGGACGGCCGGGACGGCAACGGGACGGCCCAGCGGTTGGTGGAACTGGCCGCGCGGAACTCACAAGTCCCGTAGGAATCGGGTCGATCGTCCGGTCTGGTCGGCGTAGCCGCGTCCCCGGTAGAACGCGTGCGCGTCGAGCCGCCGGTCCGCGCTGGTGACCTCCATCCGGGCGCATCCGTGGTCGGTCGCGAAGGACTCAGCGGCCGCGACGAGTCGTGAGCCGACGCCTCGATTGCGGGTTCGGTCCGAGACGACGAGGGCGGTGATCCGGGCCCATGCGCCCGTGCGTTCGAAGAACGGGCTGATGTGGACAGCGATGACGCCCAGCAGGGTGCCGCCGTCATCGGCCACGTACGCGGCACCGGCCGGGTCGTCGGCCCAGGTCTGTAGCCGGTCCGCTGTCGTTGACCGACCGTTCTGGGCGTAGCCCAGCTGCTCCAGCAGCTCGTTGACGGCGTCGGCGTCAGCGCTGCGCGCTGATCGGATCTCCATGGCCTCGACCGTAGGAGGCGCCCTATATCTGCGGCGTATGCCGGCGCAGGGTGACCGGGCCGAAGAGGCCCGTGCGCACCTGGCCTGCGTAGACCCCCTGGGTGGGGGACGCGTCGTCGAGATAGCCGGCGAGGGTGCCGCGGACGACGATCTCGACGGTGTTGGCGCCGGGCCGCAGCAGCCCAGTGACCTCCGCGCGCCACGGCCCCCAGACGCGGGTCTCGGCGAGCGTCCCGTTGACGACGATGTCGGCGGCGCCGCGCACCTCCCCCAGGTCGAGCACGTAGCGGCCGGCGAGGTCGTCGACGTCCAGGTCGGTGCGGTAGGTGACCGCGCCACCCAGGTTGCGCAGGCCCAGCTCCTCCCAACTCACCAATGGCACGTCGGCGGCCTCGACCTCCACCTCGACCGGGCCGGAGAGCAGCGCCCCACCGCGGCGGCCGTCGACGACTCGCACCTCCAGCACCACCTCGGTCCCGAACGGGAGGGGCGCGGCGGGTCGCAGCTCCCCGTCGACGAGCTTGAGCTCGTCCCCGCCGACGGTCGCGACGACGTCAAGATCGGTCGGCACCGTCAGCGCGGTGGTGCCGGGCGGCGCGGTGAACCGCAGCCACTCCGTGCGCTCGCCGCCGGGGGCGAGATCGGGCACCAGCGGGACGACGACGTCGCCGGGATCCGCGGCCGGATCGAGCCACCCGGCCCCGGGCAGCGGATGTGGTCGTGCGCGGGCGCAGTGGAACCGCGGATCGTGGCGGAACGCCGGCTCCAGTTCCGCACCCCAGTCGGCCCCGCTGACCAACTCCGGCAGGGTCGAGTCGACGGTCGCGGTGGCGCCGTCGCCGAGCCGGAGCGTGAGCACGTTCTGCCCCGGCTGTGGCACCAGCTCGTAGGCGTGCCCGGTGGTGAAACGCTGCTCGGGATACGGGCTGAAGTCGCCCTGCCGGCCCTGCTCGACACCGTTCAGCAGGACCACGCACGCCCCGTCGGAGGCGACGTGCACGACGACGGGCTCCCCCGCGGCGCTGAACGAGCGGGAGACCTCACGGCCCCGCATCTGCTCCGGCCGCCGGTAGGCCGCGACATCGGTGACCACGGCGAACCCGGTGCGCAGTGCGCCGTCGCGGGCCGGCACGAACTCGATCTCCAGCGCGACGGTGCGTCCGCTCGGGAGTGGGGTGAAGGTCTGGTGGCCACTCCCCTCGGTCGGCTGCTCCACCCCGTCGAGCCGGATCCGCCGCGGCGCGCTCGCCCCGACAGCCAGCGTGAGGCCGGCGATCGACGGGAGCGTCAGGTGGGTCCGCAGCACGACGGTCTCGCCGGCGCGGACGGGCCGGACGTCGACGAACTCCTCCGGCACCTGCCCCTTCGGGCCGAGCGTCTCGGTGTGCAGCGGGTCGTCGCGCACGCCGCGCGAGAGCGACCACTCCACCGGCTCCGCCACGCCGTCGCGGACGATCTCTGCGAACGGGCCGAACGACGCCGTGACGGGCCGCCAGCCTGCGTCGGGATCTGTGCTGTGGTCGAAGCGCCACACCTCGATCGGCAGGATCCCGGACCGGTCGGCCGCGGCGAGATCCCCGCGAGAGTTGTCGAGCGTGGACTCCGCGCGGGCGGCCCACGGGCCGTCCAGGACCGTTGCTGCGAGCACCCACCCGAGCGGTTCTGCGGTCGGCGCAGGTAGGTCCGCACCCAGTACGACCAGCGCAATCGCGCCATCGTCGAAGGGCACGTCGAACGCCCAGCCGTCCCCGTCCGGCCGGACATCGAGCTCGGTGCGGGTGCCGCGGCCGGGTGCCCAGCTCTGCACCCGGGGCGCCACGATTCCGTCGACGTGGACGTGCGCCACCCGGTCCCCCGGTGGCCGGAAGGTGTAGCCCGTGTCGCGCAGCACCTCGTTGTAGCGCTCGAAGCTGAACCAGCCGTCGTCGAGCCAGTAGCCGTCGCCGACGTCCTCGGCGCCCATCATCGGAGCCGCGGTGCCGGTCGCGTCGTCGTGCGCGACGAGGGTGAGCACGTGGGTGTCGCCGTGGCGGCGCAGCAGGAACGGGGCGTCGGCGCGTACCCGCACCGGCCCCGCGACGACGGCGGCGGGCACGTCCTCCGCGGAGTCCACGACCACGACGTGGCCGGCGAGCTGGGCAGGTGCCCGCTCGACGCACACGATCCGGCCGCCGGCGTCCGCGAACTCCCGCAGCCGCGCGGCGCAGTCTGCACGCAGATGCTCGACGGGAGGCAGCACCACCGTGCAGAACATCGCGTCGCCCACGCGCAGGCAGGAGCCGTCGATCTCGCCGCGGGCGAGGGTGGCCTCGTCCAGCGCGTCGTGGTCGATGCCGGCGCGTTCGAGGGCACCGCGGCGCTCGGCGAACCAGGTACCGACGCCGTTGAGCGCGAGGAACGCCTCCCCCGCGCGGCGGGCCGCCGGCATCGTGCCCTCCGGCCCGGTGTGCGCCTGCACCTCGCTGGTCGGCGAGAGGACGGCGACATCGACGACGTGGGTGCCGGCGGTGAGCACCGAGCACAGCCGCGTGACCGCGCCGGAGAACACCGGGTAGGCCGGCCAGTACGGCTGCCGCCAGCACGTGGACGGCGGCGCCCACTCCCACCAGCCGCCGACGGTCGAGTAGTAGACGGCGTGCGGGTCGTAGAGGTTCGCACCGCGGCGCAGGAACGGCGCGAGCCAGTCGTAGGTCTCCTCGAGCGTGCCGCCCCAGCCCGACGAGTGGAACGCCTCGATCCACACCCGCTCGTGGCCGTTGGCGTGCGCGAGGGAGCTGTGCACCTTCGCGTCGCCCCAGTGGTCGCTGCCGGGCGCGCCGTAGCCGGTGTGCAGGCCGAGGTAGTCGCCGTAGGTGGACACGCCGCCATGCGGGGATCCCTCCCGCGACGGGCTGGCCTGGTCGAAACCGCAGATCAGGCCACGGTCGCGGAACCAGGCGTCGTGCGCGTCCATGAACCCGCGCCGGGCCAGCATCGCGCGATGGTCCTGGTAGTCGCGGCGGATCCGCGCGCCGGCCGACCCGGATTCGAACAGCGCCCACGGCTCGTCGAGCACGCCGTAGCCGTAGGTCGCGCGGAAGGTGTCGGCGAAGTCCGGGCCCCATGTCGGCATCGGCGGCAGCTCGTCCTGGAAGAACCCGCCGATCGACGTGCCGAACCACTGCCCGAGCCCGGCCTCCAGCCGCCCGTGCACCTCCGCCAGCAACGCCTGTCCGGCCGCCGGGTTGAAGTAGTCGAAGCCTGCCGGCACGGCGTGCACCAGCACGCGCCGCCCCGGCACGCCCGACCACTGCGCCTGCCCGTCCACGATCGGGACGGCCACCGGTGCACCGTCCTCGGGCACTGCATAGGCGGCGAGCGCGTCCGGGACGTCCACCTCGCTGCGCCGCAACGTCCACCCTTCGAACGACGGCTCGCGGGCGATCAGCCGGCCCTGGAAGTTGGCGCCGGAAAACCCGATCTGGTCGTAGAGCCAGAGCGTGAAACCCAGCTCTGCGGCGTCGGCGCAGGCCCCGTCGAACAGTTCGATCCACTCGTCGGAGAGGAACGGCGGATCGTCGGCGACGGCGCCGAAGGTCGGGCCCGTCGGGGCGAGGCAGAGCACCACGGCCTGCCGCGCCCCGCCGGCGATCAGCTGCTCCATCTGCTCACGCAGCCGTTCCCGCGTGACCCGCGCGCCGGACCACCACCAGATCGGCAACGGACCGTAGCGCGGCTCGGGATCGGTGAACCTGACGAGCAGATCTGTCGCCGACATGCGTTCAGGCCGCCCGCTCACGCTCGATCTGGGTGAGCGTCTTGCCGGCGGTGTTCGGCATCCACGCGTAGCCGACGATGCCGCTGATCAGCAAGAACGCCGCGAGCAGAGCAGCCAGCGGGCCGATCGAGACGGCCGCGAGCAGCGGCACGAAGAAGCTCCAGATGCCGAGCAGCACCCGCGCCACCCCGAACGTGACGCCCTGCGCGGTGGTGCGCAGGCGGGTCGGGAACAGCTCCTGGCTGACGAGCTTGTACGTCGGCTCGCCGGCGAGCGTGCCGCCGACGGCGAACAGCACGATGTTCGCGATCACGACGGGGATGGTGAACGGCAGCACCAGGTACAGCACGAACGCGAGCACCTGCAAGAGCGAGCCGATCCCCCACATCAGCCGCCGGGTCTCGTGGCTGGCGTCGGCCAGGCGCATGAACACGAAATACACGACGACGATGCAGATCGCGAAGCCCGCGCAGGAGAGGGCGATGCTCGCGGCCTGCGAACCGGCGCCCAACGTCTGGATGATGTACGGCGTGAAGATCCCGTTCGTGCCGGCGGCGAGCCCCCAGAACGTGTAGATCGTGCAGGTCCAGACCATGGCGTTCAGGTTCGGACCGGAGAACAGCTCGCGGACCGAGGCCCGCGCCGTGGCGCCGGTCTCGGCGGCGGCCTGCCAGGTGGCGGACTCGGCGATGCCCTGCCGCAACGCCCAGGTGACGATCGCCGCTACGAACAGCGACAGGAATACGATCCGCGAGCCGAGCAGCCCCAACGGGGACAGCACGAGCGCGAGCAGCAGCACGACCACCGGGCCGAGGCTCCACGCGATCTGGGTCATGCCGATCAGCTTGCCGCGCCGCTTCGACGGCGCCAGCTCGCCGATGAGCGCGAGCGAGGTGGGCACGTCGGCGCCGACCGCGACACCGACGATGAACGTGCCGACGAACAGCATCGTCGGCTCGGCGGCGAAGGCGATGAGCAGGATGCCGACGGCGTAGACCAGCAGGTCCCACTTGTAGATCCGTTTGCGGCCCAGCTTGTCGCCCAGCCGTCCGCCGGCGAAGGCGCCGAGCGCGCAGCCGATCGCGTTGGGCCCGATCGCGGTCAGCACGCCGATGGCGCCTTCGCCGAGGCCGAAGGCGGCCTGGAAGGCGGTGAGCGCGGCGCCGAGCGCGACGATCGAGCCCGCGTCGAGGTAGGACGCCATCGCACCGAGGATCGAGATCCGCCACTGCTCGCGCGTGATCGTGCTCTCGGAGGCATCGGGCGGCGTCGCAGCTTCCTGGAAGGTCACGCTGACTCCTTCGTCGTCGTGGGGGTGCTGCGGATCACGAATTGAAACGTATTAGTGGCGGGACAGTAGCTACGCGAATGATCGAACACAAGAGCGTTGACGGCCGACGCTCCCGCCTCTACCGTGATGAAAGGTTTCAATCGCCGTCGAGGGAGGCCGGATGCCGCGGTACTGCTTCCTGCTCCGGGTGCGGCCCGACCGGCTCGCGGAGTACCGCGCCCGGCACGCCGCCGTGTGGCCCGAGATGCTGACCGCCCTGCGCGACACGGGCTGGCGCAACTACTCGCTGCACCTCGCCCCCGACGGCCTGCTCGTCGGCTACGTGGAGGCCGACGATCTCGACGTCGCACGGGCCGCGATGGCTGCCACCGAGGTGGATCCGCGCTGGCAGGCGTCGATGGCACCGTACTTCGCGCAGGCCGGGATGCAGGTGCTCGACGAGGTCTTCCACCTGGAGGACCAGCTCACAGCTCTGGAGGACCGAACGTGAACGAAGCGGTGCGCGCGGCTCTGCGCGGGCAACGGATCGAGACCCCGTCGTGGGCCTACGCGAACTCCGGCACCCGCTTCAAGGTGTTCGCACAGGCCGGGGTTCCCCGCGACCCGTACGAGAAGATCGCCGACGCCGCCGTGGTGCACCGGCTCACCGGCGTGGCGCCCACGGTGGCGCTGCACATTCCGTGGGACCGCGTCGACGACTACGCGAAGCTCGCCAAGCACGCGCAGGACCAGGGCGTGGGCATCGGCGCGATCAACTCCAACGTCTTCCAGGACGACGACTACAAGCTCGGCTCGGTCTGCCACCCCGATCCGCGGGTGCGCCGCAAGGCGACCGACCACCTGCTGGAGTGCGTCGACGTCATGGACGCGACCGGCTCCCGTGATCTCAAGCTGTGGTTCGCCGACGGCACGAACTACCCCGGTCAGGACTCGATCCGGGCCCGGCAGGATCGCCTGGCCGAGGCATTGGCCGAGGTCTACGCGCGGCTGGGCGACGAGCAGCGGATGCTGCTGGAGTACAAGCTCTTCGAGCCGGCCTTCTACACGACCGACGTGCCGGACTGGGGCACCTCGTACGCGCACTGTATCGAGCTCGGCGAGAAGGCCACGGTGTGCATCGACACCGGCCACCACGCCCCCGGCACCAACATCGAGTTCATCGTGGCGTTCCTGCTGCGGGCCGGGAAGCTTGGCGCGTTCGACTTCAACTCCCGCTTCTACGCCGACGACGACCTGATGGTGGGCGCGGCCGACCCGTTCCAGCTGTTCAGGATCATGTTCGAGATCGTCTCGGCCGACGCGCTGCGACCGGAGGCCGGCATCGCGTTCATGCTCGACCAGTGCCACAACATCGAGGCGAAGATCCCCGCGATCATCCGCTCGGTGCTCAACGTGCAGGAGGCCACGGCCAAGGCGTTGATCGTCGACACCGACGTGCTGGCCGCCGCGCAGCAGTCCGGTGACGTGCTGGCCGCCAACGCCGCGATGATGGACGCCTTCTCGACCGACGTCCGCCCATTGCTCGCCGAGCTCCGCACCGAGCAGGGGCTCGATCCCGATCCCGTCGCCGCCTATCACCGCTCCGGGTACCAGCAGACCATCGAGGCCGAACGGGTCGGCGGCACGCAGGCGGGGTGGGGCGCGTGAGCGTCACTGAAGAACTGATCGCGCGCAGCAACCGGCTGGGCGCCGACCCCACGACCACGAACTACGCCGGCGGCAACACCTCGGCCAAGGGCACCGACACCGATCCCGTCACCGGCGAGGACGTCGAGCTGGTGTGGGTGAAGGGCTCCGGCGGTGATCTCGGCACGCTGACCGAGGACGGCCTGGCCGTGCTCCGCCGCGACCGGCTGCAGGCGCTCACCCGGACCTACCCGGGGGTGGAACGCGAGGACGAGATGGTCGCTGCGTTCGACTACTGCCTGCACGGCAAGGGCGGCGCCGCGCCCTCGATCGACACGGCCATGCACGGGCTCGTCGACGCACCGCACGTCGACCACCTGCATCCCGACGCCGGCATCGCCATCGCCTGCGCCGCTGACGGCGAAGCGCTCACCAAGGAGATCTTCGGCGACCGGGTGCTGTGGGTGCCCTGGCGGCGCCCCGGCTTCCAGCTGGGTCTGGACATCGCCGCCGTCGCAGCGGCGAACCCGCAGGCCATCGGCGTGATCCTGGGCGGGCACGGGATCACCGCGTGGGCCACCACCTCCGATGAGTGCGAGGCCCGCTCACTGGAGATCATCCGCACCGCGCAGGCCTACCTCGACTCGCGGGGAGCGGCAGAGCCGTTCGGCCCGCTGCGCACCGGATACGAGCCACTGCCCGACGCCGAGCGCCGGGCCCGCGCGGCCGCGGGGGGCCCCCCCCGGGGGGGGGGGGGCGCCCCCCCCCCG
>Ga0307513_10010107_pt1 | contig 11881 bp, 10 predicted proteins | sample 15_EM_MG_FD_202174 | JGI IMG/M metagenome (GOLD analysis project Ga0307513, IMG submission 202174) | Populus trichocarpa ectomycorrhiza microbial communities from riparian zone in the Pacific Northwest, United States - 15_EM | ecosystem: Host-associated > Plants > Roots > Unclassified | place... | reverse complement strand
TGGGACTCATGCATGTGTTGGACGGACTGCAGCGGGATCTGACTTTAGATTTGCGTTCTGAAGGCAACACAACCCGCAATACACAGTCACAGTAGTCAAAACAAAAAATAATCGCGCGGTGGACGGTCCGTGGAAGGATCCGTACCTAAGGTGGGTTTTACATAAATTGTGTGTTTGGTTTGAATTGGGAGCGTTTACGTTTTATCTGATAGTTGTTTGCTTCGAAAGAACTTGTGTAAACGGGCTGTCGACGGTAATGATCATAGACGGTTAACGATTGTTTATGAGGTTTTGTACATGGGACATTTGAATAGACAAACATAGTCAAGGAGGCACGCATGCTGCAATGTCCTCTGTGAGCGTTAGATTTAGATCAATCAAGCAGTGTCGAAGTTGCCTTTTAAATTTGTGCGTCCTGACTTATGAAGACGTAATATTGCATCGGGTCTTCAGCTTCAGATTCAAAGGCCTTAAAAATATCAGTGAGCTTGGTTCCTGGACAGGCTTTACTTTCAGCTTCTAAGTACGATGAACCATCCGGCGTTTAAAATGAGTGGACATTCTCCACTACTAACAACTTATACTTACATTGCTGGGTCAGTGTTCAATACTAGTTACGTTCATCACGGATTCCCTCATTGGCATCTCCCACGCTCTAGCCTGAGGCAAGATTCAGCAGCCCAACCAAGGGCAGCCTTGAATACTTGCAATTGTACATATGACTACCTTTTCGTTTCTTGGGGACGATTTTTGCGCTGGTATCTAGCGACGTGGAGCTTTTAAAATAAATACCATTCAAATATTCTCGGTGGAAGCGATAGGACAATCAATGTCCAGCGCTTGTCCGGCATGCCGGGCCGCCTTCCACACACGTCGTAGCCAAATAAAAACAAATTTAGGGCGACGCGTCCAATCTCAATTGATCCAGGTACTCAATCCATTGGCCTTGTATCTACCCTCCGGCGGCGCTCAACCACTCATAATTGAAGGAGCTAACAAAATGGCACTACCAACACCCCCGAAACTTGTCTTGGACGACTTTATCGCCACCGCGCTCTCTGCAACACCGCGTGAGCTCCATCCGTACTTTGAGTCGTTCAAGTCGTTGTATACACGCAAGTGGGTTTGTTTTTTCCTTCGATTCGTTGGTTTGTGACACGATGAACAATGAACAATGACACTGATCCTTGTCCATTTATTTTTATTTTTATTTGGCTTATAGATTGTGGCATCAACTTACGAAGAAGCTGTTCGAGTTCTTCGATGTCCCTGCTGCGCGTCCCTTTCGGGTGGATGTGTTTGAAAGGTTTGTGAGGGATTTTGAGAGCAAGATTAATCAACTGCGGTTGGCGGAGATGGGGGTGAAAGTGGCGAGGGATATTGATAGTATGTGTTTTCCATTTCCATCTCTAATTCTTCTGCTTAATTTACGTTTTGTTTTGTAGATCCTCAAATCCACCTGACATTCCTCACATCCCTTGTTTCACGCATAGACACCAAATCATCGAAAGAGGCTCACGTGTTGCTGCTTGCCTCGATCGCGCATGCGAAGTTGCTGTATGGTGATTTGGAGGGGACGAGGCTGGATATGGATGCGGCGTTGAAGATTTTGGATACGCTGGAGAATGTGGAGGGTGGGGTGAATGCGGCGTGTTATGGTGTTGCAGCTGATTATTATAAGGTGGGGTTCTTTTTTTGTTCGAATTTCGGGCTTTCTTGTCATACAAGCCTTGACACTGATTTGTTGGTTTGTAGGCCAAGGCGGAGTATGCCCCGTATTACAGAAATTCGTTGCTCTATCTTGCGTGTGTGGATATTGAGAAGGATATGTCCCCCGAAGAACGTCTCGTGCGGGCGCACGATCTTAGTATTTCGGCGTTTTTGGGTGATACGATTTATAACTTTGGTGAACTGGTACGTGTTCCATCTTCATAAATAACATGTTATACCAAGCGCGATGAACTTATTATGAAACGGACTTCTTGTAGCTCATGCATCCTATTCTGGACGCGCTGAACCAAACTCAACATGAATGGCTCAAGAAGCTGCTTTTTACGTTCAACGAAGGGAATATTGGGAAATTCGAGGCTCTTGCGCCCCTCTTCCCCAAAGAGGTACGCGTCAACATGTCCTTTGCACTGTTTCGACGAGAGCACCCTTATCTTGCTGATAATTGATCTGCCTACTCATAATCTTTGCTTTTAGGCGATTCTTCAAGAAAATTTTGGCTTCCTGAGACAAAAGATCTGTCTCATGGCGCTTATTGAGGCTGTGTTCAAACGACATGCGAATAATCGGAATATGAGTTTTGAGGTGATTGCGGATGAGACGAGGTTGCCGGTGAATGAGGTTGAGCATTTGGTGATGAAGGCATTAAGGTGGGTTTTTTTCTTTCTCTTGATTACTTTTCGCTCCTGTTTCTGGGCTTATGCGCCCCGTCGGGGCTTTACGGGGGTGGAGATTGCTTGCACTCGAGCCCTTTCCCGGCCTTACCTCTATCTGTGTTCATCTTTACACCCGATCGAACCTAACCCTATCTAACCTACTCCTTCTCCTTTTCCCGCAGCCTCAAGCTCATCAAAGGATCCCTGGACCAAGTGGACCAAAAAGCGCTGATTACATGGGTGCAGCCGCGTGTGTTGTCGAGGGAGCAGATTGGGGGGTTGGCGACGAGGTTGGAGGAGTGGGTTGATAAATTGAAGAAAGTAGAGGAAAGGATTGCGCCGGAGGTGTTAGTGCAGGGGTCTTGATTTTATGATTTTGCATTTTTGCATTGTTCCACATCGTTTTAAATTTCAGTCGAACAAGGTGTTAGGTCGGCTTTCGTCGATCCAAGTTTAATTTCATGGAGTTTTCAAATCCCGTTTGCTCTCTCCACGTTACGTATGGACGGCATGAGGACCTTGGTATATGCAGAATGTCCGATCTTTATGCGGACGGAAATGGGACCTAAAATCGTCTCACCTTCGGACAGAAAGCCGATTTTGGGCTCGTTACTCATGGGATATTGATTCTGATACTGAGCGGAGTTTTAAAAAATTACATCATCAAAATTTCCCCTCCTCTCATCCAGTGATGCTCATACTCGTTCGCCAGCAACTCGCAATAACGAAAGGCAAGTGATTTATTTTTAATGACAAAGCCAATGTGTTATCTAGGTATTCTCTCCCCTCCCCTGTCAAGGGATGTGGGCTTTAAATCTCAATCTCATTTTCAAGGACCCAGACCCACCTCAATATCAGGCCCTCTCTATAGCTAGCCGTTTCTCGAAATGCCCTGATGGGCCACCGAGGGGCTTTTCACATTGTGAGGGATCCAAATGGTGATTGGTGGAAAGACGGCTATAGGGAGGACTATGGCCAAGTGGTGCGAGGAAGAGCAAGGAATCTTGCTTGGCGAGTTCTTTTCACGCGCCGATGGGACGGGAGCTCAACTAGCTTCCTTTGCACCCACTCTCGTATATCGGATGGCTGTTCACACATTTAAAGATGCAAAGACGGCGATCTCTGATGTTGTCAGTTGCGACCCACATATCTTTCTGGCACCCCTAGCCGTCCAGCTGAAGAAACGGTCTTGGAGCCTTTAGACATTCCGTGCAGCGTCGCTCCCTATGTCACCATTCTCGATGGGCTCGATGTCATATCCGCGACGTTATACCTCGTCAACTAAACACTACGCATCCTCATTTGCTCTCGTCCGGAGCCAACCATCGTCACCGCATTCAACGACCCCATTGAACAATGATGTCAGTTCTGATGCCGATATCCGTGCATTCCTAGTGGAGAAACTGGCCAGAATCAAGAAACAGCTTCCGCGTTCTCCAAGTGGGGAATGGCCAACTTGAAGTTCCAACACCTGCAAAGATTGATTACCTCGTAACAACATCGTCTCGCCAGGGCCCAGTTTATCTTTGCTGCTACGGTCGAGAAACATGTCTGCTCCCCCAAGTACATTCGACCTTGACATTGATTCCTTCAGAAATAATGGTATCAGCAAATTTTCAACATAAAGCAGATCGCCATGTAGGAAAGCCATCCGACCAACATCCAACCGAATAGCGCCTTGAATCGTCTTCCATCCCCGTCCAAGTCCATCCAATCACATCCGTCGTATCCAGCCTCCGCTTTTTCTGCGGGATACTTTTACAGGTCGAATGTCCGCCCTCCGAAAAAGATAGACTCACCGTCATGGTGATTTTAGGCCATGAGAACAGCATTGACTTCGTCCCTGGATAGGGTGGTGGGCACTGGGCAAATCATAGTGCATGCTTGGAAGTAAAGCGACCTGAGGGTATGGTGGTAATGTGGCCTGGTGCTTCCTACGTACTACGTAGTAATCAAGGAATCAGTTCGTACACAATAACAGATGGGTCGCAGCTGCCTGGAGTCGGGCCTGCCGCCTCATTGCCTTGTTGCTCTTCGCACACAACGACAGATGCCTTGTTATAACGTTACTTTCCACACACAACGGCAGATAGGTTGCGGCAGCCTTCAAGAGTCGGCCCTCATGACCTTATTTCTTTTCGCACACAACGTCAGATGCCTTGTTGCTTTTCGCACACAATGACAGATGGGTTTGTAGCTGTGGAGTCGGGCTTCATTGCCTTGTTGCTTCTCGCTATCATCTCCATGGCCTCTTCCACCCCAGCAAAGAAATTCAAAACCAAAGACGGAAGCAAACAAAAACGCTTTCTGGATTTGTTCAAACGACTCAAACCGGGCAACGCCTCTGCTACCCATTTGAATTCGCCCATGGTTTCTATCTCATCAGCATCAAGCAATTACGATCCCGGTCCAGGGAGCGACACAGGAAATGCAGAGCCCACAGCTTTGAGTGAGTATGGTAGTGCCATCTTAGTGTTATTTACGACGATTCAACCTCCCTCTAGTCGGAAGGGGTACCTTGCATCAGGGTATATCCTGTCTTGGATTTCTACCTACAGATCCAGCAGACCCTCCAGACCCTCCCGCCCTATTCCGTTCAGGTAAATCATCGCGTGTTCCAGATCTGATGGTTTCCGCCCTGGGTCTAGGTGAGATCAATACATAGATCCTTCGTATCTGAGTGACTTACCTCGGACACGTCTCAAAGGGCACGGTGGCGAAACCAGCCGTACTTCGACTCTTATTTCACAACCAGCCTCGACGAACCCTCAAATGCCGGTCTCGGATTGGAAGGCGGCTGCAAAAGAGAGCCTTGAAGTCACCTCTAGGTTCACGCAAACGCTCCTCAAGCGGGTGCCAGAGTGTGTCGATGTCAACCCAGTTAAGGTGGCATTTGCCATTGCTAAGGTGATCATTGACATAAAATGTGTGAGTGGTCGTCTTTGTATCTCGTCCACAGGCTGACTATTACTTTAGTCGGTCGAAGGCAGCCAGGACGAGCTTGCACGAAGCCTCGCAGTGACGGCGAACATACTCCTGGCTGTGGAGAGATCCGTAGAGGGCGGTGTTCCGAAGGCTGCTGAACACTCGATGGAAAAACTCAAATGGTACGTTGTCTTCCTTGGACCAAATGTTGTATCATAATGAACGCTTCGGTGGCTAGGATCCTTGGGGAAGAAATGAAGAAGTTAGGGGACCTCGCCAAGAAATCGTTAGCTACACGGATATTCGACCACGAAGAATACAAAAGCACGATCCAGCAAATTTTTCAACGTGTCAACGAGGCTACGACATCTTTCCAAGTGTGTGCTTTTTATATTCATCCTAGGTTATGTATGTACCCATCGGCCGTTCCCAGATCGAAATGGATATCAGCATCCAGAAGACGGCAAGTCAGATACAAAACGACATTAAGGTAAGTATCTAGGTTTTCCGGCTTGTGACCGGCACTGAGCGATTGAACAGAAAGCAGCCCTGGATCGTTTGCGTCCCTCTGCGAAGGCCGACCACAGAACTGTTCTCGCAGACCAGCCCTTGAAGCGTGAAGAGTGCACGGCCGGAACGCGCGTCAAAATATTGGAAGACATCACGAAATGGGCTAACGATTCCTCGTCGGGGAGCCCGTGTGTCTTCTGGCTCACCGGTCAAGCTGGCTCTGGGAAAACAACGATTGCGTATACAATAGCCAAACGGTTCGAGAAAGATGGCACCGCCGACCAAATCACCGTCTTGGGTGGCAACTTCATTTGCTCACGGCAATTTGAAGAAACGCGGGAACGTACTCGTATTGTTCCAACCATTGCCTACCAGCTCGCTCGTAAATGCCAATCGTACGCAGACGCCTTGCATGTTGCGGATAAATTCGACGCAGTCAATCATGACACCTCCACCCAGCTGAAGGGTCTTCTTGTTGAACCTTGGCAGCAGTCCGAAGCCATGTGTGACGGTTCAGAACTACCACTGTACCTCATTGTCATTGATGCTCTTGATGAGATTGAGGGAAATGGGGGGTCAGCTTTTCTGCAGGATCTATTCACTGCAATCAATGAATATGACCTGAGAGGTTTTAGGTTTCTTGTGACAAGCCGAACAGATCCTGAAGTTGTTATGCTCCTGGAGTCCTTCATGTCCTCAACCAGCCGTTGGCTCCAACATGTGCCAATTGAAGAGGCAGAGTTGGACATTGGGACATACCTGAGGACCAAGCTCCCAAAGCTTTCCAGTCATCCTGACCTAGCTGAGCTTGGGCGACGGGCAGGTGGACTGTTCATCTATGCTGCAACGGCAGTCAAGTACTTGACTCCATGTCGTTCAATCACAAGTCGAGAGCAGGCTGAGATGCTGAAGGACCTCCTTTCTAATTCAGATGACCCAGCTTCTGCAAGTGACACTACATTCTTGATCGATGAACTATATCGGCAAATTATGCGTGACACCTTTTCAAAATACAAGGGAAAGTTTTTAACTCGTCGATTGCGCATTCTTTACACCTTCCTATGTACAGCTGAACGCACCTCCACCTCCACTGTTGCTGCATTGCTCATGGAAGATGATGATGAAGCCACAAGAGCTGTTGCAGAGGATCTCCATGCTGTGCTATACACCCAAGATGATCATGTGTTTTGGTATCATGCTTCCTTCCCTGACTTCATTTTTGATCCAGCCCGGTCTAACTTCCATGTTGGTGAGAATAGGTTTGAGTTTTGGTGCAATGAAGCTGTTCATCATAATCTTCTTGGTGAATCTTGCTTCCATGTAATGGCAATGGAGCCATCTGGTTTGCGATTCAACATAGGTGATATCACATCATCCTTTTTATTTGACAGTGACAATGCTATTGCACTGCATGAGAGGGTTAACAAAAACATCAATGCTATTCTTAGGTACTCATGTCACCACTGGACTCACCACTTGCCTTCACCCCAGTCAGTTGACACCAAGAATCTTTGTAACTGCATTTCAAAATTTCTTCAAATTCGGGTCCTGTTCTGGATTGAGGCAATGAACCTGCTCAAATTATGTGATCAGTGTACTCCCATGCTTCGACATGCACACCAGTGGGTATTGAAGGTGCGACTTGTATGGTTTGAGCTGTAGTGTGACAAAGTCTAATAATACTATTGATCAGTGTCAGAACAGCCACTTGGAATTGGCACACAACATTGGTGAAGCTGCCAATTTTGCTACCTATTTCACAGGGAGCCCAGCTGCTGAATCAACTCCACACCTGTATATCTCAGCATTGGCAACATGGTCACAGGACACCAATCTCTGCCAGAAGTGGAAAGCACAATTCTCTGGTATCCCTGTCTTTACTCATACTAGAGGCAATATTGCCCTGCCATTAATGACAGTACAAGCTGGCTATGAAGTCCATGCTGTTGCATTTTCAAGTGATGGAACACAGATTGTGTCTGGTTTGCGGGACAAGTCTGTGAGAGTGTGGAATGCATCAACAGGTGCACAGCTGAATAAACTAAAGGGCCACACTGACTGGGTCAGATCAGTTGTCTTTTCAAGTGATGGCACACGAATTGTGTCTGGCTCAGATGATTGCTCTGTGCGGGTGTGGGATGCATCAACAGGTGCACAGCTGAATGAGCTGAAGGGCCACACTGATGAGGTTAGATCAGTTGCCTTTTCAAGCAATGGCATGTGGATTGTGTCTGGCTCAGGTGACTATTCTGTGCGAGTGTGGGATACATTGACAGGTGAACAACTGAAAATGCTGCAGGGCCACACTGGCTGGGTCATGTCAGTTGCCTTTTCAAGTGATGGCACAAGGATTGTGTCTGGCTCAGATGACCATTCTGTACGAGTGTGGGATATGTTGACAGGTACACAACTAAATGAGCTGAAGGGCCACACTGGCTGGGTCAGGTCTGTTGTCTTTTCAAGTGATAACACACAGATTGTGTCTGGCTCTGATGACCGGTCTGTGCGTGTGTGGGATGCATTAACAGGTGAACAGCTGAAAAAGCTGAATGGCCACACACACTGGGTCTTGTCAATTGCCTTTTCAATTGATGGCACACAAATTGTGACTGGCTCACATGATTATTCTGTGTGGGTGTGGGATGCATTGTCAGGTGCACAGTTGAACAAGCTAAATGGCCACACTGGCCGGGTTAGGTCAGTTGCTTTTTCAAGTGATGGCACACGGATTGTGTCTGGCTCATCTGATCAGTCTGTGCGGGTGTGGGAGGCATCAACAGGTGCACAGCTGAATGACCTGGAGGGCCACACTGGCTGGGTCTGGTCTGTTGCCTTTTCAAGCAGTGGCAGGCAGATTGTGTCTGGCTCAGATGATCACTCTGTGTGGGTGTGGGATGCATTAACTGGTGCACAGCTGAATGAGCTGAAGGGCCACACTGGCCAGGTTTGGTCAGTCACTTTTTCAAGTGATGGCATGCAGATTGTGTCTGGCTCAGATGACCAGTCTGTGCGGGTGTGGGATGTATTGACAGGTGCACAGCTGAACAAGCTCAAGGGCCACACTGGCCGTGTTAGATCAGTTGCTTTTTCAAGTGATGGCACACAAATTGTGTCTGGCTCAGATGACTGGTCTGTGCGGGTGTGGGATGTGTTGACAGGTGAACAGCTAAATAAGCTAAAGGGCCACACCAGTTGGGTCTGGTCAGTTGACTTTTCAAATGATGGCACAAAGATTGTCTCTGGCTCAGATGACCAGTCTGTGCGAGTATGGGATGTGTCAACAGGTGCACAGCTGAATGAGCTAAAAGGTCACACCAGCCAAGTCAGATCAGTCATCTTTTCACCCAATGGCACACAGATTGTGTCTGGCTCAGATGACCAGTCTGTGCGGGTGTGGGATGTGTTGACAGGTGCACAGCTAAATGAGCTGAAGGGCCACACTGGTCAGGTCAGGTCAGTTGCCTTTTCAAGTGATGGTATGCAGATTGTGTCTGGCTCTGAAGATCATTCTGTGCGGGTGTGGGATGTGTCAACAGGTGCACAGCTGAATGAGCTAAAGGGCCACACTGGCCCAGTCTGGTCAGTTGCCTTTTCAAGTGATGGCATGCAGATTGTGTCTGGGTCATCTGACCAGTCTGTGCGGGTGTGGGATGTGTCACCAGGTGCACAGCTCAATAAGCTAAATAGCCACACCCTCCAGACCTCATTACTCAGCTTTTCAATTGATAGCACACAGATTGTGTCTGACTTGCATGATTACTCTGTTTGGAAGCTTGCAGACACAAATTGGATTATTTCTTCACAGGGGAACAATCACCTTATGTGGGTACCACCAGCAGCACAAGTGATTGAACCATCCAATATTCTGGTTATCTCTCGCCATGGTTTTGGCTCTGTTGACTTTCAACAATCTACGATAGGTATTCACTGGGTTGATTGTTATACACCATTATTCAAGATGTAATGGATTAGTATCAACTTGCATCATACAACAGAACTTCAGCCAATATATTATTTATTCTTCCCCTCATATTTTCATTATCTTTCTATTTGTTTACTCTTATTTGTGGCAAGCACATGGACTCTGTAGCTACCAGAATCATCTTTCCTTTCATAGCTTCTATCTTCTCCATTCTGATCCACTTGTGTACCTTTGTTTTATCACATAACTAAAGTCTAGCTAGTTCTTAGATAGTGACTTGGCTTGTGGGCCATTGCTTCACATGATATGTATGGGTCTGAATCTCACTATGTACTACTACCAAATGTTGCATAAAATAGCAAAAGAGAAGCATAATTTAGACACCAACTTAAGGAATTAGTAAAAGATGTTCCTGCCAGGCATGGTGCAATCTCACACAATATTTTTTCATTAGAACCCCAATGTACAGGTCCAGATCCAATGGGTGCAATGGGCCCTTACATTGGATAGACCAAACATGCAGAGACTGCAAAGAGACTGTATTTTGGCAATCATGATTAAATCCAACCAGATAACTCAGTTACTCTGCCATTTTTACAGTTACCTCTGCTTTTTCCTTAAATCAAACCTCCAAATGTCTGTAAGCACCACATAACATTTAGAATTGGCATCGGAGGCCTCAGAATCATGTACATCACTTAATTTTCTACCTAAATATCTATTTTACATGAGGGAGCGGCAAAGGAGAGGAGTGGTGGAAGGCAAGTGTCCATGGGGCGCACTTGCTTGCCCACTAAATCCACCCAGGAGCGAGCACAAGCGCCATTCCTGAAACAGGTGACAGATCATGATCTGTCAGAACCCTGCACAAGGGATGCTGGGGAACTCTGACTGCCGCCTTGTTTGGATCCTTGCATGGGGCGCTGACTTCCTTGCACAAAGCCCTGTTCAAGGAACTTTGGGTCCCCCTCCCTCTTTCCCCCTGTTCACAGCTCCATCAGCACATGGATCACAGAGTGTGATGTTTCCGAACATGCCGAGGCACTGGTGATCATTTACCTAAGCCGATTGCCTGATCAAGAGGTAAGCAGAATCCAAAAAAACTATAACCTCTTCTCTTTGGATGTAATTTGCTCAAAAAGCTCAAATCTGAAGAGATTTTTGAAATCTGCCCAGCAGTTATGGAGTTACCATAAAAGGAAATTTGGGGGGGTTCCAAAAGCTTGAGGAATTTTTTTGAAAAAGATGCTCAATGACCTGTTGTGTGCAAAAGAATTTGAAAAAATGGGGGTAAATTTCTTTCCCATAAAACACTAAAACAAGTATAAGTCCTCAACCAGTTATTTTACAAAAAATCTGAAGGCAGATTCTGAATCCCAGACCCATTTTACACCTAAAAAGGACCTTGTGTACTTTTTCTGGGTTTTGCTTACCTCTTGTGCCTGATTGGGCTTAAATTCTATGACATAAGTATGCTTATTTGTTCTGATTTACCATCCCAAGGGACGAGTTGATTTACAACGTAAATTATGCTATCGCCTGGATTCTTTCATGATCAGGGCTATTCATTGGCCATTCAGTACAATGTTCTGTCACTCTCACTTCCAGAACATCACAGATCAGCCTGTGCGCCCTCTTCTCCATGTTTCCAGGATTGAATAACACCCAAGCTCGCTGCCACCTGGCCTCTCCCCTCCAATGAGGGATGTAGGCCACGCAATGTCAATGTCAATGGATGTTGGAAGGGCATGTGGGTTGAGGCTCACATATGACAGTGTAACACTTACCTTACTAGCATGTGTCACGTAAAATATGATGTCTTGATGGTCACAGAGCTAGCCGGACTGACTCGTAAGGGACAACTGTCACATTGATCATGGTCCAGCTGGATTGGGTACAAACTCGCATAGGGAGCCTATCATTTGCATGCAAATGGGTTGGGTGGTGGGCGTGGCTTTCCAATTCGGTCCCCGTGGTCATTTCTCCAGTGGTCCCATTAGAATTCGGTCACCACCCAATTTTTCCAGGCTGGGGCCCACGGTCTCTCTTTTGCACATTCATTATATATATATTTGCACATGGTATTTCTTGTACATTTTGATGTCCCAAAAGCAGAGCCTGAACAGATGCAAACCCCAGG
>Ga0307513_10010106_pt1 | contig 11881 bp, 6 predicted proteins | sample 15_EM_MG_FD_202174 | JGI IMG/M metagenome (GOLD analysis project Ga0307513, IMG submission 202174) | Populus trichocarpa ectomycorrhiza microbial communities from riparian zone in the Pacific Northwest, United States - 15_EM | ecosystem: Host-associated > Plants > Roots > Unclassified | place... | reverse complement strand
GCTACTTTTGTATTTCTGGCAGAGGGGACCAACAACTTTTGTATTTGTAAATTTGGCACTCACTTTTACAAAAGGGGTGGAGGCTAACTAGCCTTACTTTTACATTAATTGGGCCCAAGCTGCTGTCACTACGCCATGTAAAATACACCCCTCCTTCTGAAACTTCATTACCACACTGCCCTTCTGCCTCGCAAACGGTCCAGGTAGTCTGCCGTTGTTTTATCGGATCGTTTCCCAAGATCGTGCACCCCCTCATCTGCCCACCGACTCGGTGTTCAAGAGGTGTTTGGTAACTTCTGGTTCGTGGAATCTCACTTACAACCTCCTGAGAAGACTGATGGACGCCTCAGGTAGTTTGTCGCGTGTTGGCTCAAACCGTCGTCAAGATATCACGAAATCCCTCTTCTCCCCAACCCGATCACTTACAAATCTTTCCATCGCGTTGCGGCGCCTCGTCTGTTGCGAGCGAAACTATTCCCACATACTCCAGCAAACTCCTACAGCCTCGTCACCAAGTTTTACGGCTCCTTATCACACCGACACCGAGATTTCCGCCCATTATCGTCGTCACCCCGCCACACTCACTACGCCATGTAAAATACACCCCTCCTTCTGAAACCTCATTACCACACTACCCCCCTGCCCCACAAGTGGTCCAGGTAGTTTGCTGTTGTTTCATCGGGTCGTTCTCGAGATCGTGCACCCCCTCATCCGCCCGCCGACTTGGTGCTCAAGAAGCGATCGGTAACCTCGGGTTAGTGAAATCCCAGATACAGTGTCCCAAGAAGACCGGTGGATGTCTCCACTAGTTTGTCGTGTACTGGCTCAGCCGTTGTCAAGATATCGCGAAATCACTATTCTCCTCAACTCGATCACTCACAAATCTTTCTACCGCGTCGGAGTACCTCGTCCGTTGCGAGTGAAACCATCCCCATGCACCTCAACCAACTCCCACAACCTCGTCATTAAGTTCTATCGCCTCTCCCAACACCAATACCAGGATATTCACTTCCCACTCCGGTCCCCCCGCCACATTCAGTGCGCCTTGTACAACCCCCCCCCTCCCTCTTAAACTTTATTCTCAGCTCCGCCATCTGCGTCATGAATGGCTCAGCAAGTTTACCGGTGTTTCCTTCCGTGGTCCCCGAGATCGGCAACATACCGTGTCTAACCCAACCATCATCAAACTGCCACAGAATCTTTCATCCCCCCACGCCGATAGCATCACGTATAGTCCCCCCTTCCCCTCCATCATACGAGCGATTTTGGCAGTCTGCCACCGCCGTAAAGTCTTCGATAGCTTTCTTCCGGGCGTGCTGAGTGATTTTGCCGCGCGCCGGCCTGTCGTCAAGACATCAGGGAACCCCTCGACCGTATACGCAACCGGGGAACCATCATTCAATTGTGGTGGTAACTCGTTCCTCGTGCTCTACTCTCCCCTTGGAATCTCTCCAGCAAGTTTCGCTCGCTCCCGTCACCCAGATTCGAGATTGGCATGTCCGGGTTAGTTGCCTGCCATGCTGGTCCCTTCGTGTACCTATTCGTCCCCTCCTCTTTGCAAACGATTGGGGCAACCTGCCACCGTTTTATTTACCGGTTCTCAAGACTGGCTACCTCCCTCACCCCACAGACTTGATGATCAAGACATCAACAGCAATCTCTGGTGAGTTGAATTCGCGTGCGTCTTCCACAGCTCGCTCACAGATATCTTAGGTCTTACCCTCCCAACTGTTGTCAAGTCTCGTTCGCTTGCACAGATTTCACGAGGGTCACGATAGGTTCTCTTGCGGCGGGTGAAAAACCGCCTACGGTGTACTTACCACAATAGTCTATTCATTGCCGGTGGAGAGTAAACAATATGTAGTCGTATGTTACATTTCTCGATAATAAAAAGTGCGAAACACGTCTCTTGCTCTTGTTCCAGCCCGAGTTGTTCTCCTGGCCACGCAGGGGGGATTTCCCTTGGGAATAGAGTGGACGAATGGACTGAGAAACTTGTGAGTGACCCTCGCTTTGCACCCCCCCCCTAACATACGCCACTCGGTGGCGATTCCTCGCGCCCCACTGGTCGCCGGCCCACCGCTCATCCTTATCACTGAGTTCCATTCGGTCACGTTACCTCGAAGATACCGAGCACTCCGCTTCCCCCACCCACCGCGCCCGTTGCGACCTCCCTTACGCATGAATCATCGCGCAATCCTCTTACTGCCGTCCCACAGACCACTTCTCCTCGCTCACCCTCCAGTTAATGGTCGAGTCACCGTCGGTGATGACTAGCGAACAGAATACTGGATGCCTACCATTGTCAATGCCGCGAAACCACCCGCCTTGTGCTCAGCCCAACCTCGCTCGAGCCTTGCGGTATAGTCGCGATAATTTGGCTGTGGTAAGAGGGATTTTTTCGTGGCCTGCTCACCTCTGATTACTTCTCCAGTAATCTCCGCCTGCTATATAGTTACAATCTCCACCCAGTTATCCTGCCACGTCCACCGCGCCTCGGATAGTCCCCCCCCATGAAACTTCACTCAGATCCTCCCCTCTTGCTTTACGATCAACATTCACCACCATTTCGTTTATTGGTTCTCAAGATCATCCACGCACACACCCCCTTGTCCCGTAGATTTGATGTACACGAGACTTGTAACAATTTTCAGTGAGTAAAGACCGATATACACATTCAATCACGCCCTTACGGGCATCTTAGGAAGCTTGCGTACATAACCCAAAAGATTGTCGAGAAATCGCGTAGACGTTCGCATTCCCAGCTCGACGCTCTTGGAACTTCCAACACCGCTACGGTCACCAGCCCGATTCTGGGGGAAGTCATTCCGCAACAGTTCTCGTGGCATTGTAACGAGCTTCGTTTGCTCTTATAGCTTAGCCCGTGACGCGGACACCAAGATTCTATACTCTCGACTTGGCTCTCCCACTGTGTCAATCGTTTCGTTTCTGCTCCTCCTCCTCCCCTCTGTGAGATTCACTTTACGTTACTTCCCTACTTCCCGCAATATATGAGTTTTTCCGCTATTCTCTCGTACATCGTTGACTGTCCCTTCAACCCAATTATATTTGCACGATTGTTACCCTGGTTTGAATGTATACTTTAACTTAGTACGACTCTGGCTGTTAACACTGTAAAATCGATCTTGTTTCTGTCTCCTACGTTGAAACTAGATGCTACGACTCCCCTCTCAAGACATGTAATCATCATCATACTCAAAGCCGAACTCGTCGTTGGTTTCAGCGCCATCGTCGTTGTACTCGTCATCATCATCGAGGCCCTCGCCATCATCATCGAGGCCCTCGCCATCACGACTGTCACTGTCATAATCAGGACCCTGGGCTTCGTCGTCGGAACTCTCATCGTTGTCGTTGGAGGGTTCACCGCGTTCGATTCCTTCGTGGTCATTGTCATCGCCTCGCGTCGTACAGGTGTTCGGATGTTTCTGTGCTGCCCCCAATCCCTCCGTGGTACCGGGAGGTATGCACGGAACGTCGTGCGGAGCGTCTTGCATAGTGACAGGAAACCACTTCGGCAGCTTCGTTTTGTGAGAGAGGATCTGGGAGACCCATGGAAACTCTGCCGCCCACCCGATCTCGAGGCCACAGATGTTGAGGTAGGGTAGCCACTGGCTAGCGAATGAAATTGTGATTTCACGGTAGACGTTCGCCTGCTTGCGGGCGTAGGCATCGATACCGTTCTGGATATCTGAGGCACACGAACCGGCGCGAATCCCGACCTTCTCAGACCATGCACGGGATCTCCACTCCAGGTAAACGATAACTCGGCGCATTTCCTCCTGCAACAAGGCTTCCTCCTCTATCCAACGATCTGCTCTTGCCCGACAGGTCATCCACTCGTGGCGAGCAGTTTCATTGACCTCTTGCTGCTCGGTGACGGATCCTTCACCTGGAAGTGACATTGCTGAGGATGTTGCCCATATCCAGGAGGGAGTGTATCGTCCATCGCCAGTCCCGATCTCCTCAACCTCCTTCAGTGGTCCCCGATTATCTTCGTCTTTGAGTTCACGGTATTCGTTCGTCCAGTCCCCAGTTGGATCCAATTCGAGGAGTGCGCGGTATGCTGTGCGATATCTCCATACTGCTCGCTTTATCCGGCTGTTGACACTTGTTTCGATGGTTCTTGATTTCGTCTGAGTTTTTTGACCCTCCCCAGCCATGTTCGTCTTGAAGTATAATCGAAGGTTACGAAGGGCTCGCCTAAACCGTCTGAGATCCACCAGACCATCTTGCAACTGTGCCAAACGAAGAACTCGCTCGGTCTCGATAACTCCCTTGTGGCACGGTGAACGGTCACCCCCGGGGATGGCGGAAGGCAAGAAAAGTGGCCATGTTTCAGGTTTTGAATTGTCGAGTCTTGGTGTGTCATCGGAAGTCGACAAGTCACTTTCGTCGGGGAGGTACATGGAAGCCTGCGGCATGTAAACAGCCTGGGCCACTCTCCACAGCTTGATCCGTCGAGTAAGGACATTCCTTCGCTGTTGGATTTCAATCCTCTGTGGATCCGTGCGCTGGCGATTTGACTTCAAGTGCTCGATAATCTGTTGCCTAGGTTATATGTAAGTGAGGATACACGAGCGACAGGTCAAACTCCGCACTGCTGGTCTTCAATTTCGAGTCCCATGCGAACAAACGAGGAGGGATGGAGTTTGTGTGGCAATGAACTGCCCGCTGTCGCTTCAAGAGCCTCGGTCTCCGCGAGTTTTCGCTTGGCGGCGTCGAGACTGGCAGCTAAAAACAAAAGATGAGATTCTCATTCGGTGTCGCTCAGCAACAGGGCGATCAATAGGACCCACGTTTCTCAGAAAATTTATATGGGTCCGGTTTTGATAGGTCATACTCCCAGCTACGTTTCATTGCCTGCCACTCCTTGATTGTCCCTGGGTCTGCCTGGCGTTCAAAGTCATTGCAAGTTTTCTCACACCGCTGGGCCATTTGTCGGGCCTCGTGGAGATTTTTTAGTAGAAGCGTTCCTGTTCGTATATGTTTGTGATGACGTTGTAAACAATCAAAGTACCCCTTACCGAATCCAGTAACCTTTCGCCAGTTCCAGCCCCCCCAGTGGCCATCGAGTGCCGAGTGCCGAGCACCAGCACCCATTTCCCGCGTTGCGACTGCAGCCGGGTTCGTATGAGCCCAACCGCTCTCGATGTTTTCTCCATGGGTCCGCCCCACACCGGGGCGATAGTTGAATGAGTACTTTGTGTGGCAACTAGATCCGTGGGCGGGTAGATGGAATTTTGGGATGAAATACTCCAAGGAAAATCGATCTTCGGGAATACGGAGTTCTGGGGAGTAGTTCTCGACCCTCTGGAATAAATTTATGGACCAACGGCAGGCGATATCGTAGGAAATCTTGATCGTTTTGACTTTCTCATCCTTTACCGTGGAAAGGAATATGTAGTCCATGTTGACGAACCTAATTAAATCAGTATGTGGTAGTGGCAGGGGCGCAGACACCCAACTTACCGCTCGCCTTTTTGGAGGTCGACTACACCATTTTTACGAACCAGGCCATGGCGGCAGACAATTGCGCCAACGCCGGAAACTGAAAAGTCCTTTGATGATCTTGAATTCGCTTGATTTACTGCATGGAACTCAACCCCACAGGTCTCGAGCTATCACGATCGTCAGCATGGATCAAAACTGATTGGACGAATGGACCTACTTCATTCTCGTGAATGTGATTCTTGAGGTGTTCGTGAAACTTGACGGTGTCGACGAAGTAAGCTAGACCTGACCCAAGTTCCGGATCTTTTATTCCTCGGGTCTTTAGTTTCAGCCGGAAGTTTGCATCTATCGCCAAAAACAGGGAATACAGCCACCTGCAGAAACTACTGATTAGGACATATTTGTGTGGTGGTTGTTTGACAACTCACGCCCGCGCATCAGGTGCAATATCCCACCCGGTGGGCAGATTTCGTCCTGGATGAGGGCAGGCGGGGCATTCAACGGCGAGAGCCCCACCATCAAGTTCATCGATCGGAGTAGTTGTATGACCCGCTGCACCTCTTTTGAGATCCTTGAGGTGACGCCATTGTCGGACGCACCGCGACATCTCGTGGTATCTATACTTTGGGGCAAATCAGGTGTCATGCACGGCTACTAGTAGTAAACCACCTACCTTCAGTTTCGAACTCCCGTGGTTATCCGTCTTTTGCATTATCGCGTTGTAGAAGTCATAGAGGTTTAGTTTACCCTGAAGTGATATCTTGTGATATGTATCCAAAAGGTCGAACGTGAAAACTGTTTTCGGACGGCGCGTTGACGCCGGGTACCAACCAACGCGCATGAGTTGTCGATAGTTTTCAAGAAACCCGTTTTTGGAACATTTGCAGAAACGAACATAGACAGTGTGATGGCCGGAAAGGTCAACGACAAGTGTTTGTTGATCTTCCGTGGGAGAGGGGCAGCAACCTCCAGAGTGTCCGAGGTTAAGGACCAGACCGAGGCTCCCAAGGGTTACACGCTTGAAAAAGCCGTCCGTCCAGACCTGGGGTTAAAATACCTGAGCAGCTGGGATATCAAATAACTCACTGGGACGTACCTGAAGTCTATGAAGTGGAAGCTTGCAGTGGGACGAGACAATACACCCCGAACAGTACATGTCGCCTCCGAAACAGTCGCTGCACCTGTATTCTCCCACCAGCTTCGTACAGCCTACACAGAGTCCTGGGGTTGTAGAGTCACCCAAACCGTCCCTGCGAAGTAACTCGTCCAACTTAATCAAACGGTATGCGATCCAATCTGCCATCCTCGTCTGCCGACGTGTGATTATAAGTTTGGTTGGAGGCATTGGATGGAACTCACGCTGTCATTCTCCTTCCTGACCCTTACTCTTTTGCGTTTCGTGACTGACTTGGCTGGTGGTAGCTCGCTCGGCTCCGGATCTGCAGGCGGGCTGATGTCTTCGGGGGTGAGGGGTTCTTTATGCAAAGGTTCTGTCGAGCTCTCGTAGACGTGTTTGTGATCTCTTCGTGTGGCAGAGATACGCCCGGTTGTTTCTGACATAGACACGCCCCAGACGCGTATGTCTTCCACCTTGCCTGCGGGCGCACTTAAAGCATCAAGGTCTATCCTTGCATAGCTTGCCCCTGCCTTTTTCCTTTTGCGAGACAATTGAGGGCCCGTCGCGTTGCGCTTCGACATCGATAAGGGGTGAGTGAGGTGAGACGCGTCCGGAGGCAACTTAGTGTAATTTCTCAGGGTTCCTCCTCGGGATCCTCACCCCGTTCTCATCCACGCTTGATCCACTCTGGTACCTTTGAAGACCTTACCGTCAGTATACTCAACTCGGAACGCAGGTGAGCATGCAGGAGGTGAGCACTCTATCCGATTTGAAGCTGGAACTCCGTACAAACGCGAGTAACATGCAGATCCATCCCGTAGTGATACCGCGGCTATTCGCCTGGATCGCCTCCAGGTCTATCCTGTAGTACCACTGTTATGCGCGTAGGGTAGATGAGTAAACAATTATATTTTTTCATTCTCTTCGTTTTGCCGCGCACGAGGGTGGGTCGTCAGATCGCAAGCAGGGTGCGTAGACGTTCAACCTCGGACGAAAGGATGAGAGAACGTTGTTCCAACGCACGCTCCGATAAACATTCCAAACGCTGGATAAGGGCTACGAGTGTCTATTGGAAGTCCCGACCGAGTCCGACGTAACCAGAAGTCATGGGTCATTACGGTTACTGACCTCAACGGTTGCTGTCCATTGGTGTGAATTTCTTCAAGTAATCAGTCTCTTAGTGGGCCGGACGTACGCCCGCCGGCTCTACGACCGCACTTGCATGCTATTATATGCAGATACATAATGTATACCAAGTTTCGTGATGAACGAATAACTTTGTAGTTTCGTTGCATCGGGGAGCCCACCTCCTAACACCGTTCGTGCAAAAGTTAGGATCGAGGAAGTGAGAACCGTGGTCAATCTGTTTTTTTTCGCGTCTGCGAGAAACACGACTGGATATGTCTAAACAGCACTCCTGAGGCACGATGCCTCCTAGACGCACCTTGGGATGCATATCTTGCTCTCAGATCACCCCGGACACCCATGACATGTCCTCGGAGGGACGTTCTGATTCCGGTGTAACTAATACACGGGATCGTTTATCGGTGAACGTTACTTACCCGTATAGCCGTCGGTGCGCTGTGTACTGGCCAAAAAATGCGAGGACCAGTGAGCGCCACTCTCTAGGGGAGGTGAAACATAGAATGTGAAACAACTTTCTATGTATCGAATGCGAAACGTAGAGTCTTACGGTGCATAAAATACACCTTGAGGTGAGCTGGGGAAGACCCCAAACGCCCGAATTGGGTTGAAATTGGAGGTGTGGAAGGTGGGGGGAGTCCCCGCACAACACAGCTGTACCAATCTCAATACGGATTAGATACCGTAAAAAGCGACAGATCTTACATATATACATTGAACTTACCTGTAAGGACCTCGGATCTCAATGCTAGGTGAGAACAGCATGCGGACAGAGGGCAGATCCTCTCTGAGGCACAAAAAGTCGAACGGCTTGGGATGAGCGGGCCACATTGTCGTAACACTTCGAAAATCAATGATTATATGTCGTACGCACGTCAAAACAGTCAGAGCCATGAAGTTTACCAAGAGGCCAAGTTGGAGAAGGAGAGTGAGCAGAACTCGAAGAAAAAACACGATGGCAAGCTGAATACTTATCAGAGCCGTACGAAATCAGGCTCAACTCGTAGATAGGATTGAAACGTACCTGCGAGTACCGTTTGGATCGCAACGGGATCAGCCGACGGCCCCGCGGCCCCAGATCTTGTGTGGAACGAAAAAAAGGCGATCGACTGAGCTCGTATCGCATCGAGAGCTAGTTACAGCATCCACGAGACTCGGAGAACCTGTAAATGGCAGCCTGTATCATAAAGGGGCGAGACAAACAACTAAGGAAGCACGACTGGCACGATAAGTGGATCGGGCGATATAAGTGTTGAGGTTGAGCTCAGCGGGGGCGGGCTTAAAGATCCGATCAACACGAATGCGCGAACTTAATTGGTACAAACAGCGGTTAAGTCACACGCAGCCGGTAAACAGCTGTAATTAATAGTAGTTCAAGAATGATGGACGATATATTCAACTAAATGGCATGGAGTGGGGGTACACAGGTGGGGGAAAACAAGAATAAGGGAAACGCGACGACTTTTCTACGGGTACGATCACGAGCGGCTCCTTCAGGAAAGCACCTCACACGAACCCTCCGCAAGGCGTTCGTTGTACACTTTCATGGCTTCGGCCCACTGCCTGACCTTGCAAAATATGCTTCCGGCAACCTTGAGTACCCAGGGCGAGCACTCAGACCTACACACGGTGTCACAATAATAGGAGGATGGAGGGTAGTAGGTCTTACCAACTAGTGAAGATCCCAACGTAGAGCCCTTTCGTAACGACGTAGTATGCAGTAGGGTATGGACCGGAGGTATCTGTGGGAGGAGATGAGTATGGCCCGGGGATCCCTATGAAATTAGAGGTTATGTCGAGTCGGAAATGTTCACGAGAGGATCAAACGAACCGGGTCCAACGAACGCTGGGTGAAGGCTGTAGTTGGGTCGCCCGACGCGAGGATGAGACGAAACGATCAACTCGTAGGTGTTTTCGGCAGGGGTTGCTGGAGTATTGACAAGGACGGCATCGTGGACCGTGGCGGCGGGTTGTTTGACGACGGCGGGTGATGGGGGTGGAGCGAATGGGTTCTAGTTGGAGGTAAGTCAGCGAATAACTGCTAGTAACCGAAAACCTACAGAGGTACCCGTGTTGGTGTTCCGAGCATTTTTGCGAGAGCTTCCAGCACTCGTGGTGGAGACACTGGTAGTAGAGATATCACAGGAAGAAGTGGTGGTCGCTACTCGGGGTGGGAATAAGAATACAGGCGAAGACTAGAAGTGGTATCTACACACCGTCGTTGAAAGTAAGCATGTCGAAGGTAGTCGAGATCGTCATGTTGCACAGCGCATCGTCAGCGATGCGAACAGAATTCACCAACGCGCCCCGAATCTGGCGGAGCTCGGATTCGGGGAGATTCCCAGCGATGGTGTTCAGGAGGAGCAGAAGATTCTGGGCCATGGCAAAAGCGGTTGAAGAAGAAACAACGAAGAGATCATCAGACGTGAACGTCATGTTGGGATGGCAGAGGTGGCGCAGGAGGCTGTGAGTGGCACGCGGGGGAAACGGAATACGGTGGGCGAACGGGGTGAGGCCGTGTTTGGGTCCAGGGTTTTTATAAGGATATGTTGTCGGCAGGGCCGACAGGTGGTTTGTGGGTGGCAGTTTCATTACCTTTCCTCTATCGCTACGCAGTAACGGACGGTTACCATCTTGGTTACCTACCAGTGATCTCCGCATGCTTCTGCTTCTGCTTCCTGGTGGGATCTGCCTGAGTCAACATAGCCGCTCGTGGAGGTATCCCGGGGTAATTACCACGAACCAGGCTGACCAACGACACGCTCTGTCAACTTCAAGTCCCCGGATGGCCGTGGGGGTCATACCGAATGGCGGTGATGACCGCCTGATATTTCGCCAACTGGGTGGGGATAAAAACACCTCCAGTGACCGTGTTGTCGGGTGCTCCGTGGTTTGACGTTTAACGTTCACGTTCGATGAGCAACTTCTCGAATTTTCTATAGAACTTCACCCATGTCCGAGGAGAAACCTACAGGGGTAATACCATCTACCCCTTCGTCTTCCGAACTCTCGATCATCTGCGTGCTCCGATCGAAGTTCTGATTGTTCCAGGTGCATCCGCACAGCGGCTGATTCTTTCCGTGGATGGTGGATTTCCTACCTCAACTCCGAAACCTTTTTTTGGTCAGAGTGACAACGTAGGATACATCTCAGAGCCCACTCGCCGCCCTACTGACAACTGACAACTCGCAGGGACTCCCCACCAGACCTGCGTTTCACCACGCGGTCTGAGACAATTTCTATCGCTAACCTATCAAAACTTGACGATCTGGCCCCGCAAATTGCGACGCCATACCAACAAGCTAAAAATCCTCGAATCGGTGGGGTATCGAACACCAAATTCGGATTATCACTCCCAGCGAGCAACGATTCAACGTCAACATCGGTATTTGGGAGATGGCAGGCAGTTATCGGCCACGGTAAACGAGCACTTATAAGTCGGACGTTATCAGTCGAATTCCTCAGCCCGCCATCGCAGCAGGATCCTCCGCCCCTCGTCACTTTCGTTCTACACCGCATCGTGATCCAAACCTCTCGTTTCACTTCACCCATGGCTCCGTCCAACACCGGTTGGAAGACCGGCGAACAGCTCGAATTCCTTCTAGCCAATGAGCCGAGTTACAAGCGCTGCCAAGCCAACAAGACACTCGATCTTTTTTGGCAACGGGTTTTCGATAGCTGGTACACCCAATGGCCGATCGTCCCCACCGCCACCTTGACTCGCGCTCACGGATTCCTCGAAGCAACAAAAATGGCGAAAAAGAGCAGGGATAAGGTATGTGATCCCTTTCGTGCAGCACCCTCATGACGCTAACTCGGCGATTGTTCAGCAAATTGTGCGTTGGTTCCACAACCGTTGCCGCGCGGCCTCTGCGAAAGGACGCGGGGACTTGAAGCTCGACGCCGGCGACAAGAGGAAACTTGCACCTGTGCAGGCGTACTGCTCGTATGCCTGGGAGTCTACCCTCCGACGGGTCGTCCTCAAGCGCTGGAACGAGCAAAAAGCGACTATGGTATGCAGTGACGACGATGACCCACCCGAAGACGCCGAGGGCCCCCCCGAGGAGGTATGTATACCCCTCTCGTTCAAACTCCAGATCGCGAAGGAATACTATGAGAAGCTGTCCGACGAGGAGAAGAAGGAGATCG
>Ga0307513_10010105_pt1 | contig 11881 bp, 13 predicted proteins | sample 15_EM_MG_FD_202174 | JGI IMG/M metagenome (GOLD analysis project Ga0307513, IMG submission 202174) | Populus trichocarpa ectomycorrhiza microbial communities from riparian zone in the Pacific Northwest, United States - 15_EM | ecosystem: Host-associated > Plants > Roots > Unclassified | place... | reverse complement strand
TGGTGGAGGCTCGTTGACTGGCTTGACAAGTTCCCAAAGCGGTGTCGATTTTACTATTGGAGGCGCGCGGAAAACGACCAGATTCCCTCAGTATACGATCGTAATTTGCCCCCAATGAGGGTCGAGACGATGAGGAGAGAACCACGTACGAGTATTGAGGTCAAAGCACCAGAGATCGTTGAGGAATTCACCGTCGACTTGGCCACCGAAGACATAGAAGCGGCTGCCGCACATGGCAACGGAGTGCCCATAACGGCCAGCAGGTGCAACGCCCTTGGTGGCTACGCGAGTCCACTCCCGCGAGCCGAGATTGAGGAGATAAAGACCTTCGTCCTGCTTGTCCGAGTCGCGGGTCTTGGTGTCACCGCCCCAGACGATGAGCACACTCGATACAAGCGCAGAAGCGTGTCCAACTCGAGGAAGAGGTATCTCTCCGGTCGTTTGCACCAGCGTGGCAGAGAGATCTCGAGTGTTGAAGGTATAGAGGTCATTTTTGACAGTTTCGCGGACGAGACCTCCGAAGAGGAAGAGTTCGCCTGTTTGAGATGCGACGAGGGGTAGGGAGTGGCCGTATCGGGGGAAAGGCGAGGGAGAGGGACCCGTCTGCGAAGGCGTCCCGGGTCTCGCGAGAAAGAGAGGGGGCGGGAGGGCTATTCGACGGGCCGACCAGGGATAGACTGGCCGCTGGGGCTGGGTGGAGTTTCCGGTTGAGGGACCTGATACAGGAGCTGGAGGGCCATTGGGACGGGAAGTATCTTGACTGGGACTGTGGAGAGAGGGCTTGTTGAGCGATTGCCGCTTCGACCGACGGAACCAGAGGGCAGAAAGCATGGGTGGGTGTAGACTTCAACCGTCCTCGAGACAGTCGAGCTGAGTTGTAGGGAAACACAAGCCATGCGCTGTCCTGCCCGCAGCGAGGCGGAGGAATTCGTGGGAGAAGCCGCAAGTGGAGAGAGCTTCTTATACGGAGGTATAGCAGGGGTATTCACTAGCACGTTTTGGTTACTTACCTGTCGTTTCGATCCCTTGGCTCTTTTTGAGCAGCGGGAGCGGCAAATTGCTGCTGTTGCTGCTGTTGCTGCTGCTGGGGGGAGCTACTGTCACTGCGGGTCTGGGAGAGGGCAGCCGAGGGGGTGTTTGCGACCATGACGTTTGGAGGGAGGACGGCCGGATTTGTGGTTTGGCTGGGCTGCCTCTTCCTGCTAAAGAAGGACATGCGAGCGAAGAGCGAAATGGCGGGCGAATGAACCGAATTCGAGGTTGTACGTCTACTCGTTCAGCCTGGGCAAGTAGTGCGTCGCCGGCGTCGTCGTCGTCGGCGTCGTTGTAGTGGTCCAACCAGAGGAGAGGTGGTGGAGAAGAGAACAAGTGCCGATTATTATTTATCCTTTATCCAGCCTCAAACCAGAAGAAGAGAGAAGAGAAGCCGGTCCTACTTCTTGGACAGACAGGTGCTAAGGTGCTGTCCACGCTGCATCGCACTTTCTATTCTGCCCCCCCGCCCGAAGGTATGACCATATTAGAATATTATTATAAAATATTATTATTCTAATCATAATATCACTACACGTAACCCAACCACTTTCCCTCGTTCGTTTCTGATCCGCTTAAGCTCCCGTTTCCAATTTGATCGAATTCTACCTGCTTCTCCCCGTCTCCCCGTTTTATCCTTCTCTCTCCTTGTACTTATCACTTTCCTGTTTTACCCCTCAAGCCTAACGGAATGCCGACGTCGTGCAGCCCCTGGCAACTTGACATGTCCGAGTCCAGAAATCAAACAGTGGTGCTATGTATCCACGCTCTCTAGTAATTACTAACCGTAGTGGTATTCGTTTCTCGCGTCACCCCACCCTACCCGTTGGCCCTGCATTCTGGACCCGTCGCTTAACACACCAGCAGCACCAGGATGGGCCTCGTCTGCGAGAAAGCGGCTACCACAGCCAAAGACTCACCACTATCGCCTTTCGGATACGTTACCCGACGAGCTCGATATGGCCACATCCCTGCGCAGGCGTAGCTTATGGAGGTTCGTAATCAAACAGCGCATCAAACGGCGTAAACACGCTTATTGTTGATGCAAAAGCACGTATTGTCTGGAGTGTTGTCGCACGGGGCTTCTCTCCTTCTCTCTCGCTTGACAGCTGACTGATAGCCCCACGCACGAATGGAAAATATTGAGCAGGCTCCAACGTGCACCGCACTTCTTCGTCATCGGTCCGCTCCTTTTTTTAAAACTTCGGTCGTCGTTAGTTACGACAGCCATGCAAGCCCCAGGACCTTCCGTGCTTGGTGCAGCCAGCTTGTCAACGCAGAGAAAACTCGGACTCGATAACACTTTGTCGTACCGTCCATTCATAGCTTTCTTCGTCGCTTTCTAATCACGCTGCGAGAATGTCATTACACGACTTTCACAGAGTTGTCCAGACAACCACCTTTATGGTATTATTAATCCCTCCAACCACAACGCTAGCCCCTCCAGGAATTCAGAACTGTCCAAGAACTCCATGGGTGGTTGAGTTTGTCGACTCCTGATAGCAGGGGAGGTTACTCTTGTACTTCGGGGAGCTCGTGCATTTTCTTCGATTCCACCTCACATACAAGCCTCCAGTTTCTTCTTCTTCTATAGAGGTTATAAATCAGCGCGTGGCCATTAGCTCCGATACAATAAACCTTTCGATCCAGGTATCGCCACTGTACTATCTAAGCTCCTCCCCACACGAAACAACAGAGTGGATAAGTGGCAGTGCTATATGTAAACTACACGTCATCACTTCTTCCACTCTGTCCACTCCCAAGACCCATGTCCGAAATCGCCAGCAACAAGGCCTTTGGCGGCTACATCAAGAAATTCGAATTGAAGGTATTATGTCCGTGCATTCTCTCGCAGTCTCCTTGTCTCATCATCTCCCCGCGCAGTCACAATCCCTCGGCGGACTCTCGACCAACGTCAATGTCTTCATTCCAGAAGGATCGGGCCCCTTTCCCGTACTCTACTACCTTTCGGGGTTGACGTGCAACGAAGATAACGGGTGCGCTTGACCCCCTTCGCCCCTTGGTCCCGAAACGGGTGGAATTAGGAGTCTCACACGGTGTTAATGCATGTAGGCCATGGAAAGGCGGCTTTCTCGGACACGCAACGGAACACCAGATTGCGCTTGTGTTCCCCGATACGTCCCCACGCGGCACAGGGATCGCTGGCGAGGATGATTCCTGGGATCTCGGTACTGGTGCGCCACCACATCCCCCCACCGCTCACACTTTATATTTCACCAACCTTGGTACACATACAGGTGCGGGCTTCTACCTAGACGCGACCAACCCGACGTGGTCAAAGCACTACAACATGTACACGTACATAACCTCCGAGCTGCCCTCCCTCCTCAGATCCCTTAAAGTGCTCCCGCTGGACCTTTCCCGTCAGAGTATCTTCGGGCACTCGATGGGTGGCCACGGTGCGGTTTCGCTCTACCTCCGCACCATCGTGGCCGGCGCATACAAGTCCGTCTCAGCGTTCGCACCTGCACTTAACCCGACCAACGCGCCGATGGCCGTCAAGGCATTCAATGAGTACTTACAGGGGGGCCTGAAGGAGGGCGAGAAGTGGGATTCGACGTGCTTGATTTGGGAGGTCCCCGAGGGGACGCGGTTGAATGTGCTTATCGATGTCGTGAGTGCCGTATGTTTGCGCGGTGTTGTAATCGAGGTTGATGCACGTGCAGGGAGAGGACGACCCGTTCTATAAGGAGGGGCAGTTGCGGCCAGAGGCGTTCCAGGAGGCGGTAAAGAAGACAGGATACGGTCCTGATCAGGTGCGTATTCGGATGCAGCCCGGCTACGACCACAGTTATTACTTCGTAAGTACCGCTGTCCCTTTTCCCGTATCAGTAACTAATCACCCTCGGGTAGATTTCGACCTTCGCAGCAGAACACATCAAGTGTGTGTCTGTTCGTATCTCACGCACAGCTTGATACTTACTAGACCGTGCTGAATAGTTCACGCGACGTTCTTAAAGGCGTAAAGACGAACATGAGTGCATAGCAGGAGTAGGAGCTAAGAATACAAACCGAATTGAGCACACATGCAGGGACCCTACTGCCTGAACATGAACTGGAAGCTGAATTGCTTTGTGTCGATGTCCCAGTGATGCCAGTTCCATCCTGCATAATCATCAGTCTCATCTTGTATCTCCCGGGCAGGTATCCGGAAGGCAATCGTTTCGTAAGGCTCAGCGGCAACCTGTGGACGAGATGAGTTCATTCGGACCTGCCATGTGCAAGACGGCTGGACGCACAATCAGGTACTGATAGTTCTTATTCGGGGCTTCCTTCTTTTGCTCAAACGCGCTCATAAACCTCTTCCGGGGAATCACCGCCTCCTTAATTTGGGGCAAATGCACCTGGACTAGTAGCCCTTCCATGTTCGTTTCTGCGTCCCGGATTTTGGTGACGCGGTAGCCGGGTCGCCCAATCCGAATGAAAATCTTCCGCTGCACAGTCTGAACGGGCGGTGCGACCATGAGCTGGTGCTCCTTCATGTCCCGCGCCGCGCGCCGCGCGAGGTTGGTCTGGTGCTTTTTGCCCTGCGTGTGCGCGAGGTAGGAGCCCTCATTTGTGTGAAGCGTAAGGCAGAGACGGCATTCCAGGGAACCTAGATGGTTGCGGAGGATATACGGGTCCTACACGGGCAAGGAAACGCGGTCCAGTCAGCGGCACACAGAACGCGAGTGGGAGGAACGCGCGCACCTTGGCGAGGTCGATAGTCTCGAGAGCGAGCTTTCGTAGCCGCTCTCTTCGATCTACGTTGGTTTCTGATGCACCGGCTACACCTCCACCGCCAAACTTCGAGCCGACACGGTTCTAGAAAGTCATTGAGTGGACTGCACGCGCGTGGAATATTTGCGAGGTGTCGTACCTGGTAATCTAAACATATATAGGTTAGAATAATTGTAAATAATGGAACGAGGAACAGCCTTACCCATATTGAACTAACACAGGCGGAACCAAAGTGGGTTCCTGTTTGGCCTTGATTCAAAATCGCTCAGAGACCGCCACATAATACTTACGTGAATAATTCGGTGCTGCGTAGGTAAACAACACTGTATATTAGGTGGCTTAGCTCAATAAACTATCTCGATTCCTGCGTCAAGACAGAAATTAGTGGAACCAGGGAGCCCTTTTCAAACTCCAACCATTACAATTACACCTGGAATGGTAGCCATCTTGGCTTAGCAGGACAAACGGCATTGCACAGCGCGTCCTCCGATTGAAACGACAAAGTGGGTGGTGTTCGCTAGCCCCAAACCACAACGCGTCATGAGTTTGTATAAAGATCAATTACAGCGTGAGCGTGATCTCATACCTCCTCTCACGACATGATAGGTCGTATGACGTGCGGCGACGACCAACGAAGGGTCGACGGCCGTGGAGTGTCCAGACAGGACACGCAACAACAGGATGCAACAACGGACTGAGACGATCGGACTAGTGGGAAAGTGGTGCCGGCATGGCAACGTCTGTAGGGCGACGACGAAACGGGTGACATGACGGTGAGACGATAGGTGGGACGAATGCCACTTCACCCGGCAATGCCCGGCAATGGTACAGCCATGTCATATACACATGCACTAACGACTATTCCAGCGATGACACAATGCCACTTGCCCGACAGATTTGGAAAAGCTGGAAAGTATATGGATGTTCGTAGTCAGTGTTCGATCCAAAGCTTGGGAATGCATACACGTTACCTGCAATCTTCAAATCTCAGTACCCTTCAAATTTATCCTCTAACTAAAATCTATCACCACTGTCCAGGAACTTCATCCTCTCGGCGCTGTAACTTCCATATACTGTCCCATACCTATCTCCAACAAGAATCCTACTAACGAGGTATTAGATAGTCGCAAGACCACTACCGCGTTTGCACTGAGCTTCCTGTTACCCTATGGGGTTGTAGACTGTCGGCTCCGGGTGGTAAGGCCTCAAGGTTTGTAGTTACAGATAGTAGGCTCGGAAGGTGCGAGGCGGGCATCCGAGCAAGGGGGAATTATCGGTAGGGTATGTCGACCTGGCCATACGGTATTTTATGGATGTCACGCATAGGGGCATTTACGCTTTCGACATTCGCACCCGCACTTAGTTCAAGCTGGGAATCATACTGAGCTAATAGCGAGAAAGCATCAACTCACCTGGTTATCTGTGTTCGCCTCTACTCCTGTCACCTGTTCCACATGTACTACTAACTGACACCGTTTCCTCCAGAACATGGAACTTACCACAGCGCTCCAATGTCTGGGAGGCAATCGAGGGAGTCACTCCTACGCCGAGCAATTCGCAGGGCCGATATCATGGATCTGGTCCAGGACATAGGCTTCAATGTACGGGATGGTCTTGAGTATCGGAATTTTCGAGCCGTCCTTCCTAATCCCGTACTCCCGAACTTACCCGCACCATACAGAGAGAGCCCGGTAGAGCGGATGGGTGGTGTTTGATTGACCTCGAACTAGGGTAAAAGTCCTGGCACACTCCCATGCAGCTCCGGCACGGCTTCAGAATAAACCTGAAACTTTGCGTTATCTCCATGACGGCTCGGGTTCCGAACAGGCACCAGAAAGCACGAAAACCTAAAGGGAAGGGATATCCGATCCGATCCGAGTCACCTTGAAGGAACTAGTCCATCAAATCGCCGATAGCGAGAGCATGAAGCTCAATTAAATACATATTGTAGTTCTTGTCCGTAGCTTGTGAAGCTCCTTTATCTCCAAGCGCATGGTCGACCCCGCATCGGAAATTGAGCATTGATTTGTACTCTTCGAAGCTAAACAATGGTTTCTGCTTGATAAGTGAAAGCATTTCCTGGACACAAGTTAAGCGGTGTTAATACAAGACAAGCGGAAAGGTGTGCATACTGCGGGTTTCAAGGAGAACAAATTCCAATAAGCCCTTGCTTTCTCAAAGTCTGCATCTTGCGACGCATCCGTAATAGTCTTGAGATTTTGCTGCATCGCCAACATATTCCGCATGATCTTCTGGATGCCAACGGCATTGACGAATCGAATATGTCGTGAGTTGGAAATGAGCAGATGCTCCATGAGAGTGCCAAGTCCCTCAAAGACGAATCTGGGTATTGCGGTGTAATGAGTAAACAGGGTTGGTGGTCCTCAGATCACGCACCTTCTTTCCTTGGGAGGCAAAGTGGCAGTTGCAAATTCGTCGCAGATAGAGAGATCGGTATTTAGGTCGATGATGTGTGGATCAGGTTCTCCAGCCGCACGATCGATGCGGTAATTGCCCTGCAAACTAGATGAGGCACGAGAAAGAACAGCGCAACACGTCTTACCCTTCGCATGGCAAGGTCAAGGAAATGTATGGTACGACACCGAGTGTCGATGCGTAAACTCGCAAGGACATATTCGGCAAGTTGTTCATACGTCTTCGTCAAGGCGTCAAATCGCCTACAGCCAAACGTCAGCACAACGCAAACCAGACTACCACCGGACGCACATGGACATATTCTTTGTCAATGTAAGCTTGAGTTCTTCGTCATCTGGGATAGGAGGCGGGAGAGCAGGGAAATGGGGAGATATTGAAGTGAATGCAGGGATAGCAGTGTCTGGTGGTATAGGTGACAGGGGATCTTCAACTAGCAGCTTCATGTCTATCAATCGCTGCATGAACCATTTCTGTAATACACGTCAATTTTACGCCAGACTTCGCGACAAGATGGACCGACCAGGCTGAGATACAAGTTTCCGAGGCTCTTCAAGTTCTTCGAAGGAACCAGATCCTCTTTCGTCACAGTGTCTGTAGTGAGGAAGTTCAACTCAACTCGAGTCTCTTGCCGACAGATCTTCCTATTCATTGGAACATCGGATGCCTATGGAAGAGCTCTTGATATCAAGAAAAGCAACCTGAGTTCTCTGCACTCTGACTTACTGGGGTTGACCACAGCGCAGAAATACACGCTGCCACTTCGGGGCGCTGGGCCCATCTCGCGGCCACAGCGACATGTTGCTCATCCAGCGATCGAGCCTCCTCCTTAAGAGTGGAGACGAGCTCCATGAATCGATCGCTGCACCGCTGGTAGAATTGCATAACGATACTCAAGATGAGTCTCGAGTAGTTGTCTCGATGGAAAGGTGTCGTCCGTTGCATTGCGCAGAGCGAGTTGATAAGCGACATCAGCTCCGTGCTAGCCTTCACGAGCGGGTGAGATGATAACTTTTTAGATGACGGGTCGGCAAGGAAGGCCGCAGGACCTATACCATAATATAAATCCAGGAGGATCACCCCAATGCATTCAACTTACCCGTCACAGCTTTGACAAAAAGCCTTTGCACCTTCTCCTCAAGTAACGGCAGGTATATCTTGAGGACAAACTCGTCGAGGAACCCGCTAGAAGCACGGATCTTCTCTGCCAGCCCAATCCCAGACGGCAAGACCTCAATCGTCCGCTCCAGGAAAACCAGGGTGGGATGAAATACTATGGGTATGTGGAATGCGTCTGGTGAGACTATAAGGCGGTGTTGTACGGCGCTGGCGAACCGTTCATCGACGGCTAGCGCGAGACTGCTTTGCTGAGTTGGATCTGTGGTTGAACCGCCAACTAATCCAGGAACTGTGTCCTTCAATACCCGGTTTAGCTCGTCTTCTTGAGGCTTGAGGGTCCGAGTTGCGAGCTTGCTGTCGGTATCTCCGAAGCGAAAAATCGACTGATAATAATCAGAAAATGAACGCCAGGTATGATATGAAGACTAACTCGGCCCTTATCTCGTACGACACGGCCATCACGCAGGACATCGTTCACCGAGGGGAGAGGATTGCGCCCAGAGGCTACGCCACCCTCCTCTGGGGTCAGGTAATGTAACAGTAAATATCGTAGCTATAATATATATGAGCAAAAGAGCCAAGGATTGGCAGCGGTAACGCTCACTTCAGATTGTATGGGTATCCAGAGTTCATTTAGCGGGAAGATAGAGCCAGGTTTTGCCCCTGAGGAATCTCTAAAGTCTCTTCTCTGTATACCCAAACAAATCAGCTGCGACTAAGCAGAGGCCCAAGGCACCACTCACAGAGCCGATCCGATTTGCAACCTCATAAACCACCCGCAAGCTTTGCATGACTGCATCAAGCTTGGAGTAGAGAGTCCAGAACAGGTCCCTTAGAACTTCGTGGTCCGCCTCCTTTGCACTGGACTCAAGCGCAGCCAACCTGAGCGATACAGCCACCTCCGCCCTCTCCAGCTCGACCGCGCGTCCGGCAGTCGGGGGGTGCTTTGCCTTTCCATGGACATAAATATACGCAGAAGCAGCCCGTGTAGGGCCTACAACTGCAGCGGTTGAGGATAAGTTAGCCAACCGTTTACTAAATTCGGTCCGGTCGTTAACTTCGTCGATAGTAGCCTCGACCAACGAGTAGATCTCGATGGGCAGTCGCTGGGCAATCGTGTCCAGTCCGCTTCCCAGTTTACCCAGGACCGCCAGACTTTCGAGGAGCATCTCCATGTAACTAAAAGAGTCGCTTTCAGGGTTTCGCGAAGAATCTGAAGTGGGGTTCGATAGTGGTAATGCGGTAATTGGCATCATGTGGCCTCCTGATGCCTCCACTGGTGCGTCATTGGGCTTCATCGTGAGGTCGAAAAGGAACCGCGATAGACGCGATTTTGTCGGTTCCTGTGTGGCCACAGTTTGGTTCTTATCCTCGTCGAATTCTACTGTTGGCACTGTATACAGGGTTTGAGGATGAATAGTGACTGAACATCCTGCAAGACGTACAGTGCTGCTGGCCAGCAGTGTAAGTGGCCCACCGGTTGTCGCACCAAAAAGTCTTGAGCCAAATATGCGACTGAAGCTCGTCTACGAGAATGTCCCTTAAAGTCTATACAGAGGGTGAGCGAGGGATTGCAGAAGGTGCAGACTGCATACCGCCTCCTGGCCAGTCATATACGCCCTAAGGTCCGCTACAGCGCCGATCTCTTGCACATCTGTCTTCCCAATCATCTTGAGTCCGCGAAGGAGGACGACTGATGCCTGTAGTAGCTTCTTCTCTGAAATGAGAGATTCCAATGCGTCCGGGATCGACTTGAGGTGGTCTCTTGAGGCAAGTTAGATGTAGCTCTTGTAGGAAAGAAGGAAACTCACATCTCGTCCAATATCTTCATCATCTCGTCCAGAGCTTGACTCCGCTGCCAAAGCTGTACTAGATCGGCTCGCTTATTATCGAAAGACTCGGAAGTCTCTAGCAACTTCGACTTAGTTTCGGCTATCTGCTTCTTTGCAGTGTTTAGAGCACCGAGGATGGAGGCGTGGTGAGGAAGGGCGGCGGCGAAGGTTTGACTGTGCTCTGTATTCGGCTTCACAAGAGCATGTGCAGGTAGTGATATAACCACTCACGTTCTATTGTGCCCTTCAAAGCACGTTCGAGCATGTTCTTCGTCCTTCGAAACGAGTCAATATCTTTGCCTTGGGGATCATCGTCTAGTAGTGAGAGTGCAAGGTCGACGGGGTTGAACTAGGATGAAATCAGTTTCACACCAGTATATCAGGAGACTATGTCTCATACGTCTGGCTTGGTAACAAACTCCCATTCACCCTGGATTTCGTCGAGCACCGCTATCGTGGTATGAGCAACGGCCGATCGTATCACCTCATTTGCAACCACGAGAACTCACCATCAATATCTCCAGCGCCCTTGCGTCGACTGCCCCGTAGCTGCTGGGCCTCGCGTTCCTGCATCCTCGCTCGCCGTTCGCGATCCGCCCGGTCGCGCTCCCTCCTCCTCTTCTCCGCCTCTTCACGTTCGTAGTCCACTTCCCCAAAGCCGGCATTCTCCGTTGCCCTCCGCCTGTTCCCCGCTACCTGAAAAACCCGCACGGCGGCATCGCGCGCCCTCTCCGCACCGGGCGAGGGCGAGGGCACCGCGTCCCCATCGTCCGTTGCTCTCCGCGGTGGGGGTATCTCGAGCTGAGTTCGGGGCCCGCGACGCGTGGGTGGCTCTGAGAACGTCGTGCCGACGCTATCACGGTTCATTCCGCGGGCCTCGGACAGTGGACCGGGACGCGGTGGTGGTTGTGCTCCATAGTTGTCTACAGGGTCTCGTTGGCGGAGGTCTGAGCGCATCGGCCGGGCTGGGTAGTCCGGTACGCCACTTCCCGAGCGCGTATCCGGCCCATTGGGAGGGTACGGCTGGCGATTCACTGCCAGTGGTGGTGTAACATTGTACGATGACCCATTTGTGCGCTGTCCAGGGCGATTCGAAGATGGAAACGGTGGGACACGCGACATCGAAGAGATTAAGGTGGGGGTCCAGGGAATACAAATGAGTGCTACATTCGCGCTGTGCGGTACGAGTTACATAGGGATCAACAAGCTATCAAGGACGTCGGTGTGAACTCCTTGGATGGCCGCAGCCTCCATCAAACAAAACGAGTAACCCCTTTCTGGGGAGAAGCTGCCTTTGCTTTGGACAGAGGTCCATATTTGCGAGTATCCTTGGTTATATATACGTTTCTCTCCAGCACGGTGGTGAACTGGCCGCGGTTTATGGGGATTCATGCCACCTGCGGACGGTTCAAAATTCCTCGGCTTGTGGCCAGGACATGAAGATCTCTGTACAAAAGAGAAGAATACCCAGTTTTCGGCACCTTGAATGCCACAACTCCATGACCAGCGTGTTTCCCAAACGTCTGCTCCGCTCGTCAGAACTAGTGCTCGTAGACGTACCAGCACTATGACGGTAGGCGCACGGAAGAGACGAGGTTTTGGTAGTATGTGGCAGTCTCAAGAGTACCCGAATTCCGCTCTCACAGGACTGCCTCCTTACTCTGCTGAGCGATCACCTACCTCGTTAGGGACAACCACCAAATGCAGGGTCTTATATACCAGGG
>Ga0307513_10010104_pt1 | contig 11882 bp, 6 predicted proteins | sample 15_EM_MG_FD_202174 | JGI IMG/M metagenome (GOLD analysis project Ga0307513, IMG submission 202174) | Populus trichocarpa ectomycorrhiza microbial communities from riparian zone in the Pacific Northwest, United States - 15_EM | ecosystem: Host-associated > Plants > Roots > Unclassified | place... | reverse complement strand
ACCGTTCCTCCTCTTGCCTCAGCCGCGCCTCCTCATTATCCAACTTTTTCCGCTGGTCCTTCAACCGCTTCTCCTCGGTCCCGAGGGTCTTCCTACTCATATCCTCCTTATCCCGAGTTTCCTTGAGCTTTGCCTCGTCGGAGCGCTTCTTCTCCTCGCACTGGTGTCGCTCAAGGGCCCGCTGCTCTGCCTTCCGCTCTTCCTCGCCAAGTCGTGCGTCCTCTTTCCGTCGTGCGTCCTCTTTGGCCAGAACACGTGCCTGCCTCCTCGCCTCCTTTTCATGCTGGCGCTGAGCTTTTTTTGCAGCGGCGGCTTGACGAGCGTACGCCTGTCCATTCTGCGGGGATGTCGATCCCAGGAAGTGCGACTGCGCGGAGGACGACTTGTGGGGCGTCCCCCGAGGAGTAGTAATTGGCGGCGTAGGCGTGCTTGAAGGTGGTCGATTGAGCGGAGGGGGGTGAAGAACGGGTCCTTGGGGACGTGTATGCGATGGAATCGGTGGACTGGGCTGTGATACCCAAGCACTCTTTTCAGTGGTGGTATTGGCACTAGCCATGTTGGCTAATGGCGAGCTATCCCTTCCTGCTGAGGTGCTGAAAGATATAGTTGCGGAGGGCGAGGAACCAGGAAAGATGCCTCCAAGGGAGGTGTGCCGCTGAGGGGCCCGTGGTGACACCGGACCATTGGCGAGAGGAATCGGAATGCTGGCGCTTTGGTGCGGCATCGTCATCGTCGCTGCGCGCGAGAGGGAGCCAGAGGTCTGAGCATAGCTCATCGCAGATTGCGGGCTCGCATTCATCGGGTTCGACATTCCTGCTGGATGCCAATGAGGCGGATTAGGTGGAGTAGTACTTAGGGGTCCCATCGAGGGTTTGCGACCAAGCGAGGTTGTGACACTTGCTCCAGCTGTGGTACCGGAGCTGATGGGGTGGCTCGTGGATGGTCGGCGGGACTTGGGGGGTTCGCCGGCATGTACAAACGTCCCTGTAGAACTCGTAGTGGAGGTATTCGACCATGCACCAGAAGAGCGAGCAGATGAAGCAGTCGTCGAAGAACTCATACTGTTGAAGGAGGCGAGAGAGGCTTGAGAGGCCGCAGGTCGCAAGGTAGGCGTAAATGGACTACGCGTCGTCGGCGTTGTAGGAGTACCGATTGTCACACCGGGCGGATTTGAGGAGCGGCGTTCGATAGGACTCTGGTTTTTCTTGTCGTTCGGGATCGGAATACCTCCTGCGGTACTCTTCATTCGTAACGGTCGGTGATGCTTATCCGATTCTGTCGTATCATCCTCGTCGGAATCATCCTCGTCGGTGTATTCCCTATCCGTCCGAGACCCGTGGAAAGCATCTTGGGTAGCTGGTGCCGACGTCGGTATTGCTCGGGATGAGGGTCCAGCAGAGGGAATAGAAGCTCGCGAAGCAGCCTGACCAGGTGGTTGGAGGTGAGATTGGGACTGCCGGCTCCGAATGGGCCCTTGAGGGGAGGGAGGTGATGTTGGGGCAACAGGACGACCTGGAGGTGTCCCCTGGTGACCGGCAACGTTGGCGGAACGCGGATGGATGCCAATGGGGGGGCCAGTGCTCTGCCCTATTGAGCCGCCCCTTGCACGTTTCGCCTCTATCGCCCGGAGAATATTCTCTTGCTGTTCCCTCTGGATTTCCATATGCCGGCGATGGCCTTCCTCCTGCTGAGCAGCCCTGAGGAGGGATTCGTCATAGCCCTGTCGCCAGTTTAAGTTGTCAGGAGGTTTCGACATTGGTCGGTCGGGGGTCAGCGTGTCGGATCGTGCGCGCGGGCTCTTTGCTCGGGAGAGAGAGGGATCGCCCTTTGGAAAGGCGGCTGGTGGTGTGGGCCGTGGCATTGCAGGATTAATGGTGAATGCGGCCCGGACGGGGGTAGCTGATTCAGATGGAGACGGGAAGGAAAGCACCTTGGAGTTGGTGGGACTCTGGAAGAAAGTGGCAATATTTGTAGGCCGACTTCGAGTCGGGGTTGATGTACCAGCGGTAGGAGTGATCTTTGAAAGTCTTGCGGATGCTTGAGACAGGGCCCTTTCGCCTCTTAAACGTTGCATGTTAAGTCGTCTCTGAGCAGCACGATAGTCCTCGTCATTTTCCGTTGGCGGGGGCGCATGGTGGTCGTCATCGCCCGTATCGCTCGAGTCGTCACTACCTGGTATCTCCTCTTCTGGGTCCGATGATTCCTGTCCGTTCATGGCCAGCTCCATATAGTCGAAGCCAGACGCCGCCCAGAGCCCCTCCGGCTCTTGAACTTCCATAACCTCCTCTCCTTCAGGCTCTTCCTCATCGTCTTCACTGTGCGCCGAGCTCGCACTCCCACTGACAGACTGTTCCAGCTCGTCGAGCTCGCCGCCGCGATCGCGCAAGAGATCTTTCATTCGCTTGTGGTATTTCTCCATTGTCTTCTCAATCTCCTCATTGTTCTTCGCGGCTTCGAGGGTTCTGAAGAGCTCTTCCTCTGCTGCAGCGACCTGGGTCTGCCATTCGCGCAGTTTGACTTCGAAGAGTTGTTGGTGCTTGGCCCAATCCGACTGTGTTGCGGTTGGGGGTGGACGCATAGGAACAGGAGGCTGCCCATGGCTTGAAATAGATGGCTTGCGAGTATCTGGACCAGTTTGCGGGCCCTTTGGAGGTACAAAATAATGGCCGACATTGCTGCCACCTGTGTCGGTATCGGAATTCGTGTTCTGCGGCGGGATCCATCGCTGTGCCGCTTCCACACGTGCGGGATGGTCCATTCTATTTAGAATCACAGTAATAAGCACGCGCCGGGATGAGAGGGGCGGCGGAGCTGGGGAGCCCGCATTGGGACGCACCAGATAACCAAGAGATAGAGCAAGGGGTACGGAAAAAGGAAAGAAAAATGGAGGAGAAAATTTCCAGAGAGGGAGGTGAAAGAAAGGGAGGAAAGGGAGGTGATCGAAGGGTTGTGTAAGAGAGGGCTGGGTGGGTCGCGTCGTGGTGGTGTTGAAGCCACGAGCGACATGTCCCGTGAACAGCCCGAAATGGCTGGGAGACTGCCAAAGCCGCCTGAGACGAGTCAACACACCACCAGTCAGTCCCAGTCGAGTCCCAGTCGAGTCCCAGCCGCCGTTCCGGTCGTTCCTGGTCGTTTAACGTACGTTAGCGGGCTTGCTTTCTTCACCACAACAGCCATAAGACCAATTCCGCGTGTCAGTTGTTTCGGAAACCACCTGTAGAACCCCCTGCCGCATCATGTAAACCCTCTTCTCGCGTCATCATGACGATCGCAGATCACCCCCACCCTATCTCCCCCTTTCCCGTGCAGCTCCAGTGCTAGACGCCTGCAAAGAGCGTGTTCCTCGCCTCGGTAGCGGCACTCCTGCAGCACGGACATCGCGATGCAAGTGTAGTGTGCCACCCCATTCAAGCGTTGCTTCTGCACCTCGTTAATCACGACGGAGGTTTCATGTCGCCCCCTAGTAGCGGAATGCTTAATAGTATGCTCAACTTACATCTCTATACCGAACTCGGTCCTTCAAACCGAACACAGCCCCATTCGTTCCCTTAACCACTTTCGGCGGTCCGTGCTCAGTTGGGAACTCTTTCTTTTAATTTCATTATCTCTACATGTTAGAGCGTGGTCTGCGAAGCCATTAAGGTGTTTAGGATGCGAACAACTTGCTCTGAGCCCTCTCTAATGTTCGTCTTGTCTTCTTCCGACGTGACCCGTGCCAAAATCTGTGGAAGTGAGGGCGTCAGATGGAATCGGGATGACCCGAAGATGGTGACTTGCCTTTGCGAATTTGTCTGGATGCCAGCGCAGCATTGCTTCCCTAAGTCGAGACTTCTTCAATCGTCTTGGGTCGGACAAGTCCGTGGTGCTACTCTCGGCAAGCCGATAAGGCGACAAGACGAAGGAAGAAATCAATGCCTTGGTCAGATGGGTCGACAGGTCGCTACCATTCCGGGGCTGGCGCATGACCGGCCAAGGGATATCCGAAAATCGGAGGCTGTTTTGCGTGCCAACTGGGATTCCAGATCCAGAGTCAGCCGTCAGGGTTGTACTTGTAAGCAGCGACGCCCAGCGCCGCTCATAGGTCCCCCAAGCCTCTCGGAACCGCTCGGCGTCATTCTGCCTGGGAGCGGAAGTGTGACGATTCGGTGTGCGAGGACGGCTCGTAGTAGGAGGGGGGATAAAATTATCTGCCAAACGTTCCCATTCTTGGTCCATCCGGTGTCGCTCTTCTCTCAGCGCTTCCTCGAACATCTCTCTCAGGCATTCTGGAGAACCGCGTTGTCGACCACGCTCGCGATCTTGCTGACGCTGCCGTTCATATTGCTCTCGAGCTAGTTTCTCTTCTTGTCTTTTCTGCCGCTCAGCAGCTCTCCGTTTGTTGTCCTCTTCCAACCGCTTCAACTCTTCGGCGAGTTTCTGTTCCTTTTCAACTCTCCTCCTCTCCTCTTCGATTCGCCGCTTCCCTTCCTCAGCCCGCCTCTTCTCCTCTTCAGCTCTCCGCTGTTGCTCGGCGATCATCTTTCGCTCGGCCTCAAGCCGGCGTTGCTCATCTTCGACCCTTCGTCGTTCTTGCTCCTGCTAGCACGGAGCGTAAGTACTCTCTTAGTGTGAAGGGATGCGCTATCAACCACTAACCCGTTCGAGGAAAATCTGATGGTCCGCCCCTCGGTGGAACGACCCACTCCGACTCCGCGTGGTTTGCTCTTTGATGGCCTCCTCAACCTGGCTCGCTTCAGCACGCCACGCCTCCTCCTCACGCCTCCATGCATCTTCCTCCTGTCGGCGGACCTTCACCCTCTCTTCTGCCCACCGCTCCCAAGCTTTAGCGCCCTGTTTACGCTTGAGAGGATCCGCCTCGTAGATAAAATCATGACCAGGAGGCGTTGACCCGGGGCTAGAACCGGTGACGTTGTCTTTGGACGAACTGCGACTGTGTGGCACTGTGCGGGGGGTGGTGGGCCTCACCAAAGGGGTGGTGGGGCGAATATGAGGAGTTGAGTTACTACCTCGACGATCCTTTTTGGTCGTAATCGGTGGGGTTGTGCCTAATCGTTCCCAAACGCGTTCCCTCTCCCTCTCGCGCATCCGTTTGCGCTCGTCAACGCTCCGACGAGCGGCTTCCTGCACCTGGCGCTCAATATTAGCACTTTCCTCCTGAACAATCTTAGAGATTTCAGCGCGCAATTCCCGCACGCTGCGAAGACGGTCAGGATCCTGATTCAATGGAGGTGCACGTGCCCGTGAATGCGAGTTAGAGCGATGGAGAGGGGGTTGCTCAGGAAGGAGGATAGGGGGTACAGTGGTGGAGCGAAGATATGCCGGACGCTCCGCAAAGGTGCTGAGGTTGGGACGGCCAGGTGTGGCCGGTGCGGCAGGAGCGGTAGACCGGCGAAACGGGGGACGACCAGGAGAATATGCTTTCTCTACTGAACGTGCTGGTTGCGACTTGTGGAATGGAGTAGGGAGAGGAGGAGCAGGAGTTTTGTGTCGAAAAAACGGGGTCGGGGAGATATTGGGTAGTGATTTAGAGAATGGACTCGGAGCTTCATGTAATGTTGAATGGAACCTGGATGTAGACGGAGTGGTGGCGCCTGCGGTGATCCAAGCAGGGAGATACTGAGAGCTGAGGAAGGGTTCGAATTTAGGAACGTGAAGATCCATCGCCTAGTAGAGTGAAATAAGAGGAAAAGTGGCGTTGGAAGTGACCTTGCAAAGGGAAATCTCAAAGGGAAAGGCTAAGGACTGCAGACCGCTGAATCGGGCCAAGGGCTAAGGAGCAGTGGTTTAAGTATTATGAGGTAGTGCTTATGGATGCAGCAATGTGCGGTGTGTTTCAAGAGTTGCGGATGGCTGAGGGACCAAAGCCTCGCGAAGGGCGCGTGTGGGTATCACGTCTCTCGATAGGGCATGCGACTGGAATATGGTGCCCCTTCATACAGTTTGTAATGTATTAAGTATTGCTTCTGTGGTGCAGCTGTACAGGCGTGTTGGGGTCCTTAATTCATTGTTAAACGTCGAGCACGGAAGCCAAGGTCTCGCTTCGCGTTAATGGAAACACATGAAAGAATTAGGGATCCTCACGGATTGAGACTTGAGCGACTTCTGGATGGGGATGCACGAGTCAATGTCGTGATTATGAGCAACTTTGGCTCGACCTGATTGCGATCGATTGACACGTCTAAAGAAACATTACAAGAAAGTGTGAATGTTGGTGGCCAAAGACTGTTTACAGTAGAAAAGGAAGATCTCGCATCATCAACTTGTGCTAGTCTTAGTTCTAGGATGAGCCCTTGCTGGTAGAGTGAGCTCTTCTAAAGTGGGCTCCAACTCCAGCCATGTTCTCCTCCTCGTTAAACTCCGGCCATTCTACTTCACGTATGTTCTGTTGGGGACAGAGCCATTCGGATGACGCACCTAGGTTGTTGCCGTGACGCCCAAAAGAGCTTTGGTGCCCGCGACCGTCCGATGAGCCGGAACGAGGCGAGTTTCCGAGAGTATTTCCGTCCTGGGAGGGCTGGCGATAGCTACTGCCCTCACTTCTGGAGCGTGTGTGTCGTGACGAACCACTCGTCAAGACTCCGCTTGGTGCCCAAGGATCAACGGGATACACTCCGATCTCTTGCACATCGCCCCGAATGAGCTCGTCCTCTACACTCTCGGCTGCCCATGTGGCCGTGTGGAGACCGGAGGTTGTACCGTAGTGCCCGCCTTCACCTCCCCAACTACATTCGCTGTTTGTGTCTTTCTCCGAGATGCCAGGCAAAGGACTCCGCATAGATGCACGCAGAGTCGAAGCTCTGGTGCGAGCAGATTTCATGGATGGGGCAAGTGAAGGTGGGATTGTGGCTTTGGAGTCAGCCGGAATATGCCTCCAGGTTCGACTATCTCTTGTATCATCAAATGCAACTTGAGAATGTCGACCATCAGGATTTCCAAAGGTGTGTGCACTCTGCCGAACAGCTGCTCCAGATCGACCAATGTATTCCTCCTCGTCACTAATTGGTGATAACGACCTTGGCTTTGCCGAGTCTGCTGCGAGACGTACGGCCGATTCACGATCTGCGTGGGACATGATTGGTCGAGGTCCAGTGTAGACAAAAGGGTCACCCGTTTGGGGTGCAAAACGATAGGCTTGCATTGGAATTGGAATTGGAGGGAGCTTCTTCTCGTTCCTTGTTTGGACTATTGGTTGTGCGGGTCTAATAGAGCCTTCGCTATATCCGCGCTGGTGACCATTCTGTGGAGACACGCGGATCGTATCACTACTGTTGGAGGAAGGTATCGAGGTCGAACTTCTGGGATGTCCTGCCACTGGTGTCTCTGTGGGTGACAACATATCGACAGGGTAGGACTGCTCCGATTGTTGACTGTTTGGAGTCACAGGTGAAGAACGCTGAGGACGGTCTGTTGAAGAACCTGACGGTGAATTAACCAAAGGCTCGCTCCCAGGTGCACCTGTCGATGAACCTGGACACCCAGAGAGTGGTCGTCGAAGGAGAGCGAAGGACTCAACAGATGGGTTTTGGTAGAGTGATACCGTGGAATGGGTCAGTGTGTAAGGTGTTCCCGGCAACGACTTGTCGACATTCACTTGTGGTAAGGTGACAGGGGCCGGGGTTGGGGTTGGGGTTGGGGTCGCCTCAGATGCTTGCTCATCAGCGATATCCACAAATTGAGCATCCGAGCTTTCCTTTGATTCCCAGTCTCTGGAAATGCCCCACACTTCATTGATAGTAAGCGGAAGGGACTCTTGAAGTTGGGAGAGGTTGGTACTTTGCGGCGAGTCCACTTCTGGGTTATTGAGTGTCGTTCCAGTGATATGTCGCGCTGGGGGAGACGCCACCGGGCCCGCTATTGTACCGGATGTGGAGAGCAGTGCGTCGATACGGGATTTCGACAACCGGTTTTGTAGCTTTGGTGGCACTCCTCGTGCTAGCTCGATGGTGTCATCCTTTTTAATGGAAGGCATTGCGGATGAGTGTGTCTTGTTGTAGCTTATTTGGGTGCTTGGAACGTGAAAGACGGAGATATCGCGATCATCTAGGGGCGATGGAATGTTCTTCTTATCATCCTCAGGCGTGGACGAACGGTTTGATTTCTCGTCATCCTGTCAATGGTGTCAATGGACCTCGCTCATCGCCATTAATGTGTTCTTACGATGAAGACATAGTTCTCTTCAATTGGAGTTTGTCTAGAAGCACGCCTCGTGGAGCCAGGCCGGCTCTTGATGTGAGCAATGGTCCCCTCTGAAGGGTGAGAAGGGCTGAATACCCTGATATCCTCTGGTCTTGTGTCCATTGTAGACCACGAAGGTGGACGAGCAGCATCACCATGTTCTTCGGTGGACATCACAACAATCGATTCCATCCTTTCCTTGGGCGGTCGGTTCCGTTGACGCTGAGCAGGGTGCTTCGAAGGAAGAGTGGGGGGACGAGATGAGGAATCAATGCTGACATTGCGCCTCACACCATCAGAATGATGTCTTGGTGGGGGAATATTTAATATGGACGAATAGGAGGCGGAGCGTGACAGAGGGGTGTACATCGAACCATTTGGACTATGGGGGTTGTAAAGTTGCTCTCTATAGTCAACGGATGCCTCAGACGACGAGGTGTAGCTGAAATCCTTGTGCTTCGACGGAATCCGCCGAAGTTGGGCGGGCTCAGTGGGATCGTCCTCTCCCTCTGCAGCAAGACCATCACCAACAAAACGCAAGCCGTTGGCCCATGCGCTGGTACGTGCCGCGGCCAAGTCATCCGCGTGTAAAGTAGTGGAGCGGGAGGCAAGAATCTCAGCAGCACTGCGCTGTCCTGGATGGGATAGTTAGTAATCATCCACAGAAACCATTATTCGAGAACTTCGTGCGTACTGGGCCTAGCCTTGAGCGCAGGTTCCCTGCGGACATGCTGTTCTCGCAACCAGGCGTCCTCTTGGCGCCTTTTGGCCCTCTCAACCTCCGCTTCTTCCATTGCGTGTACGCTTCCGACCTCTCGCCACTCTTGTTCTGCCTCCCAACCATGGTCTCGGAGCTCTCGCTCTCTCGCGTACTGGACTACGCTGACTTCCCATTCTCGGCGCGCGCTTTTTCGGTCATGATACGCGTATTGGTCTTGGTCAAATCCGCCACCAGCGTGCTCTGAGCCGTCGAAGTGCCAGGCGCTCGAGACGTCGCCGACGGCGGGAAAGTAGTCCCCGAGTCGTTTATCTGCGCGCGATAAGGCGAGAGCACGTGCAAGGTCTTCCTCGAGGTTTGTACGTCGCTCCGGAGCCTGCAAAGCCATGGTGGATGAGGAGCAGGCGAGCAACTTGGACCAAATACGCGTGACAACAGGGTGTTTCTCTACCTGCCTGACCATAAATTCTATTCAATTCTCGGCGAGAAAGTCACAGCGTAATCCAATTCCCGACGCCTCGCCTGACCAATCGCAGAACATTGCGCTTGAGCACGTGTTGTGGTTCACGCAATGCGTTCGACTGGAGCACCCACTCCCATTGAACACCCAACGGCCCTGCCAGTGCTCTGCGGTTGGAGGGCAAACGGTCGGATTCCTGGAGACAGCGAATAACCTCCCATGATCTCTACGTCGATGCATTGAGGACACCTCTCGAGGGTCCCGAAGATGAAGAGTGTCGTGAAGTGGAACTCAAAATGAAGTTCGATTCCACGGCCTTACGTCAAGCGGAGCTTTAGGAGATACTCGTCATATCCTATTGACTACATCAATGCTTTTCTACTTGAGTCTGAGTGTTCGGGGTGGAATTCGGATTTGATATCAAGACCGTCAGCAAAATCGACAATCGACCAACCCTTGATATTATTTCTTCTCACAAGACTCGTCACGAAACAGGGTGGTGGATGACATGGCCCATCGGAGTTAGGTTGTTACTGCAGATACATCTAGCACCCAACAATGGGCGTACGACTGTTGTGACATTAACCATGGCAAGAGCTGTTAAAGGACAAGTGGTTCACCATGTATCGCATCTGATATGTTCAAGAGCCGATTTACTGATCATCTACGAATTCCAACGCTGAAAGGGACTAAGATAATATTATATACTCAAAGTTTGGAAATGTACATAATCATGCAATTAATCATTGGGGAGGCCGGACAACGTGATGGGCAAAAGGTAATGTGACTCGTCCCGGTTTCGAACCGGGGACCTCTCGTGTGTGAGACGAACGTGATAACCACTACACCAACGAGTCCTAAATAATTGAGTTATCTTAACTTTATCTAGAGCTTTTAGCTCTTTTGAGAGTCCAGGAGCTGCCGCCCATGGTGCCTATGGGAGCCACAGGGGGAGGACCACAAAAAAGCATTATGGAGGGAACTTTATTTATTTTGTAATCCAATTTTACGTGCTAAGAACTAGTCTATGTTACACGATTCGTCGGATGAATAGTAACTGTGCTGCTAATAGATCCCCGTTGCTTCCTGTCGGTAGGAATTAGACGAGGTCTAGTAGTGCATCTGTGGTAGTACTACGCAATTTCTCACGAAATATACATCAGCACGTGCATTGCCATATCGAGTCCAACTACAGCTTCACAGTAAATGGCTAGCCAATGGGGCGGGTCAGGCCATTCATCTGGCCATTCACACCTCATTTAATTTGTAGTCTATTATTCAGTATAGGTATGTTAACCGTACGACAACTAGTTAATTTGACCTTACAACCTTGACACCCTAAATTGGCCAACTTGAATTGTGCTGGAAGAAGTTTGAGAATGGAATGGCGCTGTTCTCATGCACAGTGCATCCAAAGAATATCAGGGTAGCGTAGTATATTTTCTGTGAGTTCTCTCATATATGTGTCTGTTGGAGTTGATGATTCCTCCAACTAAAAGACCGGGTAGCGTAGTGGTTAACGCGCCCTTACTAGATATGGGGAGGTCCCGGGTTCGAACCCCGGCTTGGTCATTCTTTCCTCTCTAACAGTGTCTTTAAGCAATCAATCTACACCGGCCTCACCCAACTGTGCCTTTGTACAAATGCCAGTAACAAAACAACGTATGAAGTTGGCTCGGGAACGAGGGTCACGCGCTTGGATATGCTGCGGGAACTCGAGGGTATCCTCGGCGGTGGCGTGACCGAGGTTTATGCAGGCCAGACAGTGCCGACTCGATAGGCCCACTGAGCCGTCATGAAAAACGGTGCCAGGGGAGAATCCAGCACGTTCGATGAGCCAGGCCGCTGATAACTTCTTCATCCCCGCCCTTAAGGTGGGGTACGTCGGGCATCCCCGTCTCGTCGCCAAGGGTTGCACGCAGGGTTGCCGCCAGGGCGTTGGAACGATGGGATTGGTGAAGAATGAACCAGCACTTCGATGATTGGGGTTAGCTACATCGTACACCATCGACTCGCGCCGCCGGACTGCAAGCACAGCATCACGTACGGCCGATAAGCCTCGGGCGATTTCTGGGTGTCGAGAATCGGCCGTGTCGCCCACCTCCTGGGCGTACGCGCCGACTTTTTGTACTGGCACCGCGCCGACCCAGCTAGGGATGCCGGAGAGGCACTCGAGGCCTGCCCAGCCAATCACGCATGTTTGGGCGACGAGGTCGTCCCACACGAGATCCGCACTGGCAGTGACGTGCACCTCGTCGCCGTTGCGGCATGGCGAAACGAAAACAAAACTGTAGCAATAACGGCAAAGCAGTGGCGGGCTGCAGAATATTTGCAGGCGCCTCAGGACACGAACAATATTCGAGAGATGATGGTGTCGAGGTAGTGGTTACTCAGCGCGCTGACCAAGCACGGCGGCAGGCTTCAGTGTCACTTCCAAGGACGGAAGACCCTGCAACTCTAACCTTATCGGTAACCCTTGACGTCTCTGCGTGCGCATTCCGGGATTTGGCTCTGTCAGCATCTTGTGTT
>Ga0307513_10010103_pt1 | contig 11882 bp, 8 predicted proteins | sample 15_EM_MG_FD_202174 | JGI IMG/M metagenome (GOLD analysis project Ga0307513, IMG submission 202174) | Populus trichocarpa ectomycorrhiza microbial communities from riparian zone in the Pacific Northwest, United States - 15_EM | ecosystem: Host-associated > Plants > Roots > Unclassified | place... | reverse complement strand
AGGAAATGCTTTCCACAAACACACGCCCGGAGCCATATCCATATGCCCGACTCCACAGCACTTCCCCGGAAGCTAACTAAGAACAAAGGAAATACCAGGAGAGCCTGGCGAGCAGCATTTCCAATAAGAAATCCCACCTGGGAAGAGAAATCACACGAGTCACGATCAATTCAACTCTCCTAAGCTAATCGGCAAACCTCTCACCCAAGAACCCACAGAAAGAAAGAAAAATCCCAGTGAAAGAAAGCCCACCCATGTACAGTTGTCCGATTATCTGGGCACAAGTGATCCTCCTCTTAAGCCTCCTTCTTATCGCGCACTCTCCCAAAGTTTTTTTTTCCTTCGTCCGTTATCCGAACGAGAGAAAAACCACTGCTGTTGTCATCGGTGTGAAGAAAGAAAAGATAGATCCATCATAGAGCCTCTGCCCTCCCCCCTGTCAGCCAAGACTAAGAAACAGCCACCCCCTGTAATCGCGTAAGTTCTCACCAAATATGCGGCTCAAGGAGGTATCCCTGGCAAAGACTGGCAGGTAGTTCGTAGTAAACGTGACACCCCTGCCCACAATTCAACACAAGGCCAGCATAAGTTACTTCCCTTCCTAAGCAAAGTCATATCATTGACCACGACTCCAGTATCTGTGCTCTCTAAGTCAACTTATCTGCAAACTAGCTAAGATATGCAAACTAAGTAAAGCCTGATTTCTCCTCCACAGTGCTTTAGGTAAACGCCATCTACTTGCCCACACACTCTAACCGCCGAGCTCCCCTTGATGGTCGGCACCGTCCCAAGCTGGAAATGGCCGTCTACGGTATGTATAATAAACGAGCCCCCATTATTAGCCGTACTACATTCCGCTGCGTTGGTGACCGGGAAGCACCCCTGAGGCACCGTCATAGAACCTTTCATCATTGCGAGCAAGATCTTTCTGGTATTTACACATGTCCGGTAGAACTTTGGTGTACAGCTTCAATCTAGTTTGTATTGCGATCCTGTGGCTCTCGCGGGCTCATTCCCTCGCTTGATTGCGAATTTCAAGGCTTTTTAGGGTTGCGATAGCGCTGCAATCAGCAAGTACTATGATAGTCCGTAATGTACAAAGCATACCTTGGACCCCCTAACTTAATGCTTATTCAAATCCAAAAGGGTGGGCGCTAGGGTGTTTGTATAATAATAATATTCGTAAGAAACCTCGGGCTTAAGTAGCGGTGTGGTGCCCAGAGTGGAGCAAGACCGGCAGCATGGCTATTGTGAACACAAGATCATCTGAACTTATCTACCCTTAATCAGTGAAGCGAGGGCCCATCATTTTACACCCGGGTAAGTGCCAGAGGTTTAGGGCATAATGGTCAATTACATAGATAACGATGCTCCCATTAGCATCGCTCTCACCTAGGTGTCGGCGCCACACAGCGGGGAGCAAACCCCGAAATCAAACAAAGGTTATTATGGCAGTCTAGGGGCCGAGGATCTGGTAACATGGTTTTGGACTCTAGCCGATCTCGAGAGAACTGAAAGAGATATAGGTTGAGGGACGAGCCATCTGGGCGATGCCAGATGCTTTACTATTCGGGTGTCCTTTGTACAGACTATTATAATTCCATAACCAGCCAAGTCATAGTTATTACCGTATAAGGCGCCGCTGATTTACCTGGGGCGCTGGGCTTTAGCCGAGAGAAATAGGTAACTTCTTTTTGTAATTAGAGTGGTTATGAAGGTTGTGGGAGAGCTTCGATTTATATAGAGGGAAGGTGTAATAGATAGATATCTTAAGCCTACGATGTTACCACTTACGATGATGTTTGTGGCTTCTAAGTTATTATGCCAAGCCTTTTTTTCTGGCAGCATCGGCTACCTGGCCTCCCATAGTTTACGTGTATATCTAATTAGACTTGTTCTACAGCAGGAACTTGGAAGTTTTCGTAGATGGCCGTTTGTAAGGTACAAGGCTTTGGTTCAATATTTTATAAAGTGGTATCTGCAACACTACTTTAACTCTAGAGGACCCCCGCTTTTCATTACCAAAGACCCCGCCTTTCCCCTACCCCCAAGAAACCACCAACCGACCATACTCAATAACTCCTCGTCTATAACAGTGCAGGCACCAAAGAGCGGAAGATGTCTCAATATACGAACCTCTCCAATAACACGAACTCTTTTAACGTACAGAATATCAATGTTGTTGCCGACGATCGGTCTCCACTCCTGAATTGGCTATCACCCCTAGAGCCCAAGCTCCGCCATCGGGACATCCAAGAGCGCCGCGTCGACAATGTGGGAGAATGGCTCTTGCAGACCGAGGAATTCAAAAGTTGGCATAACTGGAATGAAGATGAAGGTGATAAGGTAGTCTTGTTTTGCTATGGTGGCCCGGGGGTCGGTAAAACATTTATCAGGTAACGAGAATTATTCTCGGAGGAGAGAAGAAAGGGCTAGTGCTAACATGCCACGATATCAGTTCAGTAGTAGTGGACAGGTTGTGCGACCAGGCGAGAGGGCAAAGCACAGCCGTTACATGTTTCTACCTAGACTTCGCAGCCCGGAAGGAGCAGTCGGTGGCCAATATTCTGGGTTCCTTGTTGAGACAGATCGTTGGCGGGATGGGAAAGGCTCCGGAAGAAATAATACAAGCCTTTCAAGAGCAGAAAATGGCAATTGGTGGACGAGGACCGCGACTCCCGGATATCGTGAAGATGTTACAGACTATCACATCCTCGCTGCGCACATTTATATGCATAGATGCTTGGGACGAGTGTGCGGCGCCGCATCGGGTCAAGCTCCTTAATTCACTACACCAAATCCTCGCAACATCCCCGCGCACTCGAATATTCATCATTGGAAGGCCCCATGTTCGAGCTGAGATCGAAAAGCGTCTTCTCGGGCGAGTGATAAGTGTATGTGTAGGCCCTAACAAGAACGATATTACCGAATACCTTCGTCTTAGGCTAGACAAGGACGAAACGCCAGACGCCATGGATGAGAGTCTAGAGGCAGAAATTCTGGAGAAGATTCCCGAAAAGATGTCGGAAATGTAAGTAGGGGCAATGATACCACAAATCCCGCCACACATAATCCGCTAATAAATATGCATCTAGGTTTCTACTGGTTTCCTTAAATATCGATGCAATCTTACATGAATCAACAATCTCCCGAAGACGAGAAAAACTACGCAAAATGACAAGTGGATTGGAATTGGGAGATGTTTACGGTGCGACGATTGAGCGGATCAAAGACCAGGATGGGGACAAATCGAGACTTGGGATGACAACGTTGATGTGGATAAGTCATGCTGAGCGGCCGTTGCGAGCGGATGAGGTCCGCCACGCCCTAGCAGTCCAGCTAGGCTCCACAGATCTCGATGATGACAACATCCCTTCTATGCCAACATTAGTGAGCTGCTGTCAAGGTCTTATTACCGTGGATAATAAGGAATCAACCGTGCGATTGATCCACTTTACCCTCCAGGAGTATCTTTTCTCTCGTCCCGACACATTCAGTAAACCTCACTCGGCAATGACCGAAATCTGCCTGACCTATCTGAATTCCCGACAGGTCAAGTCCCTTTCGACTGCCCGTTATCCTAATACCCAGAACACACCCTTTCTAGATTATTGCTCCGTATACTGGGGAGTACATGCGAAAAAAGAGCTCTCGGACTACGGGATATCACTTGCCCTAGAACTATTAAAAGAGAATTATGGCCTGATATCGACCAGATTACTTTTAACACAAGTAAAGCATTTTCCTATTTGGGATTTTGACACACTCTCTCCGTTTAGTGGACTGCACTGTGCATCGTTCTTCGGAATTGTTGAGATTGTTACTGGTTTAATAGAGATGGGATGTTATGATATTAACCAAGTGGACTTCTCGGGTGGTGGACCGCTCGCATGGGCTGCCCGGAATGGACACGAGGGAGTAGTGAAAATGCTACTCGGGCGGGACGAGGTCAACCCCGACAGGCCAGATAAGTACGGCCAAACACCGCTCTCGGTTGCCGCTGAGTATGGACATAAGGGAGTGGTGAAAATGCTGCTCGGGCAGGAAGAGGTCAACCCCAACGAGCCAGATAAGTACGGCCAAACACCACTCTCGTTTGCCGCTAAGTGTGGACATGAGGGGGTTGTGAAAATACTACTCGAGAGGGAAGAGGCCAACTCTGACGCGCCAGATAATGACGGCCGAACACCCCTCTCGTTTGCCTCTGGGAATGGACATGCGGAAGTGGTGAAAATACTACTCGGGCGGGAAGAGGTCAACCCCGATAAGCTAGATAAATGGGACCAGACACCGCTCTCGTTTGCTGCTTGGAACGGCCATGAGGGAGTAGTGCAAATACTACTCAGGCAGCAAGAGGTAAACCCCGACAAGCCAGATACTGATGGCCGGACACCACTCTCCAATGCTGCTGTTAGAGGGAATGAGGGAGTGGTGAAAATGCTTCTTGAGCGGGAAGAAGTCAACCCCGACAAGCAAGATCATCGTGGCCAAACGCCGCTCTCGCACGCTGCCCTCAATGGACATGAAGGAGTGGTGAAAATACTACTTGAACGCGCTAAGGCCAACCCCGATAAGCTAGATAATGACGGCCTCACACCGTTCTTGTTTACCGCCACAAGTCAATATGAGGGAGTGGGAAGAATACTCTGGCGGGAAGCGGTCAGCCCTGACAAGCCAGATAATCACGGCCAAACACCACTCTCGCATGCCGCTTGGAACGGTCATGAGGGAGTAGTGAAAATACTACTCGAACGGGAAGAGGTCGACCCCAACAAGCCAAGTAAGCGCGGCCAAACACCGCTCTCGTATGCCGCTCTGAATAAGCATGAGGCAGTGGTAAAAATACTACTCGGACGCGAAGAAGTTGACCCCGATAAACCAGACAATCGCGGCCAAACACCGCTCTCGCACGCTGCCTTGAATGGACATGCGGAAGTGGCCAAAATTCTACTCGGGCGGGAAGGGGTCAACCCCGACAAGCCAGATAACCTCGGCCGAACACCACTCTTGTTAGCTGCTAAGTACGGACGTAAGAAAGTAGTGAAAATACTACTCGGGCAGGAAGCGGTCAACCGGGACATGCCAGATAATAATGGCCGAACACCGCTCTCGCATGCCGCTCGGAATGGGCATCAGAGAGTGGTAGCGCTGCTGCAGTCTCGAGAGGTGGCAACCTCCAGCACAACCTAAGACCCAAGAGACCCGCACCATAGAAACACCAGTCGCCCCTTCCCTCTCAGGGTATGTTACTCCCGGTGATGCACTGGACATCACTCTCTGTGGACGGGCGGAATCCCATGATCTGGGAATTCAGACACATGTCATACCCTCCTACGCCCCTTTGGCTATTTTCTCTCACGGTTGGGTGGCGATTTATGACTTCCTATTTACAAGTTCTGTAGAGTTTGGTTCGTGGAATAGGGTGGTTTCCATTGTTGTGGCAAGGTCGAGTGTCCAGCTTGTAGATTTCCCCTGATCATATATAATTCTTCTCTTGCTGTAAATTCTTACTTATTTTTTTTCTTGTATTATTTTTTTTCTCCTCATTTGCTTTCTTTCCTCCCCCGAACCATAGACCACATATAGTATTTTTATGATAGAGAAACGCAGTGTACGATGATGTAAGGATTCTTGAGGCCATTGTCAAAAGCTAGATAAAGACAATGTCTACGGCAGAAGACTAGTCACGATAAATGATACAGTCCAGATTGGTGAATAGTTAGATGCTAGCCACCCTAGCTATAGAGATGAGTTCTGACGATGGAGGAGGCACAGTAGACTCCCTTTTCACGCCCCTCATTAGCCTCATTCATCTTGCGTTCAGTTTGATAATACAAGTAGGACAAGCACGAGATAAGCGACCGAGGCGATATACCGTAACAGGTACTCACCGACTACAAGACTCCCGGTAGAATTTCCGCCAACGCCACCCAATGGCCAACACCCCAATAGTATGGCTCCCCAAGATCAATTTCAATTAACATCTCCAGACGGCTTGCCAAAAGGCTGTCCAACTAATGAAACTCGAAATTCTCCTCTACTCGGGGACGTTGTGGAGGAAATTGTTGAATACTAGACTACGATTTGTCCCTCCGCATAACTCATACTAGCAACTATCATGTGACGTTCTTGGTGCGAATCTTACCTTAAACACTAGAATGATTCGACTCCCCGCTTCTTTATGCCGAGAGTTCATTTGGATAGGTGAGACACGTTTTCGCTGATCTCAAACGAACTCTGGAGGAAACGTCCCGAATGGCCGGGACATATTTTGGGTGGTGGGGTAAGGTTGATCAACCAAAGTGTTGGGGCTCCTTGTCCTCACTGCTCTCTCGTGCTCCCCAGTAGGTGGTTGAATCCGGCCTTGGGCAACCTTTTCTACCCACAAGCACTCCTGGTGGCCGTCATCCAGTTTGACCTCATGGAGTGCTAACTGCACGCTTTACAGGAAAATGTGGGTGCTAAGTAAATTTATAAACCCACTTCCCCACCCCACGGTGCTGCGTATTCTGGAGCTAGTTCTAGGAATTTATTTTATAATCTTTCGCCTTAGATTATGATCCAGAGTGTTGGGGGTGTTCGATTACCTATGGTAAGGGGTTGGGTGGTTACGCGGATATGTTGTTGAACGGATAGGCAAACATGCGTCTAGGTGATGTATCTCGTACAGCTAGGAAGAATTTGGCTTGGTGGTGCACGGCGACCCGGCATTCATGAGTGGGTTGCTGCTATCATACCACACCCGGTACCGCTAGGGAAACGGTCTTGTTTTTAATTCTGTTGGTATCATACCCATTCCCATTGGGCATTAGGTGTCCGGTGTCTGGTTCCGTGACGTTTCATTTATACCCTTTGTCCTTAGATATAGAGTACAGGATGCGCTAGGCGGGCACAAGCTTTAGGGGTTACGGGAGATCATGTGATGTCAGGGCGATTCCAGATTGGTTATCACAAGGGTTTAGGTTTTGTCCTCGTTGAGTTTCGCGAGATTTACGGCGTTGTTAATACTTTGAAGGAGATATATCTTTTAGCCTGTTCATAGATACTGTAGTAGAGAGACTAGCGAGCTAGTCCACCTCTCTTCCATGTCCCGCCGCGTATTGCGATTGTACTGCTATTCTTCTCTTCATTTGTGCGGTCTTTAGGCTCCATCAAGGGGTAGCGTTCCTAGATGGTTCGCCGTCGGGATGAACAATAATTTTGTCACCTTCGGAAGCTATTAAGGCACTAAATCCTCCAACGGAGGCTCTTTTTTCAGCCATATCCTGATATGGGGTCGCCCACTTAGGAATGAAACAGTAGTCGGGGGCTTCCCTTTCCTATAATATCTATATTTTATGATTTTCTAGAAAGACTAAAAAATATCATCCTCCCGGTGCGTTAGACACCTAACTGTGTTTCATTCTGCTAGCGCTCTCAAAGGGTCTCAGGCCATTTGAGTAGTATGTAGTCGTATCTGCAATCGTACTTTACCACTAACTTACCGTAGTATACCCCCACTCTTATTCAGCGACTAAGAATACCAGCCAACCATACTCAATAATCCCCTCCATACAGCCTCCCAATTAGTGAGGACCGGAACATGTCACAATACAGTCAAATATAACGCTGCTTTAATAGTGCCAACAATTTTAATGTGTGGAGTAACCATTTCATTGCCGATGATCGGTCTCACCTTCTACTTGTAGCCTGGCTACGATCGCGAAAAATGGCATCGGTACATTTAAGGCTATGTCGATGACGTTGCAGAATGACTTATACAGATTGGGGAATTCAGAAGATGGTGTGGATTAGGCCGGGATGTCGAGAGTGATAACGTAGGTATAGTATATTTTTCGGTGGAGATCCGGGGGGTCGGCAATGTTAGATTGCCTATGGCATGCCGTTAGAGAGTTGTGCGGATATGCTTGCATGCGGATATGCGGCTAGGAGAGAAGCGGATTAGGGCAGTAGGGCAGTTAGTTTCTTGGACTTCCGGCGGTCAGTTCTCCCACAGGTTGTTGTTTTCGCATCCTATGCCGCTAGGCATACGATATTTTTTTCATGGGTTTGTTGATGTGCTTGGCCATAGGGTATGAAGTATCGGGTATTTGGTTTTATTGTTTCTTTCATATGATACCTTTTGTCACTAGACATGTGTTACGGGTGTTGGCACACGGCAGGGCATAGGCCTTAGGATCACGGAGGATCATGGGAGATCAGGATGAGTCTAGATTTTTTGTGGTCATTAGGGATCAGGTTTAGTTAGTTGCGTGTGTTTCTTTAGAGTGCGCTGAGTTTCGGGAGTGCTTTGTTGTTGTTAGTTAGACGGAGAGATATATCTCCTGGCTTTTCCGTAGCTAGAGAGAGTGCAGCCATCTAGACATCGGTTCCTCCCTCCTTGATCGCTCCGCTTAGAGTCTGCTGTGATCGCACTTTCGTTCCCTTCAGCTTTTGTGCTTTCCATTAGTTTTATCAGGCAAGACTTTTATCAGATAACAAGAATTATTCTCGCGGGGGTGAAGAAATGGACGGGTTGTGCGATCAAGTTAGAGGAAAAGACGGGGTCATCGCATGTTTTGACTTAGGGTTCTCGACGGGAAATGGGAAGTCCGCGACTGGTACGCTAGGTTCCCTACTGAAATGGTTGGTTAGGGGAATGGAAAGGATTCCGGGTGAAATATCGCATGCCTTCCGAGAGTAGGGAAAATTCACAGCAGTGTGCTATTCGGCATTAGGTTAGGCTGCCGCGATGATCGGAAAACAGGCTTCCCGAGGCACCGTGGTAGAACGTTTCATTGCTACGAACAGGGGCCTGGAGGATGGAGCTTCTCAATGTTCGGGCGCATGAGGCAAACCTTTGCTGTGTTGCTTCAGGTTGGCTGGCATGTTAGTCCTGCGGTTTTTCACAAGATCAAGAAGGTTACCATAGTAATGTGAGGATCTATAAAGTATTTTTCTTAGATTCTCATCGATCCTCAGAGACCTAGGAGGGGTATCAGTGTAGGCTACGTTCGCCGACGTACGATAGCTGAGAGTCATTAGGGATTCTTAGTAATAGCTATCCTTATATTATCACTGACCCAATTTGCTCCCATCGTGTGAGGCCCCTACAATTTATCTGAGGTATCGATCCTTTGATAAGAGAAATAGCGACTTTTGTCCCTAATTGCAGAGGCTGAGTATATTGTAGCTGAGCTTCAATCTACTCGAGTATAGAGTGTAAAAGCCTTGTACCAGTACTATATATCAGTAGTGAAACCCTCGCTATTTGGGTAATGTTTGTGGATTCCATCAAGGGTTTTTTTCACTGTGTCAGCCACTTACACTGCCACGGTGGGCGGATAGATCTAACCGGGCCCGTTTTACCACCTACACTTGGGGGGTTTTGCATGCGGCTGCTTCTAGAGCACAACACTTTTCTTTCTGTATTCTGTGAGTTTCCAACGCTGCTTTAATGCGAAAAAGACCCCCGCTTTGCCTTACAAAGACCCATATTTTTCTTCTCCATCTCCCACGAATATCATCGTTCGACCATACCGGCACTCGATAACCCCCCCCCCCCCCAGAACAGCGCAAGCAGCAAAGAACCGAAGATGTCTCATCATCGCATCCATGATCACAGCGGCTCCTTCAATATTACAAAGTCTTTTAATAATGTGTGGAACAACTGTACCATTTCCGATGAGCGGTCTCCGCTCCTAGCTTGGCTGTCACCCCTAGAGCCCAAGCTACGACATCAGGACATCCAAGAACGTCGTGTTGGCAATGTTGGAGAATGGCTCATGCAAACTGAAGAGTTCAGACGCTGGTGCACAGGGAGCGGCGAGGGCCAAGAAGACAAGGCTGTCTTGTTTTACTATGGAGCCCCGGGGGTCGGAAAGACATTTATCAGGTAACAAGAAATGTTCTCAGAGGGAAGATGAAAGAGAGGCAATGTTAACAGGCAGCGATGACAGTTCTCTAGTAGTAGATAGGTTATGCGATCAGATCAGAGGACAAAACACAGCCGTTACGTGCTTTTACTTTGATTTCGCAGACAGGAAGGAGCAATCTGTGGCAAGGATGCTAGGTTCCTTGCTTAAACAGGTCGTTGGTGGGATGGAAAATATTCCGGAGGAAATATCACGGACCTTTGAAGAGCAGAGAATGGCTATTGGTGGGCGAGGGCCGCAACTCCCGGATATCGTGAAGATGTTACAGACCATCACGTCCTCACTACGCACATTTGTATGCATAGACGCTCTAGACGAGTGTGCGGCCATGCATCGGGCCAAGCTCCTTAATTCGCTCCAACAAATCCTTGAAAGGTCACCTAACACAAGGGTATTCATTATCGGAAGACCTCACATTCGGGCTGAGATCGAAAAGCGTCTTACAGGACGAGTGGCAGCTGTATGCCTAGGTCCCGGCAGGGATGATATCGTCGAATACCTTCGTGTTAGACTGGGTGAGGATGAAACGCCGGATGCGATGGACGTGAGCCTAGAGGCAGAAATTCTAGACAAGATTCTAGAAAACATGTCCGAAATGTACGTAGGGGCTATGCCACCAGGAACCCCACCACACAAAATCCGCTAATAGATATGCGTCCAGGTTTCTACTAGTTTCCTTGAGTATCGATGCAATCTTACACGAATCCACAATCTCCCGACGACGAGAAAGGCTAAGAAAAATGGCTGGTGGATTGGAATTGGGAGATGTTTACGGTGCGACGATCGAGCGGATAAAGGCGCAAGATGGGGACAAGCCGAGACTGGGGATGGCAGCGCTGATGTGGATCAGCCATGCGGAACGGCCGCTGCGAGCGGATGAGCTCTGCCACGCCCTAGCAGTCGAGCTGGGCTCCACGGATTTCGATTTTGGCAACGTCCCTTCCATGTCGACATTAGTGAACTGCTGTCAAGGGCTTATTACTGTGGATAAGGAGGGATCAACTGTGCGATTGATCCACTTTACCCTCCAGGAGTATCTTTCAGCTCACCCCGTTATATTCACTAAACCGCACTCAGCAATGGCCGACATATGCTTGACCTATTTGAATTCCCAACAGGTCAAAGCCCTTTCGACCGATCCTTCGTCGGATACCCAGAACGCACCCTTTCTAGAATATTGTTCAGTATTCTGGGGAGTGCATGCGAAAAGGGAACTCTCGGACAGCGGGAGATCACTTGCGCTAGAGCTATTAAAAGAGAATTATCGCCCGATATCGACCAGGTTACTTTTAGCGCAAGCACAGGGTTTCGAACCTTGGCATTTTCATACTCTCTCTCCGTTCAGTGGATTACACTGCGCATCGTTCTTCGGAATTGTTGAGGTTGTAACTGGTTTAATAGAGATGGGATGTGATATCAACGAAGTGGACTTTTCGGGGGGTGGATCGCTCGCATGGGCCTCTCGGAACGGACACGAGGGAGTGGTGAAATTACTACTCGGGCGGGAAGAGGTCAACCCCGACAAGCCAGATAATTACGGCCGAACACCGCTCTCGTTTGCCGTTAAGAATGGACGTGAGGGCGTGGTGAAATTACTACTCGGGCGGGAAGAGGTCGACCCCGATAAGCCAGATAATAACGGCCGAACACCGCTCTGGTTTGCCGCTGTGAATGGACATGAGGGGGTGGTGAAATTACTACTCGGGCGGGAAGAGGTCAACCCTGACAAGCCAAATAATGACGGCCGAACACCGCTCTCGTTTGCCGCTGAGAATGGATGTGAGGGGGTGGTGAAATTACTACTCGGGCGGGAAGAGGTCAACCCCGACAAGCCAGATAATGACGGCCGAACACCGCTCTCGTTTGCCGCTGGGAATGGATGTGAGGGGGTGGTGAAATTACTACTCGGGCGGGAAGAGGTCGACCCCGACAAGCCAGATAATAACGGCCAAACACCGCTCTCGCATG
>Ga0307513_10010102_pt1 | contig 11882 bp, 13 predicted proteins | sample 15_EM_MG_FD_202174 | JGI IMG/M metagenome (GOLD analysis project Ga0307513, IMG submission 202174) | Populus trichocarpa ectomycorrhiza microbial communities from riparian zone in the Pacific Northwest, United States - 15_EM | ecosystem: Host-associated > Plants > Roots > Unclassified | place... | reverse complement strand
AGCCAGTTCCGTACTATCTGAAGAGATAGTATTCCCCTACGCCTTATTATAAAGGAGAAGACGTGCTCACTATAGGAAATCACTATCGTTGCCTGTTGCACCACTACCTAACAATAGGATTGTTACAGGATCTGTCTTCGTACAGAGTGCCCGTTACAGCTGCTTGCCCTGATCAGTATACATAATTTAGACCTGCAACCGTCCGCAGATCCTGTGGGTGTTTCCTTTGGGTGTTTTTCATTTGGAGTTTAACTTTTAGAGTTTTGCGAGTTATCCTTGTATTTTTTCCCACAGATTTCTTGTTTGAATTGGCCCGGCTGTTGCCGTTCCGGGTTGCCCAAACCCAATGTAGTCTACCGACACTTTGTTGCTCTACGGGTCCCTCTTAGAGTTTTGCAGACCATTCTTGTTTGCCACGAGCTGTTCTGCGTTTACTGGGTCAGCTCGTAGGACCTGCTCTCGGAATCTTCGCTGATCATTCTTGCTCTTTTCCAGATCTTTTTCGTTTGGTATATGTTTTCTCTGCTGGCTTTAGCGGTTTGCTCTTTGGACTTGTGTGGATCATTCTTGTTCTTCTCTAGCTGTTTTTCGTTCGGGGTTGCCCCTTTTATTACTATTCCTATTCTAGCTTTTCATCTTTTATCCCATCTGTTGAGCCTTAGCCGCAGCTTTCACTTTCTGAGATTAGCGTCCGGGCCAGAGCCCTAGCCTTACCTGCATTTCTTTCTGTCCACTTGGTAGACCTACTCAAACTAGATTAGTCCGTACATTCTGATAAACCTTTTTTCATCTGGTTCAGGAACCACAAGTACCTAACACTTGTATTGCCCCAGTGAAATCGCATCGCGGGGAAGTCTTCGGGTGCAAATTCCTATATCAGGTATCAAGCTGCAATTTGGACGCGCTGTGTGTGCTGACACCAGCGGAGATGAAAGCGAGTGATGAACTGTGAATGTTCTTAGTTCTTAAGGAAGCTGGGCCGACCATTTCGATGTTCCAAGTTCACACCCCATATGGTGCCCTTCGCTACCTACCAATAGAGGCTTCCTAACACCACCTCCACCTCAACGTCATACACTGCAATTCTCTTCTATCAGTATTCACCTGCATACTATGTCACAACCACAGCGGCGGCTTATGGTGGACCGAGGGCGTTCATCGAGGCAGGAAAGGCAAAGGCGAAGGGAGGTCCTTCGCAGATGTTTCCGGGGATCTGGGTCCAGGGACGGATTAACTATAATAACATCACCCAGTGTTGAGTCTGTTATGGCTGGGTCCGCTGTAGGTAGGAGAAGGGATGCCGTGCGGGAGCCAGCTTCTTTACGACTCCAGGTACCAGAGCCTGTGCTGTACAACAGGCAGCAGGGCTTAGAGTCAGCGGATGAGAGTCTAGACTCTAATGATGGGGAATATTAGGGTAAAGATGGCCAGAGTGAGGAGAGTGAGGAGAGTGAGGAGAAAGAGTTAGGCTAGCATGGGGACGATATGGATCATCCATTGGCCTGGGGAGCGCAATGATCAATTGGGGATGAGTTTCTTAGCTCGCAGCGCTCGATACGGACAATCACCCCTGAGAATACCCCGAATTCCAGCAGGAGGATTAGTTACCCTGGAGGGAGAACGTCTGCTCAAGTACGAGTTAGCCAAAATGGTTGTACATCTGCCATTCCCTCCGGTTCACCCACAGACTTCAATCCACTTGCGATGCCGGTGATAACCCCCAGTCACCTAGATCCAACCGTCCGGGAATTGGATAGTGGAGGACAGCAAGCCAGCAGTAGGCGAAATATGGCAACCGGGCTTGCGCGTACTATTCTGGCCAGATCCCGTGACCTGATGTGGGACTGGACGATGTTCGTCAATTCTTTTCCGGATCCAATTACCCTGACTGAAGAAGTCCGCACATGTTGGAGCGATGCCCGGACCAAATTAGGCTTTCCCGACTTGGCTGATGCTACCCTGCCCTCAAATGACCAGGTAAGTTACCCTTAATCGATAACCGACATCCTATCCAGACTAAATGGGGTGGCCGCTGGTCACTAATTTGCAGATCTGGGCAAAGCACAGCGGATGCAGATCTCAGTATCTGCATACAGCAAAGAAGGCTATAACAGAACTCTATAAGCTCAATATTGAGGATCCTACAGCCTGTGCACGAAGAGCAGAATACCTACTGGTGGAGGATAGGTTCATTTGCCCGCCGGGCATGTATGAGGTATCTTTTCGACATGTGTCAGGATTGTTTCTAATCGGAGTAAGACTAAATCGATCTAATCCGGCGGACAGCCAATTTCTCTTAGATTCCTAGCACCCCAGATTCCGGGTGTGATATTTGCTCAATATTACTTTGGCCCGAAACTGAAAGGCATGACGGATGAGGGTTTCCTGGATAAGATCGATGGCTTGTTTATCTGTCTGACAGCCGCCATATTATGACATTCACTGCGATGTTGGCGGACTGGCATCTGTATCGAAAATGTGGCTTTCACAAGGGCCACTTCCGGGGGTAAGAAAAACAATGTGTACTGGCAGGTTTCAAAAGTGTCCGGATCCCCTGACGGCCCGGGCATCCGGACACTTTTGAAAATAGCATGTACTCGAGTTGGGTGAAAGGTTAGCTAACGGATAGATAGCCCTGCCGGAACGTCAGACGCCATCCTGGGGCAAAACGGAAAGAGTTTGGCAACGTTGAATAATCCAGCGGATAAGGACGACATTGGAGGCCAGAATTGTGAAGGAGCGGGGAAAGCCGGTTGAGAAGACGGCGGGATATGACAATGATGAGGAGGCATTGAAGCGGGAGTTTGGTAGTGATACAGAGCTGGGTGAATTGGAGGCCGCTGGCGGCCTCATGGATACCGGAGGAGGACATGGTCGGCAGGAGCCGCGGCGAGGACATGGGCCCAATCCAAGAGCACTAGTTGGTGCAGCGCAGTTCCAACACCCTCGGGAGGCGGAATCGCATGTTGAAGAAACCGATCGAGAGGATAGAGAGAATGGTTTTATCACCACTCGCTGATCGTGTATATATATGTAATTAAATTAAATTAAATTACGCGTGCTAAAAGGGTCAAGAATGGTCAAACAATAGTAGTGTGCAAGTTGGTGGGCAGGAAAGGTATGAGAATGAATTGCCCGGATGGTTATAAGCAGCGCAAGTATGAGTAAGGCATCTAGCGAGCAATTGTAGGTTCGGAAGGCATGGGAATGTGTCGGGCAGATGGTTATAAACTGCGCAGGCTTGGGTAAGTCGTCTAGCGGGTAGCTCTAGGTTGACAGGCACGGGAATGAGTCTGGGGGGCTGTTAGAAGCCGGGGAAGAGGGTGGGAGCCCGCGAGCGGACTGTAAGAGGCCGGGGAAGACGGCGGGAGCCCGCGAGCGGAGTGTAAGAGGCCGGGGAGGCGGCGAGAGGCACGGAGTAGACGCGATAGGATGTCGAGAGCTGAGGAGAGAGCCGCACGAAAGGGCAAGAGAGGGGGGACGTCCTCCGGATATGGGAGGAGACGGGCAGGGATCAGAGGGTGGAGGAGGAAGGGCTGAACGTGTTGGGAGGGATGAGGGCGGAGGAAGTAATGATGGGAAAACATCCGCCGAATACGTGAGAGAACTTAGGGAATCCAGGAGTGTGGGAGAAGCGGAGGTGATGTTGGTGTGGTTCCGGATGAGATATGGATTCAGGGAGAGGTTAGTGACGGGGTTAAAGGAGAGTGGGTATCATGGAAAGAAAGCTGGCGCGCGGGGATATCTGGGGGGGAGGGCGGGAGGACAGATGTCGCGACTGCAAGATGTCCGCAAAAGGGCAGCATGGGAACGGGTGCATTGGGAGCGAAGGTATGAAGAGGCTGGAGGCTGGGTGTAGAGTATCAGGGGGGTGGCTGTGCCAGGGTGGGTCAAATGCCTCAGGAAGCAAAAAGGGCCACGTCCAATGTGTCTGGACGCTGACTTGAGGGTCCAATGCGTCCGGACGCTGACTTGCGCGTCCGGACGCATTGGGCGTGGCCCTTTCACTTCCAGACAGAATGAGCCCGGGCGGACGCACCCAGAACAGGAGTTTACGTTATAAGCGCCTGCAATGTCCGGCCCACATGGTGAGCGGAGAGAGACAGAACGCAAGGTATTTCTTGTGCTGATGTGGGCTTCTAGCTTGAGATAAATAGTGTTTGGTAATCGCTCTCAGTAGATGATTGTAAGCGTATAATCTAGGTATGTTTCTAAGTACTTCTAAGCATATGATTCCGGGTACATAACTCTAAGCGGATAGTTGTATAGTGGTGCATGCATGATTTCTATCTTTCTAAGCATATGGTCTCCGGCTTATCATTTTGTGATCTCATTTAGGGTGTATGGCTTTGGGCTTATGGCTTTGGGCATTCAGTTTTGGGCTTTTCATTCTAAGACTATTGGTTTAGGCATCACGTCTCAAATGCCTTGCAAGCCATCCACCCAAATACTAGCCACTATTTAAATCTGGTCTGATGTTCAGGCAATCACTTACCCTAAACTTGCAGAGAGTTGGTTAAACTGGGCGCTCACTATGGTGTATAAAAAGCTATGGTTTTGGGCGGATGGTTTTGGGCGTATGGGTTTGGGCGTATGATTTGGCTTTGGGCGTATGGTTTTGGGCGTATAGTTTCAACGTATGATTTTGGGGGCACAACCTTGCAAACGAGGGCAGGCCAAGCTCAAAAGTATATACCCATACTAAATAGAAAAATCAATGATTAGGAACATTATTATACATTCAGATGAATGCGCAACTTCTGCCACCATTTAGGCATCTTATTGAACTCCCACAATGGCTTCCCCGTCTTCTCCACATATGCATCGTGCACTGCTTGATGTGTAAACTGGACAACACTACACCGTTTTCCCACAAAAGAGCCAATATAATGTTCCACTGCATAGGAACGCATGAAAATAATGGAACCTAGAGAATATATCTTAGTCACATATTGGAATTGGATAAGAGGGGCGGGAGTCTCTACATACGAGTGGTACAATGAATCTTGAATCCAAGCTCAGGAAAGCAGGCATCGCTGCCCTCAAAGTCTCCGAATACTACTATCGCACACCACCCATGGCATATGTCCTCCAGATCCTTATGGTTATTGGTATTCGCGTTGATGCCAAGTGAGCAGGAGGTCCATATTCCAAATGCCTCGTCAACATTGTCAGCTTTCCCATCGTAAATGGTCTCATAGACTGCTGTGTATTTGGAATGCTTCTCCGGGAGGAAAGTCTGAAATAGGGCCTCAACGGTTTGAGTCAATGGTAAATGCTATTGGCCGAATTCTTTTAGTGCATGAATTGCCGATTTCGTGTTATATGACTGAGCTGGCCTGGGTCCAAGTTCAATATTCTGCGTTCAGGATCCCATTCGTGGAACGAAGGCATAGTGCCCAATGACACAGCCATTTGTTCTCAAAGTACCATCTGGGTTATGTTCGCTGCTCCTGTTTCCTTCAGGAGAACTCAGGGTTGTAGCATCCTTCATACTATCACTCGCTGTCTTATGAGTGGTTTGAGCGCTTTCCATCTCACTTGGCCTATAGCGCTTCCGCGTACGGCGTGCACCATGTCGGGTATGATCTGCCGCTATATTCCGTGACGCCACATATTTGTCTACCGCCGGTTCAACTTGCGGTAATAGCCAACATGCCTTGCTATTCCCAGCTTTGATTACATATGGGACGCCTGGCCTAAAGATAGTTTAGTATATAAGCCTAGTCTAGCCCAAAGGATGAATTACATACTTGTCCTTTATTATAACAATGTTACCGGTGATCCAGTGTAATTGGGGCTCATTTTCCTCTTCGAAAGTCTCCTTCAAGTTGCTAGCCGGCTGCCATTTAGGTCGCGAAAGGATTGAGTCCAGAACGTCAAAATCACCACATTGGTGGTATCTGACGCCTGGATGATCTGGGGTTTTCAACATGTGGGAAATATTCCTCTTCATTGAATAAACCATATCCATATCCAGCCGTAGACATGGTTCCTCGGAATCTAATACAAGTGACGAGGATATTAGTATATGCCCTAAATACAGATATTCGACGGAGTTGAAAGCTAAATACAACAATTGCTAATTTCAAGCCCATGCAGAGAGATCGGTTAAATAGCAGAGAATAATAGACCTTTGGCATATATGGTAGAATTTGCAATATCTTCAATCCCATGTTCAGAGTTGTGAAGGTGATTCGCAACTTTTCTTCGTTCGCGCTGCCGCTTGCGCTTCCCCGCATCCCTCCTCTTCATTTTTGATAGCCCTCTTGTAGTCTTCCACAGCCATACAAACTTGCTCAAAGCAAGCTTCCCTCCCGCTCAAAGCAGGATAGAATGAAGTGCGGTTGGTATAGAGCCACGATGAAGGTATCCAAATGTGCTCGAGTGGATGGCTAGTAAGGAGAGACTTGGGCGGGAGGAACTCGGGCAAGGAGGAACTTGTGTTCAAGAGGGCACAGCGTGGGACATATATTCCGAGGGCGGCGGGGCCAATGGTTTCTGTGTCTATGGGAGAAAAGGGGAAACAGAAAGAATATAGGGGAAGACAAATCACGCTATGACCTGACAAACTCGACTAACTCGAGCCAATGCAACTAGCCTTTGCACTAGTGCGTATTATCTACGACACCATTACCCGTGTATTATTTTGGGCTTATGATTTTTCTGAGCATATGATTTTGTGTGCGTATAATTTGTGTACGTATGATCTTTCTGGGCGTATGATTTTTTCTGAGCGTATGATTTGTGTGTGTATGATTTTTCTGTGCGCATGATTTTCATGACGATGCTCCTGTTCCTGTAGCTTATCGTAAGAACTTGAATAAATGGACACTGTATTCAGACTTCTTGAATTTCCGCCTCTGAAAACATAGAATTCCCCTACTCACCCCTACACCCACTCGGGGGCGCGCACGTCTGATCGGGCGGACGAGGGTCAGAAAATGGACCACGTCCGCCCGATCCCACATGGACTCCGCCGATTATTTGGGGCATTTTCCAATCAATCGATGGCGGCTCGTCATTCACTACGGTATACATTGTTGACTTGACACCTCCTCGGCATGTCTTGGCCACTAGGATCACTTAGGGGATAGTAAAAATGCCTTCTCAATTACTTAGTCAAATTCTATGAGTTTATAATTATTTTAAACGAAATTAACTTAGTGGAAACAGGATCTTTTCTTTTCTTTCCCCCCAGTTCCGGCACGCTTCCTGGGTGGAACTCGAATCGTGGTATTAGTTCCTGTTGGGTCTCTTCCGCGAGTTACACGTATAACCGGTAGTGAATCAGTGGTTCCCGATAGAGCCTCCTCCTTCGAACAATCCTCTTGCAGGCGGCCCCTTGAGCCTGCTCTGTAGCCAGAACCTTCGTCACCCGGTTGGTCGATACTTTCAAGATTGCTCAGTCCTTCACCGGGAATCTCCGCCTCACACTCTTGTGATCCTTCCTCCTCATCAGTGTTGGATGCAACATACATGTTGACTGTACTATCCCAGATTCTTTCTTCAGGATCTGATTCCTCGGAGCCTCCCAAGTGATCTACACCTTGGTTTCGAGGTGGTCCAGGCCGTGCATATTGAGATTCAACCAGTCCACGCTCAGGTAGTATAACCTTTGGCGCTCTTCCAAATGCTCGCCTGCCATACTGATCAACGAAAGACCATTCGGTGTCCTTCTTGTGTGATTCGTCCTCATCAGAGATACAGCCATTATCGTTCTCTATACTTTCTTCCTTCCTATCAGCCCAATAACGATAATCCTCCGCAGCAGCCATTTCTTCGAGTTTTTCTGCCTCCCGTTCACTATAGTGACCTGCTAGGTCTCTTCGTAATTCTTCGTTCTCGTAGGATTTCACCAGCATTGAAGATCGAATTGTACTGCTTTTGAGTTGTGAGCGCCGATAGGGAATCACATCTCTTGCTATGCTAAACACCCGCTCTACGCCAACACTACCCCCTTGAACAGCGAGAATATCCCTAGCCATCCGAGCTAAATTGGGGAATCTTCCCGCATTAACCTTCCACCACTCCAGTATATTTGTCTCGTAAAAAATCCCCGCTGGGCAGGCCTCATGTGTGGGATCCGTAGCCTCAGCATCTGGCTCGTGCGGCTCAATCTCTGAATCGGTTTCGATGTACGCTAGTGCATCACGCAGGATAGCTGCTCTGTGTCTCGAAGAGTAAAGATGTTTCGATCGACTGTTCAGACCACTCCGTGGAATTGACATGTCAGGTGCCTGATTATTTATTGGTGCATAGTACAGATCATAATACGCTATGAACTCCTTTTTATATGACTTCTCATACTTAGTCTCCCCACTGGCATCAAGATCCCATTCTCGAAAAATGTTGAATTTGTAATAGAGATTTAGACAAGTTCCAATACCGAACAGAAGATCTCTTTGACTTTCCGTTTTACCATAGTAAGAGGCGTCCTTCAATTTAGCTTTCACTAGGCCCTCACGAATATCAACCTTCCATTGCATCCGCTTCCGTTCTAACTTGGAAATTTGCATTTCCAAATGATCAAAGATATCTTGATACACTGGAAACACTGGATGAATGGTGACGCCACGTGTTTTTGACATCAACATAGTCCAATATCATATCGGTTGAAGTACCTCCAAGATGTATTCAATCTGCCACCACTCTTCCCGGGTTGACCAGATATGCGTAAACTCGGTATAGGTTTGTAAACAGTCCTTGGTGAATTTCAGTAGCCGTACAGATCTCGCCAACATATTTAGGGTTGAGTTCCACTGTGTTTTGACATCATAAAGTAGTGTAGTAGGGATCTTAACCTGGTTATTCTGTATTTCGATGAAGTGTTGACGCCGTTGAGGTGAAGCACCAACCGCAATACTCATTTTCCGATGCTATAAACCATTATTAGCTTTATCTCTGACTAAAGGTATCTTAGGTGAGAACAATGGGGAAAACACTTGGTTTGACTTTCACATTGGCGCGCATTCAATTTGGAATAATGAATTTGTGCATATACCCTTGTGCATATGAATTTGTGCGTATGAATTTGTGCGTATGAATTTGTGCGTATGCATTTGTAATATAGGTGCTAGGTATGAGATCTTAGACACATTACCTTTTCTACTGTTTTGTGAAAGCCGTTATCCAATCTCATAACGTTGTCGATATAGCCAGCCTTAAAGTCAGACTGCATATGACCATCCCGCGAATTCACCTTAATCGAACTCATAAATGCACTGAGGATAAGCTGAACAACATGGGCCATAGATGGAAAATCATTTTCCAATTGACACCATTTAACCGATAGTAAACTCCAAGCATTGTTTAAGGCTTGGGTGAGCGTTCGGTTATTGCTGGCACTATCGGTGGTGAAACTCAGAATGCTATCCTGAATCCCATATCTGGCTAGAACGTAATTAATTATCCCTGCCATATTAGCCCCCATATGAGAACCCCTGATTCCCTCGAAGCCAATCAGCACCTCCTCCATCTGCCAGCTATCTGAGATCAAATAAGCCACAATTGCTAAAAAAGCAAGTTTGTTCAGTGAAGTCCATGTATCGGCAGCCAGAGAAATCTTTCCTGCAGCAGGTCGACATGTTCGAATATCATCCACGGTAGACTTTCCAAGCCGTTTCAAATGCCGCCTTAATGTCGTTGGGCAGGGGATTTGGACTCCCAGACGAATGTACTTGAAGACACGACGAAAGGCAAGGTTGTTTGAGCAATTAAAGGCCACCTTCATTGCCAAAAACACTTTTAGAAAGTATTCTTCAAAATCATGCTGATTGAATCCTGCTGGTGTGGCCAGATCGATAATCCTATGCCTATTTCCAGTTTTAGTCCCTTTTTGCAATAGCATAAGAACGTCTATACCAAGCGGGCTTCCAGCCCGCCCATCATATCCGATAATCTTTCTCAATTGCAGATAAGCAGAGGACCTGTTATGGTCATGCATCGAGCTAGTCCCCGTGCCACTTGAGTGAGCTAGAATGTTTCTGCACATAATGCACATTACTCGCGGTGGCCGCCAATTGCACTACCTAAACGGTCGGCATATTGTTGAAAGTATTTCCACACCTCTGTGCCTCGAAGATCCGAGTTTCACCGTATATTTTTCTTGCCAGTATATTTCGCAGTATAGGCTATATACCCTAGTGTGCCTTGCCACTAGTCCATCCAACTCTCATGATATTCCTCCGTATAGAGATAAAAGTTTCCAAATATCTCAAATGTAACTGTGTCGCTTGTTGAAAAAGTCACTGCTAGAGGATGAAGCAGATTCCAGGCGTGATCTTGGTCTCCAGGGGGCAGTGCTAGCGAATCGGAGCCCATGAGCTTTGTGGAACTTGAAAGAGGTGCGCGGGCCACACTAGTCAGAGGTCTTGGGATTGGTCTTACCAGGCCTTGGCTCCCATATGGGCTGGATTCTACCGCGAATTGGGATACAGATGGAGAGTATTCGCATGCAGGGCTTTTGTGGAACCGTAAAAAAGAGGTACGGCTTGTTGCCCCGGAGGTGTAGAGCCCCCGTTTGCTGCCCATCATAGAAGATTCTGGTTGGGAAGACATTAAGTTGAGATGGTTCTAGCTATCCGTGTATAGTAACAGATCCCCTTGGATCCCGAATGATATTTATATAAAAGTACAGCTGTGGTAGGCATATGAATCACGCTCCGCACCCTCTACACCTGCAGTCATTGAAATTACAACTCCACGTCGTTCAGTGCACGATCCCCCCTCGCCCCCTAACTTCTCCTGCCTTTCAGGCTTCGCGTCCCTGATCCCCCATCGTCACGATGGATGACCACCCCCCTCTCCCCTCCTCGGCGGCTCCCTCTCGGGCTTCGTCAAGACAGTCTTCTTCACCGGACCTCAGCGAGTCCCACCTCGAGATCCGCGACTTTGTCCGCGAGACACGCCAGCCTCTTAACTTCACTTCAATCCAACTTCCTATCCTCGACGATACCCAACTCTCCGAACTCTCTGATGGCGAGACCATCCTCCTCCCCCTCTGCTGCTCGGCCTTGAACGCGCTTGCCTCCATGACGCGTCAGCTGGACACCATAACAACCCAACTGGGTACCTTACAGGGTATCGTTGCAACCCTCCCAACCACTGTGGCCTTGGACTGCAAGCTCTCCCCTGTCCAAGCGTCCCTACGTGACCTGTCACAAAGGGTGTCTGCTGCCCCCCATCCACAAGCGCCTGGCCCCACTCGGCCATCTGTTCCCCCGACTGGTACTACCACACTCACCATGCCTCCGCCTCCGCCTCCCCAGGTTAGGACCAAGACCCGTGCCCCCCCCCCCGAATAGGTCGACCCCCTCGTCCTTCGATCCGGACATACCTCGGTATGACCCGGACACCCGCTCCTTTCACAGTAATCCCCGGGCTTACGCGGAAAAGTTCCCTGATTCATGGGAAGCCAACGCGTTCCGTGAGGGAAAGTACCCCGACCCCACCACGTTCATTTCGGGCCATCTCGCCCTCGACTACCCCAAGACCCAACCATCGTATGCCCAGGCTGCCACTGCCAGCGCCCCGAAGGGTAAGAAGAATAAGAGCTCTCTCACGGCTGCCAAAGTCGCGTCAGCCAGCAACGCCGTCTCTGTCCCCCAAAGACCAAAGTCGCTCCCGACCGCCGAGAGGAGATTCTACGCTCCCCGTTCCTCCCCCTCCGAGCACCCGCAAGCTTCTCTGATCGCTGCCACCTTCCCTGACATCTGCGCCCGTGTCCTCAGGGATGCGAACTGTATCCTCCCCCTCGCTGTCACCACCAAAGTTAACGATCGAGGGTCCGTCACCCTACTCGTCACCGACCCTTCCACTCCCGCTGCGGCCTTTGCGCCCTACTTTGATGCCCTCTCTTCCCAACTCAATAAGTCTTTCCC
>Ga0307513_10010101_pt1 | contig 11883 bp, 10 predicted proteins | sample 15_EM_MG_FD_202174 | JGI IMG/M metagenome (GOLD analysis project Ga0307513, IMG submission 202174) | Populus trichocarpa ectomycorrhiza microbial communities from riparian zone in the Pacific Northwest, United States - 15_EM | ecosystem: Host-associated > Plants > Roots > Unclassified | place... | reverse complement strand
TCTCAGTCATCCATCTCGTAATAGCGTCCCACGAGTCGCGCACTCGTACTGGTTCCATCCGATCAGGCTATGAGAAATCACCATCGTGCGCAGCCAAACCAGTCCGGCAGTGCACTGTCATGCCGCTTCTAGGGCGCTCGTTGACCGGCGGAGACGTCACGCTTCGCACGAGCCACTAGTGTGGCGTGTCTGAAGTTGTTTTGCGGTGTGGGTACGGGACAATGAGGCATGTCTGTTGCTGCCGCGTTGGTTCTTCGTCCTGGTGATGGTGCCCGCCTTCGGGAACTGACCCGTTCATCGACGGCGCCGGCGGGGTTGGTGCAGCGGGCGCGGATTGTGTTGCTGGCCGCGGACGGGATAGCGAACGCGGCGGTCGGGCGGCAGGTCGGGGTGTCCACGCCGACGGTGCTGGCCTGGCGGAACCGCTATGACGCCGGCGGGATCGGGGCGCTGGTCGATCTGCCGCGGTCGGGTCGCCCGCCGGTGATCGACGAGGCGGCGGTCATCACGCACACGCTGAACCCGCCACCGGACGAGCTGGCGGTGACGCACTGGTCAGCCCGGTTGTTCGCCGATTACCTGCGCAAGAACGGGCTGGCGGTCAGTTTCGCCGAAGTGGCCCGGATCTGGCGGGACTGGGGCCTGCAACCGCATCGGGCCGAGACGTTCAAGTTCTCCACCGACCCGCAGCTGGAAGCGAAGATCCGTGACGTGGTCGGCCTCTACCTCGACCCACCGGCCGACGCGGTCGTGGTCTGCGTCGACGAGAAGAGCCAGATCCAAGCCCTGGACCGGACCGCGCCGCTGCTACCGATGCGTTTCGAGCAGGCCGAACGCCGCACCCACGACTACAAACGGCACGGCACCACCACCCTGTTCGCCGCCCTGGAGGTAGCGACCGGGAAGATCACCGCCGACGCCTGCTACCAGCGGCACCGCAACGGCGAGTTCCTCACGTTCCTCAAGCAGGTTGCCAAGGCCCACCCCCGGGTGAAACTGCACGTAGTGGCGGACAACTACGGCACCCACAACCACCCGAACGTCAAAGCATGGCTGGCCAAGAATCCGCGGATCACCATGCACTTCACCCCGACCAGCGCATCCTGGATGAACATGGTCGAGATCTTCTTCGGCATCATCACCCGCCAGGCCATCCGCCGCGGAACCTTCACCAGCGTGCCCGACCTGATCGGCGCGATCCGCGCGTTCATCGACGCCTACAACCAGCGCTGCGAACCATTCCGCTGGACCAAGACCGCCGACCAGATCCTCACCAAAGCCAACCCGCAAACCACTTCAGACACGCGACACTAGCTCATCGGGACGGTAGGCTTTGGCCCCTTCTGCCGGTCAGCGGTGGTTGACGACGTTGACCACCTTGCCGTCTGGGTCGCGGACGAAGAACCGCCGGACGCCCCACTGTTCGTCGGTAATCGGGTGCACGATCTCTGCGCCTGTCGCGCGTACCGCCTCGTAGACGGCGTCGACGTCGTCGACCTCCACGCTGAGGTCCGGGTTTACGGAGGCCGCTGCGTCTTCGGTGATGAGGATGACCTGGGCGGTGGGGTTGGATGGTGAGACCAAGTTGACCACCCAGCCCAGGTTCATCTCCTCGCGGAAGCCCAGAAGCTGGTAGAAGCCGCTGCTCGCGACTGGGTCGGCGGTGGTGATATCGGGGACGGCACGGCGAATCGTCATGCCGGATTTTGGCATGCGAGGTACTGGCTCGTACGGGTAGTGGGCCCTGCTCACCAGGCCGCCAGGGCGGACGCTGGCGGGCGCGCAGACCACGAAAACGTGCCGCGGCATCCGGATCTGCCGCGATCCGGGCGCTACGCAAAGTTACGGCGAGGCGAGCGGCTGCGTCACGGACTGATGAGTGGACGTGTGATCCTGCCCGAGTGGTGCGAGGTTCCTGCCAGATTCACCAAGCGACTACGATCACCGATCGCCGTGCGGCCAGCGTGGGAGTTATCTGCTCCTGGTTGACTGGAAGGCCGGGAACGTTGCCGGCGGCGGGGTTGTCGTGTCTGACCAGCGGGCGGACATCGCGTCGGCCAGCCGGGCGTACCAGTCCGCCATCGCCGGTAGCGTCGCGGCTCGGTCGGCGAGCCGGGTGAATACCCGGATCTGTTGCACCAGCTGGGCTCGACGGCGCCAGCGGGTGCGCGGGGGCTGGCCGGCGGCGGCCAGCAGTTGCAGCCGCTGTACCCGGACGGCAAGGGCCGCCGCCGCACCGACCGCGAGCGCCTGGTCAAGGTGCTCGAGGACGTCACCGGGTGTGGCCTCGGCCAGTTCGCGGCGGTAGGCCTGGTCGGTCTCGGTCACCACGCTGTCGGGCAGCGTCGCCCAGTGGGCGCTGTAAGTGGGGAACGGGAAGTGCAGGAACGACGCGTCGAAGCCGAGGTGACCGAAGATCGCGCCCTCGAAGTCCACGACCCGCACGCCGTTTGGCGTCACCAGTGCATTGCTGGGGTTGAGGTCGGTGTGCGTCAGGGCAGCGAAGGGCCCGGCGTTGGTGATCCGGTCCTGGACGAACGCGGCGTCACCTGCCGCGACGCGCGCGTCCGGCAGGCCCAGTTTGGCGCACGCGACCTCCACGTCCCGCCACCGGTCCACACTGGGCCAGGGTAGACCGGGGCCGGCATCCGCGTCCGGCGCGCCGCGACCAGCCAGCGCCTGCCGGTACTCCTCGCCTGCGTCCTGAGTGCCGGCGTGCAGTCGTCCGACGGCCCCGCCGAACTCCGCCATTGCTCGCGTGGCGGCGTCGGCATCGGCGCCGAGCAGGACGCTTTCCAACGTCGGCCAGCTCTCAAGATCGGAGGTGACCACGACACCCGCGGCCTGGTCGGAAGCGATCAACCGCGCGGCGACCCCGGTGGCCGCGGCCATCCGCAACGCGGCCTCCTCACGTCGCAGGTGGGCGGGGCCGCCGTGACCATCCCCGTCTACCCGGCGTGTCTTGACCACCACGGTCCGGCCGACGCCGCGTAGGTCGCGGTCGAACGTCAACCGCGTAACGGGAGCCCAGTCATGGCCGAGCGGCTGCTCCGCCACCAGCGACGCCGACCCATCATGCAAGGGACGCAACAGCGCGAGGACCGTGTCCCGCCGGTGCGCGGTCAAGGAGTAGGGCACGAGTGCATTGTTGCCGGTGACGGGAAACGCTCCTAATCTGCGCACCCTGCCACGACCCACGCCGCCATCCGGATCGGCCGCGATCCGCGCGGCCCAACTGGTAGGGCAGCTGCGAGTCTGCGTCTTTGAGTAGTCTCGCACTCGTGTCTGGCAAGTCGGAGCGACGAGTGGCTCGCACGGTGGTCGCGGAGTACCACCAAGCCGAGCTGGGCAACCTTGTTGCCCGCGTTGGTGAGGCCGTGGATGGCTATCGCGCTGGCGAGCTCGACCCCTTCGAAGTCGACCGAGTTCTGTTCCAGTACTCCCGAGCGGCGAAGGAGCTTTGGAAGTACTGCAACTATCTCCAGGTGGAGATCGCAGCGGCGATGATCCGCGAGCAGCCACCACACGACTGGTGGGAACGCGGTGCTCCAAGAGGGCGGTGACGGCCGGCGGCTCTGTGACGCCGGCGCGCACTCTCAAGTCGCATAGCATGCGCACACTGTCACGCTCGGTGTCTGGGCCGTGGCCGTGCCGTCGTCCTCGATTCGCTGCGGTGCTGGTGGGCGGACCAGGGATCCGTAAAAGGTGCTGTTGGCTGGTCGTACCCTCGGCGGGTGACGGACGAGGAAACTGCGGAGAAGGTCGCCCAGGCGGCTGAGAGAGCAAGGCGGATTCGGCTGCTGACGGAGAGATCGAGATCCTGGTTCTTCGCCACCAGGTTGCGGTGCTGCGCCGTCAGGTCAAACGTCTGGATTTGGAACCCTCCGATCGGGCGGTGCTCTCGGCGTTGTCCCGGCTGTTGTCCCGGCCGCGGTGGGCCACGTTCTTCGTCACGAGGCGCTCCGGTCCACGCAGAATGGGAGCTTCCGGCCGGAGCGCGATGCCCACTCATGGCTGAGGTTCGTGTTCGCCGCGCATCATCGTCAGGCGCAGCGGGTGAAACGGCGATACGAGTGGACTGTGCGCCTGTGGAACAACCTAGCGCGCCTGGCCGGGGACCAAGGGCTGCCCGACCGTGTGGTCTCCGCTCTCTTTGCGGCCGCAGTCGGCGAAGTCCGACGTACCACCTATCAGCAGGACGAGAGCTTCAGCCGCGACCAGGCCATCCGCGACGCCGAGGTCGAGCGGATTCTCGCGCTCGGCGCGCGGCGGGTCGACATCGGTCAGAGCGGCACGGAGTCGTGGACCGTGCTCGCCGACCCCGAGGGGAACGAGTTCTGCATCCTGCGCCCGAAGAAAACGCTCATCGCTCGAGCACGGCTGTCCATCGGGGTCGGCACTCGTTCGTCCCTCGGATGACTGATGTTCCGACGAGAGGGAGAACCCGATGGACTTCGTGACGTCCGCCGACGGCACCGCGATCGCGTACGAGCGGGCCGGCCGTGGCCAACCGATCGTGTTCGTGTCCGGCGCGTTCAACGACCACCACACCTGCGCACCGGTCGCCGAATTGCTCGCGGACGACTTCACCGTGCTGACCTACGACCGCAGGGCCCGTGGGGAGAGTGGCGACACCCGGCCGTACGCGATCGATCGTGAGGTGGAGGATCTCGCCGCCCTGATCGATCTCGTCGGTGGCAGCGCGGCGGTCTTCGGCTATTCGTCGGGTGCGCTGTTGGCGCTGGCCGCCGCCGCCGCGAAGACGCCGATCAGCCGGCTCGCGCTGTACGAGGCCCCGTTCGCGATCGACTCCTGGCGGGACCGGTCCGATCTGCCGGCCCGGCTCGACGACCTGGTCCAGCAGGGCCGGTGCGAAGACGCGGTGACGCTGTTCCAGGCCGAGGGCATCGGGCTGCCGCCCGAGGTGGTGGCGCAGATCCGCCAGTCACCGATGTTCCCGGCGCTGGCGGCGATCGCGCAGAGCACGGTCTACGACGCCACGATCACCGCTGCGTACGCCGTGCCCGACCCGGCGCTGATGTCCGTACCCCAGCCGGTTTTGGTGATGCACGGTGCCGGGACCTGGCCGCCGCTGCCGCAGGCCGCGCAGGCCCTGGCCGGCGCCCTGCCGGACGGGCGGCACCGCGAGATTCCGGGCAGCGTGAATCACGGCATCCCGGCGCCGGCGACCGCGGCGGCCGTGCGAACTTTCCTATCTAGCTTTCTCGATGGCTAACTGTTAAGAATGTAACTTAATTCTTCCGCAGGTCATCGTAGGAGTCCCCATGAGATCTCGACGACGGGTAATGGCTCTGGTCTCCGGTGTGGCGCTGGCCGCCGCCGCGGTCGTGACGTTCACGTCCAACGGCACCGCGGTGGCCGCGGTGGTCTGCACGGCTCCGGGCTGGGCCGAAGGCAACACCTACACCGTGGGCCAGCAGGTGACCTACCAGGCCCGGCTCTACCGGGCGCTGGTCACGCACACGGCGTGGCCCGGAGCCGGCTGGACCCCGGCCACGACGCCGTCACTGTGGACCTTCATCGACGTCTGCACCGGTGGTACCACGACCCCGCCGACGACGCCTCCGACGACCCGGCCGCCGACGACCCCGCCGACGACGACCCCGCCCACCACCCGGCCGCCGACGACCCCGCCGACCACCACGCCGCCGACGACCTCCCCGCCCGGAACCCCGACCTGCGCGGTGAAGTCCCGGCCGGGTGGCAAGGTGCTGCAGGGCTACTGGGAGAACTGGGACGGCGCGGCCAACGGCGTGCACCCCGGCCTCGGCTGGATCCCGATCAACGACAGCCGGCTCGCCCAGCACGGCTACAACGTGATCAACGCGGCGTTCCCGGTGATCCGCTCCGACGGCACGGTGCTCTGGGAGAACGGCATGGACGCCGGCGTCAGGGTCGCCACCCCGGCCGAGATGTGCTCGGCCAAGGCGGCCGGCGCGACCATCCTGATGTCGATCGGCGGCGCGGCGGCCGGCATCGACCTGAGTTCCGCCACGGTCGCCAACCGGTTCGTGGCGACCATCGTGCCGATCCTGCGGCAGTACAACTTCGACGGCATCGACATCGACATCGAGACCGGGCTGACCGGCAGCGGCAACATCAACACGCTGTCCACCTCGCAGGCCAACCTGATCCGGATCATCGACGGCGTGCTCGCCGGGATGCCGTCCAACTTCGGCCTGACCATGGCGCCGGAGACCGCGTACGTCACCGGCGGTAGCGTCGTCTACGGCTCGATCTGGGGCTCGTACCTGCCGATCATCAAGAAGTACCTGGACAACGGCCGGCTGTGGTGGCTGAACATGCAGTACTACAACGGCAGCATGTACGGCTGTGCCGGCGACTCGTACTCGGCCGCCACGGTGCAGGGGTTCATGGTCCAGACCCAGTGCTTGAACAACGGGCTGACGATCCAGGGCACGACCATCCGGATTCCGTACGACCGGCAGGTGCCGGGCCTTCCGGCGCAGCCGGGCGCGGGCGGCGGCTACATGTCGACCTCGCTGGTGTCCCAGGCGTACGCCAGCGTCAGCGGCATCAAGGGGCTGATGACCTGGTCGGCCAACTGGGACGGCTCGCGGGGCTGGACCTTCGGTGACAACGTGAGACGGCTCGAAGGACGCTGATCCGACATCCCCGGAACGGCCTGCCGCCCACGAGGCGGCAGGCCGTTCGTCTCGTCACGAAATAGTTGACGAGTCAAAGATGTTGTGCTGGGCAGTCCGGGACCGAGCTGGTCCCGACCGAAAGCTCAGGAGCCGTCATGCAGTTCGGGATCTTCACCGTCGGCGACGTCACGCCCGACCCCACGAACGGGCGGGTGCCGACCGAGAACGCGCGGATCAAGTCGATGGTGGCGATCGCCAAGAAGGCCGAAGAGGTCGGGCTCGACGTCTTCGCGACCGGTGAGCACCACAACGAGCCGTTCGTGCCCTCGTCGCCCACCACCATGCTCGGCTACCTCGCGGGGCAGACGTCCACGCTGCTGCTCAGCACGTCCACCACGCTGATCACGACCAACGACCCGGTCAAGATCGCGGAGGACTACGCGATGCTGCAGCACCTCGCGGACGGCCGGGTCGACCTGATGATGGGCCGCGGCAACACCGGACCGGTCTACCCGTGGTTCGGCAAGGACATCCGGGCCGGCATCCCGCTCGCGATCGAGAACTACGCCCTGCTGCACCGGCTGTGGCGCGAGCACGTGGTCGACTGGAAGGGCAAGTACCGCACGCCGCTGCAGTCGTTCACCTCGATGCCGCGCCCGCTCGACGGCGTACCCCCGTTCGTCTGGCACGGCTCGATCCGCAGCCCGGAGATCGCCGAGCAGGCCGCGTTCTACGGCGACGGCTTCTTCGCGAACCACATCTTCTGGCCGGCCTCGCACACCCAGCGGATGGTCGAATTGTACCGTTCGCGGTGGGCGCACTACGGCCACGGCGACCCCGACCAGGCCATCGTCGGCCTCGGCGGCCAGGTGTTCATGCGCAAGAACTCGCAGGACGCCGTCAACGAGTTCCGGCCGTACTTCGACAACGCCCCGGTCTACGGCCACGGCCCGTCGCTGGAGGAGTTCACCAGCGAGACGCCGCTGACCGTCGGCAGCCCGCAGCAGGTCATCGACCGTACGCTCGGCTTCCGTGACTACGTCGGCGACTACCAGCGGCAGCTGTTCCTGCTCGACCATGCCGGCCTGCCCCTGAAGACCGTCCTGGAGCAGCTCGACCTGCTCGGCGAACAGGTCGTCCCGGTACTGCGCAAGGAATTCGCCGCATTGAAGCCGGCGCACGTCCTCGAGGCGCCGACCCACGCCTCCCTGGTAGCGGCGGCTCAGCGAGAGGAGGTGCAGGCATGACGCAGCGCACCCTCGTGGTGATCACCGCGGGCCTGAGCCAGCCGTCGTCCACCCGGCTGCTCGCGGACCGGCTGTCCGCGGCGGCGGTGGCCGCGGCGGCCGACCTCGGCGTCCGGCTCGACACCCGGGTGTTCGAGCTGCGCGGCCTGGCCCACGAGGTCACCGACCACATGCTCACCGGCTTCCCGCCGGCCGCCCTGCGCGACGCCCTGGCCGCGGTCGCCGGCGCCGACGCGCTGATCGCGGTCACGCCGGTGTTCAACGCGTCCTACAGCGGTCTGTTCAAGTCGTTCTTCGACGTTCTCGACCCCGACGCCCTGCGCGACAAGCCGGTGCTGCTCGCGGCCACCGGCGGCACCGCCCGGCACTCGCTCGCCCTCGAACACGCGCTCCGGCCGATGTTCGCCCACCTGCGCGCCGTGACCGTACCCACCTCGGTGTTCGCGGCCAGCGAGGACTGGGGCGGCAACGAGGCCGACGGCCACCTGCGCGGCCGCGTCGACCGGGCGGCGTCCGAGCTGGCCCGGGAGCTCGGCCGCCGCGACCCGGTCACCGTGGCGGACCCCTTCGCCCTGACCACATCCTTCGAGGACCTCCTGTCGAGAGGCTGAGCCACACAAGTACACCCAGCCCGCCCCGCGACCGCGTTGATCATGATGTTAGGAGAGCGGTATACCACTTTTGCGCCGCGCTATCCCCATGATCAACCACCAGACCCTGGTTCGACCGGGTTGATCATGGATTTGGTCGGGCGGATTATCCGATATGCGCCTGACTAAACCCATGATCAACGGGGCGGGGCGGGGGCAATGTGGGGTTGGGCGGATCGTCGGTCCGCGTGGTAGCAAGAGCGGGTGCCGGCGAAGGGGATGGCGATGGCGATGGCGATGGCGGAGATCGTGCTGATCCGGCACGGGCAGACCGAGTGGAGTGCGAACGGCCGGCACACCTCGTACACCGATCTCGATCTGACGCCGGTGGGCGAGCGACAGGCCCGCGAGGTCGGCGCCCGGCTGCGGGGCCGCCGCTTCGTCGCGGTGATCTCTAGCCCGCGCAAGCGGGCGCTGCGTACCGCCGAGCTGGCCGGGCTGACGGTCACTGACGTCACCGAGGACCTGGCCGAGTGGAACTACGGCGAGTACGAGGGCATCACCACCGCGAAGATCCGCACGACCCGGCCCGGTTGGTCGCTGTGGACCGACGGCTGCCCGGGCGGCGAGTCGCCCGATCAGGTTGCCGCCCGGATCGATCGCGTCCTGGCGCACGCGACGCAATGGCTTGACCGGGGCGACGTGGCGCTGGTCGGCCACGGCCATTGCCTGCGGGTCTGCGGCGCGCGCTGGGTCGGCCTGCCCCCGAAGGACGGCGGACTGCTCAAGTTGGACACCGCCACCCTGTCGACGCTCGGCTTCGAACACGCCACCGACCGGGTCATCGACACCTGGAACGCACCCTGCACTTAGCACCGCCGCCGCATCCGACCCGAGGTAGTGCGAACCGAGGCTCCGCCCGCCCGCTCAGCACACACGATCATGGAGCTGGTCAGGCACATACCGAACTATTCGCCCGACCAACGCCATGATCAACGCGTGCTTGGGAGGAGCTCGCGCACCGCGGTGATAGCCGGCAGCGGGTCAGGGCAGGGGCAGCTCGGCGCGGATGTCGCCGAGGCCGCGGGCGATCAGGAGCGCACCGCCGGGACTCAGCCGGTCCCAGGAGTTCGTGGCGGTGTTCCAGGTGCGCCACAGGCGGTCGTCCGCCGCGATCGTCACCCGGGCGGACTGGCCCGGGGCCACCGTCACCGCCCGCCAGCCGACCAGGCGGATCGGCTCGTCGTGTTCGGCCGGATGGAAGTAGACCTGGACCACTTCGCGGCTGGGCCGCGGGCCGGTGTTCCGCACCGTCGCGGCGACCGTCGGAGCGTCGCCGGTTACCAGGCGGACGTCGCTGTACTCCCACCGGCCGTAGCCCAGGCCGTGGCCGAGCCAGAACATCGGGTCCGGAGCCCGGCCGGCGAAGTGCCCGCGGTAGCCGATGAACGTGCCCTCCTCGTACCGCAACGCGCCGTCGACCGGGGTCACCGACCAGGCCGGCGTCTTGACGTCGTCGGTCGGGAACGTGGTGACCAGCCGGCCGGCCGGTTCGATGTCGCCGAGCAGTGCGGCCGCCACCGCGTGCCCGCCCTCCTGGCCGGGCAGCCCGGCCCAGAGCACCGCGTCGACCCGGGACAGCCACGGCATCAGCACCGGGGTGGCCGCGTTCACCACCACGATCGTCGTGCGCGCCGCGCCCGCCACCGCCTCGACCAGCGCGTCCTGGGCGCCGGGCAGGTGCAACGTGGCCTTGTCGACCGACTCGGTCTCCTGCTCCTCGGTGAGGCCGACCACGACCACCGCCACGTCGGCGGCGGCCGCGGCCCGGACCGCGTCGTCGATGACCTCGACGGCGTCCCGTTTCGCCGGGCGTGCGATCAGGCCGAACATGCCGATTCCGGTGAACACCACGCCGGCCGGGCCGACCCCGGGACGCACTGCCACCGTGGCCTCCAGCAGCGCGCCGGCGGCCACCTCGAGCACGTCGGTACGGACCGGCGGCGCCAGGATCTCCTCGCCCATGTTGGTGCCGGAAACAGTCAGCGAGTACGCCAACTCGCGGTCGCCGACCCGTACCGTCCAGTCGCCGACGCCCGAGACGCCCAGCTCGACCAGGCCGGAACCGGTGATCGTGCCGCTCAGCCGGGCGGTGGCGACGGTGCCGGTGAAGTCGTCGTCCATCCCGACCATGGTGGTGGCGTTGGCGGCGTGCCGCTGCTCCAGCTCGGTGCCGTCCGCGTCGAACAGCTCCACCCGGATGCCGGCCCCGCCGGTCACCGGATCGGTCAGGAAACCGCCGCGGGCGGGCACCGGCCGGGTCCGCACTTCGACCCCGTCGACCACGGTGAGCCGGTCGCCGAGCAGCAGGCCCAGCCCTTCTGCCACGCTGACCTGGTACGGCGGGTTCACCTGGGCCGAGCCGCCGCCCATGCCGACGGTCTGCACCGCGTGCCGTCCGATCAGCGCCACGGTCTGCGCGCGGTTCAGCGGCAGCGCGTCGTCGTCGTTGGTGAGCACGGTGCTGCCCTGGGCGGCCAGCCGGGTCAGCTGGGCCTTGCGCTCGGGGCTGTCCGGTGCCGGGTACGACCCGTACGAGCGGGGGGTGCCCAGCGCCCCGACCCGCTCGGCGAGCAGCAGCAGGCGGGCCAGATGGTCGTCGATGACGGCCTCGTCCACGTCGCCGGCGCGGACCGCCGCTACCAGCGCGTCGCCCCACGGGCCCAGCGGGCCGGGCATGACCAGGTCGAGCCCGCCGTTCGCGGCCGGTGCGGCGGTCTTGGTGGCGAACCAGTCCGACATGATCAGGCCGCGGTAGCCCCACTCGCCCTTGACCACCTCGTTGTTGACGTGGTTCTGCTCGGTGGCCGCGACACCGTTGACGTCGTTGTAGGCCGCCATCACCGACCAGGCGTCCGCCTCGGCGATCGCGATCTCGAACGGCAGCAGGTACAGCTCGCGCAGCGTCGCCTCGTCCAGCACGCTGTTCACGGTGTTGCGGTCGGTCTCCGACTCGTTGGCGACCAGGTGCTTGAGGCAGGCGCCGACCCCGCTGTCCTGCAGGCCGCGCACGTACGCGGCGGCCAGCTTGCCGGTCAGCAGCGGGTCCTCCGAGTACGCCTCGAAGAGCCGGCCGCCGAGCGGTGACCGGTGCAGGTTGATGGTGGGCCCGAGCACGACGTGGATCTGCTGGGCGAGCGCCTCCTCGGCGAGCAGCCGGCCCACCTCGTACGCGGTGTCCTCGCTCCACGCCGAGGCCAGCAGCGTCGCGTTGGGGAACAGTGCGACCACCCGTCCGCCGCTGAACTTCAGGCCGCGCACCCCGGTCGGGCCGTCGGACAGACGTACCTCGCCGAGGCCGATCGACGCGTTCGGCGCGAGCGTGAACGCGGTCGCGCCGGTCAGCAGGGTGACCTT
>Ga0307513_10010100_pt1 | contig 11884 bp, 4 predicted proteins | sample 15_EM_MG_FD_202174 | JGI IMG/M metagenome (GOLD analysis project Ga0307513, IMG submission 202174) | Populus trichocarpa ectomycorrhiza microbial communities from riparian zone in the Pacific Northwest, United States - 15_EM | ecosystem: Host-associated > Plants > Roots > Unclassified | place... | reverse complement strand
ATTATTATTACTATTTTCATTAACAATGATATTAATTTTTTAAAATTAGATTTATCACTACTATATATGGTTTATATTCATGTTGTTTTTTTCATGTTTATACTTTGTAGGAATTTGAGCAAAACAATGGATGCTTTAAATCCCATTAGCCTTGATAACATTGACCTAACTTTATATTTAAAATATTTATGTTAAAACATTTTACTTTCATAATATTTTGATATTTTGTTTAAGTTGAATTACTTTAAGTTAAAGATCTATTTAATCTTGACTATTTAGAAATATTTTAAATTTTAAAATTATATTAGTTTGACATTGTGCTTATATTGCATAATTTATAATTAATTTATCTTGAATTTAAATTATGTTTGTGTATGTGTATGTGTATGTGTGTGTGTCTATATATATATATATATATATATATATATAAAGTACAATTTCGAAACGACACTCTAAAATATTTCAAAACTGAAATATTTTATTTTAATTGATTTACTGAAATAAAATTGACAATCTTGATGGCAAAAGCATTCAAGAAAAAACCCATCAGTCTGATGGCAAAAGCATTCAAGAAAAAACCATCAGTTAGTCCAATGAAATAAAACATTAGATTTCAAGAAAAAGCCCATTAGTACAATGGCAAAAGCAGTTGAGAAACGCTTAAAAGTCCGATGGCAAAAAGCATTCAAGAAAAGCCAATCGGTCTGATGGAAAAAAACATTTAATGAAAAAGCCCATCAGTATGAGGAAAAGCATTTAAGAAAAACTCATCATTCCGATGGCAAAAGATTTTAAAAAGAAGCTCATCCATTCGATAGGAAAAGCATTTAAGAAAAACTCGTTAGTCCGACGGTAAAAATCATCTACACTTTATCCAATGGAAGTTTCGTTTGTAGCAAAACTTATTAAACTATTTTCTTTCTTTCTTTACAAAACTGAACATGTAAAGTCAAAAGGAAAATGAGTTTTTTCTTGTCTTTGCACTATAAATATTATAAAGAGAAGATAACTGTAACCATTTGTTTTTTATCCTTATTTTTAACATAAAGTTTTAAAGAAAACCAGAAAAATACAAACAAATACCAAAAATACATTTTTTACATGATTTTCCTCTTCTTTTTTTTTAATCTTTTTGTAATTTTTGACCACTTCACATATTAGGGACTAACATTTGAGTGGTAATAACATTATTATTACAAATATTACAAGAAAATTCTTATCATACCAAATCTTTTGGATGATTGTGTGTGGCAGTGATATAATAAGAGCTTTACAACAAAGTTTTTCATATCATATGATCTCATGACATAATTTCTTGTTATTGTGTTTGGTTAATTTCTTGTGATAAAAAGAAATTAAAAAAAGAAGATAGATACAAATATGATAGAGATAGAGACATAAAATAATTTATTTCTACAACTTTTTAGAGTAAACTTTTGTTAACATGGTATATCATGTTTTACTTCTATCTATCTCAAAACAATAATTTGTCAAAGCAATAAAAAAAACAAAAGAAAATCTTTTGTTCACTTCAGTCTTAAGTTAATTCTCAACAACTTGTTAAATCAATGTCTGGACTGGTCCCAGATAGTGAGATAATTGTCTGTTTATTTTACCTTTTTTCCAACTTAGTGAATGAAAAGCATGAATTAGAAGCAAAAGGCTATGGATTTTATGGCATTATTGTCTTAGGTAGATGTCATTTCAAGTTGCACCACGACATTGTTGTCCTATGATGGGAAAAAGAGGTCGATTGAAACAATTAATTAAAGACTTGAGATAGGAGACCTGTGAGCCTGTACAGGTGGACCGTCAATTCTTCGAATAGATTGGTTCTGGCAAATATAAATGTCCAAAATCCTTATAATTAATAATTTAAAAAAATAGATAGAAAATGGATTATTCCCCAAGGTTATGGCTAGTTCTGTCCCTAACAAACTTGTGGACAAAAGGTTATACCAAAAAAGATGGTCCTTTATTTCTTTAAATATAATCCCACTTTTTTGCAGCTTACTTGAGACTCTTTTTTTTTATGAAATTATTAAAATATTTTTACCACAGAATTATCCTCTTAATTAACTGACCTGAAAATATTTAAACCTTTGAAGTAAAATAAAATATTTAGCCTTAGATTTCCAAAACAGTAGTCGTGGAAGCTCGGATTTAGAGAAGTTCCATCTGTTTTTGTATTGAAAAAAAATTAACCCTTTTGTCCTAAATTAGTTAACTTTCATGATCTATAACCTAATCCTTACATTAAGTTGATCTCCCAGATGAATTTAATAAGTACTAATTAGAGGATAATAAAAATCAGTTCAAATTTCAATGAACTTCATCATAGAAAATGCAAATAATAATGCTTTACATCCAAGTCTAAAAAAACTTTGTTCAATTGTATTAAAGGAACAAGATCCTAGCCAAAGATTGAGAGAAAATTAATGAGGAAGGATTATAATAAACTCTCAATTATTATACAGTCTAAGACCCGTTGAACTCATCATCATCATAGTCATCATCATCATGAAGAAGAAGAAGAAGTCGTGGTGGGGTATTCTGCTAATTATTTTGATTTAAACGTCCATTGTTTTGCATGGCATGGTACCTAAAATAATTTAAAGCATTTCAGCAGAATAATGCCAAATTAGAGTATTTGTTAATTGACTTTTAAGGTGGCCTAAAATCTTACTCGACACTACAAATATAGAATATTTAAATCGTGCCGGTATCTTAAGACAATTCAGCCAAAACTAGAGAAAGGTTGCCTTAGTACTGTGAATCAACGTGTTTGGAAATAGGAACTGCTTGTCGATAAAATTAAACCTATTTGGATGCTAAACATACAACTAGGAATACTAAACTAAACCCTGAGCATTCAGAACAACAAATAAATAAATCATGTTTTTTTCTTAAATTGAAGGGGGGGAGAGCACATAAAGCTGAAATTGGCATCTTAGGGGAGAAAAGGAGTGGATATTGTAATTATTTTCTGATATTTATTTCAAATTATTGTGTTCCAAGGAAAAACAAATAAAGAAAAGAGAATGTTGAGAGTGGGATTTGAACCCACGCCCTTTCGGACCAGAACCTTAATCTGGCGCCTTAGACCAACTCGGCCATCTCAACATTTGACGATGATTTTGATACTCTTTTAATGAAATTACAATTGTCTGACATTTGAATAGTGTTCATGGACTTTGGTCCAAAATTTACTCACGGTTTTGCATGTACTTGAAGATATAATATGGGTTTAGCTAAACGATCTAGATACCTTCATCATCATCAATCAAATAGTTTTTTTTAAAAAAAAAATAAAAATTACTGCAATAATCCTAGAATGAGAGCATATGTAACGGGTACTTAAGTACTTGATTTTAGGACACACATTTTTAAGATTTTAAAAGCTGAAAAAGAATCAGAAGGCAATTATGCTAGTTAATTCTTTAATTAGTTACATGGGTGCTTTCTTTATTATTCCTGGTAAGATTATTTGTTATTGTATAAGTTCAATGTTCAGTTTTATAAAACCAGTATAAACTTTTATTCAATTGTTAAGTGCTGAAATTTTATTAGATTATTTTGAAAGCCTTATTATATAGATCCAAATTAAACATACATAGAAGATATTGTTTTGAACTTTTCTTTAATTTTTTTGTTGTTTTTTAATTTGTTTTCTATTTAAATTAGGATTTCAACTTAATTATAATTTTAATAATTATAGCATTTTTTCTTGTATTTAAATAGTTTTATATACTATTTAAAAAAAAAAGAATTTATGAAAGAAACCTTTTAGAATACATTAAATTAGTTGTTTCTACAATTTCTTTATCATTAAGGACTCTAAATTTAGATTTAAAAATCCAAATTTTTTTTCTCTATAGTTTAGAGCTATAAAACTTTAAAATTAAAGAATCTTATCCACATTACATGTTGTCACCTAGTATGTTAGGCTAGATTTCTCTTCCACGTCAAGTTTAGCTAAGTCCTTCTCACCCGTGAAGCCTAGCTAGCTCCATCATCCTAAATTGTGTAGCCATTAAACCATAAAATTAATTTGGTAGGTTTTGACTAGCTGTGGAATATAAATGTTGTCTGTCTCGTCTATTCAATTTAAGAAAGACTTCACATGCTAGAACTACAATGTGTATAGATTGTAGTCTCTCTTTTTTTACCATTAAATTGCTAATTTTGAGTGTTCCTTCAAAACACAGAGTATACAGGCAGTTTCTTATACGATTTATGTAGACTAAAATGATATCATATATATAGAAACAAACCATACAATCGATCTAGACAGTGATAAATCACAAAATTATTTTGAAAACACTCATTAAACTCAAGGGATTTTTCTGAATTTGAGGAGAAAGCCTTCTGTATTTAGGATTAAAAATATCACTTCCAAAAGAATCCCAGTTGCTATCCAATGGTAAAAAAAGCCACCAAGTTTTACTTAGATTGAGTTCCACAAGTGGTTTTTATTTCTAGAGAGGACGAAAAAATTAATACAGCGGCTGCATTTGGTGATAGGATTTTTCTTGTAGAGGAAGCTGTGGCCTCTATCCACATGACCATGCGGTCCCAAAGGTGGCATTCAAATAATTTGAAGGTAGAGAGGGACGTTTCCTAGTGTGATAAAAGCTATGGCAATGGGCGTAAAAAGTACGTTTATCACAAAATTAATCCCAGCATTATGACCTCTTATCACAATGTTGTTTGTCTTGAGGTTGTCATCTCTTCGTACAAACAATTGTTGTGTGCTTGTGCACGTTCATGCATATCTATCCGAGAAAAATAAAAGGATACATCACTCTCTTAATTTGTACAAATTAAAATGTGATTGTTGTCGGAATTTTGGAAAGTGATAGAACATAGGAATCGTATATAGTGCAGCATGACTACTACTAGTACGAGCATTCATGGCCTCGTTCTATGTTCATATACATATGCTATCTCTACGTACTAATTCAACTTGACGCATCAAGAGGCAAATGTTCATATAATTGTCCTCAAATTTAATACAATATTATTATCCTCCAAGAAAAGTTTCCCATTTACAGGGATCCTTGACAAAAGTGATTGCTCTCTTTGATCCATCAATCGTTTAAGTACATTTTGGTGTACAATGGGCTTCATCTCCCTTAGAATGCACAAAGAAACCAGTAGGGTAGAAGAAAGCCAAATACCATGTTTCCTTTTGGACTCGTATAGGAATCTTTGCATTAATATGATGTTATATTATACCCCAATATTTTTCAAGCTAAATTTCCACTAAATTGCATGCACATTAAGGATATTTTGCATCAGCAATATTGCCATACAAAATTAGCAACTAGCAAACATGTCCATTTGAAATTCCTAGTGTTTGATTACTCTCAAGGTTTGCAATGGGAAAACAAGGTTTAGGTTGCGTTTGTTTTGCACCTGTTTTTATGTTTGCGGTGCAAAAAACACAGTAAGATGTTTGGTAATTGTAAAAACTGCCTTTTATACTGCAGGACACACTAAGAAATTGAGTTTGAAACGCAGTTTTCGTGAAACAGTTTTTACATGTTTTTTTAACTGAGTTTCGTAAAACACTGTTTGTTTTTGCGTTTCAAAAGCGCTTTTGAAAAAAATTGATAATCTTTTTTTTATTTGCTTCAAATTAATATTTTTTTGGTGTTTTTAAATCATTTTGATGCGCTGATATCAAAAATAATTTTTTTCAAATAAAAATATATTATTTTAATGCATTTTCAAGTAAAAAGCATTTTAAAAAGCAACCGCAACCACACAACTACCAAATATTTTATATATGTTTTTTGCTGCACATAAACTTCAACCACAATTTTTACCAAACACATATCTAAATCCAACTAACCTCAGTTAACTATACTTTTTTAAAACTTAATTTTTTAAAATCACAACCACAAAAGCTACCTCAAAAACAAACACACCTGAGTATGGTTGTCGTTGCTTTTTAAATAACTTTTCGTGCCAAAATGCATCAAAATAATGTTTTTTTATTTTTTAAAAAATTATTTTTGATATCAGCATATCAAAATGATTTGAGAACACTAAAAACATATTAATTTGAAGTAAAAAAAATTAAATTTTTTCAAAAATGCTTTTAAAACGTGGAAGAAACAAACAGAAACCGACATTCTATTTAATTTTCTGGCTTTCTTCTTAAACAAATCAATCTTTGGTGATATTTAGCTATTGTTTGTTTACTATTTCAAAATAGAAAAGACATGAATAAAATCAATATGTTTTTCTGTATTTTATGTTTTAAAAGTATAAGAAATTAAAATATTAAGTAGTAGAAGAGAAATAATAAAAATGTTATACATAAAGAAAAAATATAAAAAAAAGCATAAAAATAAATAGAATGGTTATATTAATGGAACCCACAATCATAGTAGAAGCCACCTAATCAAGTTATACTCTCAAAACCTTCTTTATTCGCTCACCATCTATGATCATAGATACTTCATGAGCTGCCTATAGTTTATTAATTATATATGGTAAATAATTTTCTTGTGGAACATCTAAGAATAATTAATTGGCATGATGAGTTGGAAAGTAGGCTCCAAATCATTAAAAACCCAAAAGGATTAATTAATTTTTTTTTAAGATAAGCTTGAAAGTTTTTTTTTGCAATGGTGTCGGAAAGTAAGTTGGCAAAGATTACATCATCAGCCGTCAAACTGGCTGGAATCCTCTCTGTGGCGCAATATTGAAGTATTGTTATATAATATTCAAGTCTTGAAACAATATGATCAAGTATTGAGATTTGCAATAGAATATTCAAGTCTTGAATTACAGAAGTTCTTGGATAACGCAAACATTATTCAATTGTTTTTAACATGCAAACATTGTTTATACCCATGATATACGTTGATTAATGTTATTATATTTGGTTAATGTCTATGATAAAAAACAAAAAACAAAAAACAATATTTAGTTATTAAGATATAAATAAAAATATAAAAAATAATTTTTTATTTTTTTCAAAACATGAAAGATAAGAGAGTATGGTTTTTTTTTTTGGTCTAATTGTCTATAACTTTTAATTTAATTCTCATATAATAACCAAACACTATATAATATTATAAATTTTAGATGAAAACTTTGCTGAACATGGAGTTTTCCCAAGTGACTTATATGATATAGAAATAATAGAGACGCTTTAATATCCTTTTAAATTTATTTATTTTTTCTAAAACAATAAGATATTAAAGAAAGCAAGCAAATCTTTGAATTGATTAAAAAAAATTGATTGTTGCTTATTTTATGATGAGTTTTTTCCTACATTAACACAATCATCAGCCAAATTATTTTCCGAACTAGCTTAGTTGAAAAATTAATTCTCATTTTTGCATCGAAACATGAGTCTTGTATATATCATAAATTCAAAATCAAAAGATACTTTTAGGACACAAATATGTGAGTTCAAGAACATAATTAAACTTCTAATGGAATTAATTGGCTAAATTAATAACTTATTTAAAACAAAGTTTAATGTTGAAACCTAACTTGATCAAAATTAGAAGAATTAATTAAGTTTAAGGGTTTAATTAAACTTATAATGGATTTGATTGACTTAATTAAAGAATTGATTAAAGCAAAAAAAAAATTAAAAGTCAATTTGGTTAAAATTAAAATAATTAATTAAATTCAATGGCTTAATTAAACTTCTAATGAGTTTTGTTGACTTAATCAATTACTCATTTAAAGAAAAAATAAGTTTAGAAGCCTAATTCAGATCAATTTGCAAAATCAAAAGATCAGATTTGAAAAGTTTAAATTTGTGTAATCAAATGCTTAATTGAAACAAATTTAAAGAGTGAAGGTTGATTAAGAACCGAATGAAAGATCTTCAAAATCAAGGATCAAAGTGCAATATACGCGTGCATTCAAAGACTAAAATTGATCAAACCAGGAGTTAATTTTAGATAAATTGAAAGTTTGATGATTAATAAGGGTTAAATTACATAATCTAGAAACCAATGTTTGATTTATAAAAGGCATGCAAATTAAAAGTTTCCAACCGATGTTTCCAAGGATGCAAATGCAAGAATTGAGAAGTTTTTGGGTTAATTGATGATGCATATTGTGAAACTAGAAGAACAAGAACTAGAGTGAAAATTCTTAATACCTTAATTAAAAACCCTAATTTATAGGGTTTAGAATATGCGACATGTCCCTTAGACTTTAATGAAGAGAACAACTAACTCACCGTTTAGTCACTATTCTTATTCTTCTTCAGCTAAGAAGGTCAATCAATAAGTCATCTTTAGATGAATGAATATGGTATCTTTAACTACCTCAGGGGCTTTAATAGAAACCAAACGATTGAGAAACACTTTCTTTACAAAATCAGTCATTCTCATCAAATATTTATACCATATTTGGCTCGAAGAACTTGACAACATCTTATGCCTAGTTAGCCTCCTCTAGGTTAATAGTTTCAAATAAATCGAGAACCAATATTTCAATCAATAAATGCAGAGTTCTAAACCTTCAAATCAAGCATGATATGTTCCCGGTCATAGATATACATATCCTCTACATATTTCAAGTCTATAAATGACATGTTTATATCTCAGTCTCTGCAATGAATTCACCAAAGTACCCTACCTAGCCAGTCTCAATTAAAGAAGCAATTCGCTTATAAAGAGCTAACTTTGAGGATGCTTTCTCATGCAAGGATTCAGTTCACAAAGATTAAAAAAAAAAAAGAGACCAGACACCATAATTTTTTATCGTTTGTGGGAAAGTTATAAAAAAAAAAGGGGGGGGATCTTCTAAAACCACCTACCTTTTGCAAAACTGCCATAGTTTTGTAATCTCTTGGTTTAGCCTTACTTATAAAAGGAGGGTGTTTCTGAAGGAAAAATAAAGGGATAAAGGAAAAATCACAGAATAAACAAAGAGAGAAATTCTTGAGTTAATTGAGAGAAAAGACTCGAAAAAATAATGTTTAAAGTTGGGAAGAAAAAAGAAAAAAAAAAGAGAGAGAACTTATGAATCAAGATTAAGAGCCGAAAACATTAAGGATTTGGAGCTAAAAATGGGCCAAAAATTCCAAATCAAAGGCATCATTACTTGAAGAAGGTATACCTTGAACCTTTAATGAGATTGTGTAGCTCAATTAGCACACCTCTCATTTAATCTTTGTTACGTTATAAGTGTTTAATGTTTATTTGTTATGATTATTTATGAGTTCTAATTGCAATGTATCTATTGTTGATAAGGCAGATTTAAGTGTTAAAGATATGCATGATTATGAAAAAAAACAAATTCAAGGTGACTTGAATGCATGTTTAATGATAATACTATTGTTTGTTTAGCGTGTTAGTTAATTGTTATGATATCAGTAATAATGTCTATAAGTTCAATTTGGTTATTTGGTTTAATTTGTTGATTGCATGAGAGTTAAAAAAAATTATGACTGTCAATTTGTTTTTATAGGTAGATTGTTGGTTCTTTAACAAGCAATGTTCATGTTTAGTCTAGCTGGAAATAGTTTTAGTCCAATATAACAGTGTTAGAGTAAAAGAATATCCAATTGAAGTTGTGTTGAAGTTGATATAATTTGTTACATTGTTTCCTTTCTTTGTTTTCTTGACTTTTTTATGCTTCAAGCAAGTTGTAATAAGCATGTTTAAGTTAAAGTTGTTGGGTTTAGGCCATGCTTGTGTGGTTTTAGTTAGTTTATTGTTTTAAGCACTTTTTAGGCATTTTCTAGTTTTTTTTCTTGGTTTGGGTTGAATGTTCATAGGCTTTCTATTTCATTTCCTTAAAAATTGATGTTTTGATATGTTTTGTATTCTTCAATCGAAGCTTGGACGCATACATGATTGTTCTCTGCCCTTATTTTGTCCATTTAAAGCCCGTACGGATTAATCGATTTTCAACACTTTGAATGCCTAGATTAGGGCTAAAAACTGTCTCGTTCGGTTCATGAAATTAATACCATATTTTTCCATTTTGATGCATCATTCTGCTTTAATCATTCATGTTTAGTCTTTTTGTGCCTATGATTTTGATATAATCTGATCTATAACTTCAATTTGGTTTATAAGTTTTTTGATGTGTTTATTGTGTTCTTGAGACCTTCAATTGAAAACAACCATTTGATCTTTTATTTTTATTTTTTTAGTATGGGCTGTGTTTTTGAGTTTCGGCTCAGCTAGGAAGCCCGGCCCATATGACTAGGGCTAAACCCTTTTAAGGTTTAAGCCAATGTTTGGCAAGACAAAATCTTGCTAAAAAAATGCATTTTTGGATCTTTAAGGCATGTTGGGAAAACACGCCCATAACGCACTTTTTAAGTATGTGTTTTTAGCTAAAAACATGTTTGTCAAACATGCCATAACCTATTTTTACAGCCTTCATTTTCTGTTTTTTTGTGTGTTTTGTCAAATACATCCTAGTTTTTTTTTTTTTGATTTTTTGGGAATTGTTTTGCAATTAGATTGGAGTCTTTATATCATTTTTATCCTTTTATATTTAATATTTGGAATCATGAACCTGTACATGAAGTATTTTTTGGTATTAAATAAAATAGTCTACTTTTGATTGAAAAAACAACAAAATCCCTTCTTTCAATATATATATATATATATATATATGTGGCCAAGTTTCTCCCAAAAAAATCATTTTTTGCATTTTTAATAAAAGAAATACAAAAGAAAAGGCATATTGCATGATTTAGCATTTCTTGAAAATGTTAAAAAATTAGTTTTTATATTTTACGTGCATTATGAGTTTAATAACAAGTTTATTAAAACCATGGAGATTTGGTCTAAATTTGAAAAACACAAAAAAAATTATTTTGTTTATTTTAATACCAAGGATTATAAACTTATACATAAAATGTATTCCTGATATTAAAAGAAACAAATGTAAAAATATATTTTGGTTTTAGAATGGCTAGGCTTCACCTATAAAGTCATGGTCCACTCTACTATGGTGGACAAACTTTAACCAATATATAGATCAATGGTTAGAAAAACACAACAGTGCTTTAGTAATAATCAGACAAATAAACAATATAGTTTATTTTAGGTAAGGTATGTTAGGGGTGTTATTTTTCCTTTCTATACATAATTAGTCCTCTTATATAGATTATAAAGACCAGTTAAGGTTTCTAATGATCAAAATACCAGGTGGCGACTCCACACCTTTTTAACCAATAAAGGACAAGAGTTCCTTGTTCTTTTCACCCACTTCCAAAAATCCTGATTCGGGAGGATGATCGTCATGACGCCGTATATGTGCTACAAACTTTGCTAGTTTGATAGGCAATGCATTTCCTTGTTACATTTTGCCATTGCTAGAAAACTTTGATGTCATTCGTAACTATAGTTGAGGCTCGGTAATCCTGACATATTTGTACCGTCAGCTTTGCCAAGCATGCATGTGAGACGAGAAACAAATCGGCAGATTTTTATTATTTCTACATGTATAATTTGATATTATTTTCTATAAAATATTTATAATAAAAATTTATTGTGAATATAAAGCTATGATATTGGTCGTCCTAAAGTTTGGAAAAATCAAATGCTGGACACGGTTACAGGAATATGACTCTCAATTGGAATTCAGTAATAATAATTATGAACACATTATTAAATTTAGATTTTCTATAAAAAAAAATATCTAAATTAACTATTTCTCATGTTATTTAGGTTGGGGAGATGTCTAAGTATTTTACATAAAATTTCACCCATGTTCACAAGTTCTATCAAGACAAATTGGATTCAAATGAGTTTCACCAAGTATGCATGAACTCATTATTCATTTTCTTATTTAACATTTTTTTTCCGGTGTGAATGTTTTTAATATATATATACATATATATATATATATATATATATATATATACATATATATATAT
>Ga0307513_10010099_pt1 | contig 11885 bp, 11 predicted proteins | sample 15_EM_MG_FD_202174 | JGI IMG/M metagenome (GOLD analysis project Ga0307513, IMG submission 202174) | Populus trichocarpa ectomycorrhiza microbial communities from riparian zone in the Pacific Northwest, United States - 15_EM | ecosystem: Host-associated > Plants > Roots > Unclassified | place... | reverse complement strand
GGTCGTCCTGGCAAGTGCAAGTGTTTACATGTGAAAGATGATGCAAATTTAGACCGTGGATGCTAATAAAGGGATCATCTGTGGAACTGTTATGGGTGCGTTTAGGACAGCAGCAGCGGTTTTTTTTATATAAATATATTAAAATAATATTTATTTTTTATTTTTTAAAATTTATTTTTACTATTAATATATATAAACGATCTAAAAATATTAAAAAATATTAAAAAAAAAACAATTGAACCATGCTCTTAAACATCCTATTAAAAGATCAATGATCATCCATGCCATTTAAAATGAAGTTAAGATAATTCAAGGAAGTTGGTGTGCTGGGAAAAAAACTAGCTTTAGCACTTTTGAGTCTTGACTAGGTGACAGTGGATTTTAATTGTGATTTACTGAGTTGTTTGTTATTATATTAGTGATTATTATTTAAAGTATTTTTTTTTATTTAGAAATGTATTGAAATTTTTTTTTAAAAAAATTTATTTATAACACCATCGCATCAAAATAATTTAAAAATATAAAAAAATAATTTAAAATAAAAAAATATTTTTTTTTAAAATATTTTTAAAACACAGGATAACAAGATAAAATAGAGTATAAAATGTGGCTGATGCTCTCACTATGAAAATATGAATTGATTTTTATTCTTCCATTTCCATTTCCATTTCCATTTCCCTTTACTGGCACTCTAATTTACTGTTATCAGTTCATAGCAAATGTAGACAGTAAATAAGTGTCACATTGATGTCATTGGTACAAACATTTCTTACAAGTTACAGCAAATATTAAAGACAACAGGCAAGCAGCAAAATGTCCAATCAGCTCCCTACTAGCTAACCTCCTCATAGAGAGCCAATTGACTCGAGTTTTAACAAGGCCCAGACGAAACAGAAAGGGAAAAGGACTCTCAATCTCTAATTGATGATTATTACAGTATTACCCTAGAATAAGAAGAAGAGAAAAGTATGCTGTCTATATCAACAAACGAGGACCTTTCACCAATAATTAGGCTAAATCATTCCATCTCCTAACCTACGCCTCTAACCAGTCATCCCCCTAAACCCTCCATTAAAAGACCAAAGCCAAATACAGCACAAAAATTTTATTTACCCTTCTCAATCTCAACAACCTTAACCCACCGCCTAACTCTATCTCTCCCCTTCTTTCCTCCTCTCGCTCTCTCTCTGTCTCTCTTAAACCCTCACCACCCTCTTTTGCAGCTCTTCCTTCTGTCCCAAAAAACACCTTCTCTTTAACCAAAGCCTAAGAAACCAAAAATTAAAAATTAAAAATTAAAAAAACCCCCGAAACTAAACAAAAACAAGAAAACCCATTTTATTTGCTTCTATTTTTCTCAAATCTACCAGGACCCAGAAAGAATAGAGTAAATTTCAGATCTCCACCGCTCGATGTGGCGGCCGCGTGCTAAATCGACAGTTAAGATTCGCGACACCCCGTCTTCTCCTTTCTCTTTCTCCACTTTCAAAGATATCCAAAATCTTTGCATAGAGGATCATCCCTCCAGTCCCATAAAAAAATCCTCCTCCATTTTCCACCGGGTCCGGCTCGCCACCACCTTCCTCCGCTCCCTCTCATTGTCCTTATCCGAGCCAGAACACAATGCCACTCCAGCTCATAACAAAACGACAACACCACCGCTTCAAGAACAACCTCTTATCACAATCCCGGGTGCCGACAAACGAATTGTCGTCTACTACACAAGCCTACGTGTGGTTCGTTCAACATTTGAAGACTGCAAGACCGTGCAATCTATCCTACGTGGATTCCGCGTTTTAATCGACGAACGAGATCTCTCAATGGACTCAAGTTTTTTAAACGAGTTAAATCAGATCTTTTCCGGCCGTGGTAATTGTGGTCGGAAGCTGACATTGCCACGTGTCTTTATCGGAGGGAGATACATGGGTGGAGCCGAAGAAATCAGACAGTTAAACGAATCAGGTGAGCTCAAGAAATTTATAGAAGGATTGCCTGTGGTGGATTCTGGTGTTTGTGACGTGTGTCGTGGTTATAGGTTTATTTTATGTGGTCAATGTAGTGGGAGTCATAAGTTGTATATAGAGAAAGCTGGGTTTAAATCCTGTACGGCTTGTAATGAGAATGGTTTGATCAGGTGCCCTTCTTGTGCTGTCTAATTTTTATTTTCTTTTATTTTTTTTTTCAAATTAGAAGGTTTGTCGTTATTTTTCTTGGGCTAATCTTAGTTTATAGGGTTTTTTTTTCGGTTTTTGGTATTATGAGATAAGTTTTTTGTTATCTTGTAATGTAATAACCTTAAAATCAAAGTTAGGAAGCTAAGGTTATATTATCATTATAAATTAAGACTACTTCTTTCTTTCTTTGTTTTGAAATTATGGTTAATGTGTATGACAATTTTAGTTATAGGAAAGATATGTATGTCATTAACTATTTTACAGTTTGGAGGTCTTTTTTCACATTTTGGAGCCCTGGAGGTGAGAGTTTTACTGCTGGAAGTGCAGTGACTGCAATCATGTGTTAAAGTCAAGGAGACTTGTTGATTTTAGGAAGGGGATATGATGACTGATGTGGGTGGTTATGTCTTGTCTGTTTCTTTTGGGTTTGAGCCATGTTTGATGCTGACTCTTTTTTCTTTTTTTCTTTTTCCTTGGAGATTAGGAATTTCACTTTCTTTTGGAATCTGATCAATTGTCTCGTGTATTTTGTCCTCGTTTTGGTTCACAACAATGGGTCCTCTGCTTTTTGAAAATTATTGGGAGTTAGAAAAGTATAGCTGGATGAACAAAATTCATCTTTTAATTGACTGTTCGGTGAATATTTATACAGATAAGGTTCTGAGTTTGAAAAAGAAATAGAGACTATCTTATCTCCTAAATAACTAACACGCCCCTCCTCTCTAGCTTAGGGTGTCTTCTTGTCACTCGAAGCTTGCTTCTTACATCAAGAAATCTGGTTAGGTGCTTTGTAAAGATACCTGTCAACTGATCTTTGCTGGACAGAAACTTAACTTTTAGCTTTCTTTGGGCAACCTAATCTCTTATCGAATGGAAATCGATTTCGATATGATTTGTTGTAGCTTTTGAATATGTGTTCAATAAGCTGTTAGAGATGTATAGAATCCTGTTGATCAGTGCCAGGGATCCTACACACCTCTAACATGAATGATATTATTGCAATGTGAAATAATATGGTGTGATATTTGATCGTTTTGATTTGGGATGCCTGCATTATTATTAGATAATGTAGCTCAGCATGTTCATATGTTCATTTTATGTTTGGTTTTTAAGATCAGGGTAATCGGGAGGTGGCTTTTTCACTGAGATGAAGTATCTTCCTGAAGCCATTCACATCCAAATTTGTGTGTTTATGGAAATTTCTTTTTCACAGCCTTTTAAAATTCAGGATGCAAACTCTGAATAGGAGTGTAGGGTGAAGAACAAATTCACTTGTAACTCAAGCTTTCAAGACACACGCTTCATTTTATACCAGCACGTCAAATTAACTCGAAACATTTGGTATAGCCTTGGACAGAAAGCAATATAGGCTGTCAAAAACTAGAATTCCTTGGCAATTTCTTGTTTCTCTAAATAAGTAACAAAGGAAATTACAGATTACGAAGGAAATTACAGATTACAAGTAGCCAACTAGGCGGGAAACTGAACTAATTTCCTTCAAGAGGAACTCTTACCAATGTCCACATCCACCAACCGATTTCATATCCATAAGTGTAGTTTCGCTACTAAAACTGGCACTGGTATGAGAAATTAAGAATAATTCTTCTTCTTCAGCATGTCTAATCCTCCATCTCCACATGCGATAGAGACCTATCGCATTGAAGAACTTACATCTCATTAATTATTCAATTTATCTAAAGCGTGACTCTTACCATTCTTGATTCTCCTTACTTAAATTTAGTGGCGTGAGCTGGTCTAGAATGGTTATGGGTTAGGAGAGGCGGTTTAGTTGAAGAGGTGAGAATTTGTCTGGAATGATTCTAGGTCTTGGAGAGACTATTAGCTTTTATTGATGGAGAAATCACAAGAAATTCATTAATAGAGTAACAAAGAATGTTTCTTTGTTTCGTTTTACTTTTGTTCTCATAAGGTTGCACGTCGAGGTCTTTTTTGAAGTTGCAGTACCACTACATGTATAGTTGAGACGTGAGCCCAACTAGCATAAGAGTCTGGTCTAAAAACACCAAAACTGGGTTGAGCCGCATCAAGTAAATAAGTTGACTGGCTTCATGATCGAGGCTCCTAGGAGGCTTGGATTCTTCGGCACACCGACAACGCAAGTTCCCCGCCTCTGGTGGATGACTCTTCCATGTTTAAATTAGCCAAATATTTGTTAGCATAGAAATTGTAAAGAATGTCAGACTATATAACTTTTATCAACGAGCGTATATTCCTCTCTTTTTTTTTTTTTTTATGATTCTCTCTTTTCAGAAAAATCCCATCCCCCTCAAAATTCTCATCCATTTGTGCCCCCCACCCCCTTCTGTCATGCCGCCCCTTTTTATGGAGGGAAGGGCTCAAGTGAAAAGGGGTTCCTCCCTCTCTCAGGATCAAGTTCATCATCAGTAATCCAGCTATTCCAGGTCTTTCTGTCAGTATATGCAGGCATATGACAGAAGTTGACAGCCATGCATTGGGGCAAAATCCCTTTCAAGTTAGATGGCTTAAGATGCCTGGGTAAGGAGGTCCCAAGCCTACAGGGCAGGGCCTCTTGGCTCGTAATTTTGAAAGGTCCGAGTTGGGATGTGAGACCCATAGTCCACATAATGTTGTGTGTAAATTGGGGGCCTGTAAGGTCCAGCCCCGTCAAGCAGCGCTAGTGATGTTTTTGCTGATTTTCTCGCGGGTTTTCCGAATTCGAGGAAGTTGTGCGTGCTCCGTTGATCTATTCAAGGTTCTGAGAATATCAGGACTCCTACTTCTGACTTCTGAGCCTAGCTTACTCCCAAGAAGCCACCAAACAAAGAAACAAAGTGCTGCTCGCATGACAAATCGGGCAGGGGCGAACTGTCTTCGCATGAATGAAACGACGATCGTTTATGAACAGGAATTCCTGGAGAAGGGGTACGATATGCAGCGGCACCTCCACTGCGTCGCCACTGCAACTCATAAAACTCGGGCTATTTAAGTAATTTCAATTGACCTCTTTAAAAGTACACTAAGACCAAGAACACCTTCTCTGCAACCCCCCCTCTCTCTCTAAACTCTTCAAAACGAAGAAAAAGAATCGCAAATATCATCATCAAGAACTGAAAAGAAACAGAAGAAAATGGAGGAGGAAGGTCAAGATACACCAATAAACATAACGAAGTTCAGTGGAAGATCAATACCAATCTCTCTCTCTCTTTAGACTCCAAAATCAAAGACCTCAAATGCCTAAAAGATGCTTGGACTGTGATTGGACTTTGTGCTAATCAATTATGTTATGTTGGTTTTGAATTTTGGGTTTGTTGCAAATGGCAATACTAAAAGTCAAAAGATGCTTGGACTCGGCTGATTTCAGTGTTCCTTCTCTGACAATTGCTCTTGTTTATTGGGATTTAAAAGGCAATAACCTTATGAAGTGTGGGCCTGTGGACCTTCTATGATACTCCTTGGTATCAACAACAACAACTTCATTCAAGATTTAACAGACCAAGTTTGCTGTTTAATTTCCATGCAGGTGAAAGTAGTCTTTTCCCTTGACTTGTACTGTTTGTTTGGACTTTTTGCTCAATGAAAATGGCATATCAGATGAATATATTAGCTGGGAAGGACCAACAGTTTTGTCTGTCAGCCATAACCAGAGAGTATCCAGTCAATTGTGTTATGATTCTGGTCCATTTATCATTTGATGCAAGTTTGTGGCTAGGTGTCTCCCGCTGACTGTAACAAGGAGGAAGTCCATAGCTGGACCTTCTATGTAAATATCACATATAACATAAGAATAATGAGGACCGAATTGAAATATTAAATATTCATACAATTGGCATCACCAGAGGAACAAGATTAGAATACATTCTTGTGCTGTAGACATTTATTACTGCTTACTTGGCTAGCTATTATGAGAAATTATAGCACCAATTAACAAAATAAAACATATGCGGGGAGATTTTATTAGGTTCTTGGCTTCTGCATTCATATAGGCGAACCTCTGATGTTTAAATTATATCAGTGGCTTGTTCTTATTAAAACAGATACGACAGCAGTCATTCTCTTCAACCCCCTCTCTTTTCTTCTCTCTCGCAAATTTAAAACTAAAGCCAGAGCCCCAGTTTGTGACCTATGAATGATAGCCAACAAGAAAAATCCAAGAAGAACGGAGCTCATGCTGTGTTAGCTGAACATAAAGAACAACTCCAAAGAGTGCTAGTGCTCGTTTGGGGAATCACGGCTCTTGACTTTTTTTAAGCTTACGTAGCTTTTCATCCCAAAGCAAAATCTTGGGGTGTTCAGTAGGTCATTAAGAGTCAAACATCACAGCCTATTTCACGCATGGTTTTACAGCTACTTTTAAAAGCAACAATATGTAGCTTTTGAATTGTTATTTATTTTTATTAATTGTTTTAAATATTCTTTTTAACTCTGCCGGTCCCTCGCTTTTATTTAATAAATATTACCCCTTGCAAATTTATTTGATTCTCAAATCTCACTTACAGATTATTTTAATATTAGAAACAAATCTTCTTCTTCAAAGTTTGCCAAAAAAAAAAAAAGGTGTTTGATCGTGTGCACTGACTCCTGCGTTGTGTGATTGAATAAACATTTGGTGTGTGGAAAAAGAGATGGAAGATTTTGACATGCATGCCCTTTATCCATGTAAAAGCCAAGTCAAGATGGTTGTAGATGCAAATATGGCATTGTATTCACCAACTTTGATTAACATTATGATTTCATACCAACTGATATATTTCTATATGTTTTTAATATCTCTTCTTAAAGGCTTCCAGATGAAGATGATATTTATCAAACTCACGAGAAATGTGGACTATTAGACAATCAGAAATATATATATATATATTGACATATAAAATTCACAAATATATCTTCTTTTCATGTGTCCTTCTTAGTAATTTTGATAATAAAAACCCTTTTCACAATTATTTTTAACACACTATAAAATATTTTCCATTAAAAAATTTGTATAAAATTATTTTTTATATATAATTTTTTAAAAAATAAAAAAGTATTTTAATATATTTTCAAAAAAATACTTCAATAAACAGCAGCTCCAACACTCATAAACACCTAAAATAAAAACATGCCATCGTGTAATGGTAATTCAAAAATCCACTGAATACTTGATTCCCAGTCTGGTTTCATCGTAACCCCGAAAAGCAATAAATCAGCATAACGGACATTCTCATTAAAAGTACACTTCCCATTTCATATATGGAATTTTGAAACTATTTTCTAAATGTTCATCTTGTGTGCACAAACACTGGAACGAGAGATACCTGTGTACACACTTGTCATCATTTAGGGAAACCTAACGGAAGTAAATGGATACTGTAGGGATGTCAACATCATTGCCCTCATCATCATCGCATGCCACGACAACATCGAAGTGGCGGCGATAAGCAGGCAATTCAACTTTGGCCACTTCCCTCACCAGATCAACCACCTTCCTGTCCATTCTCTCCCTGTGCCGAGGGAACATGCTATTGTAGAGCAGGCAGCTACCAAATGAAATGCTGTAAGCACTCAACCCCTTGTCTGTAAACCATTGCAGAAGTTCCCTTAAGGTAGGATTGTTTTTCAGGGTCCACCTGTCCCAGACTGTCCAGCTCATATCCTGATGCTTGATAACCTTGGGTGGGACAGGCTCGGCCATGGAGAACAGAGGAAGTGCAAGGTTGGCAAATGTATTGCGGTAGTCCTCCACTTTGTGTCCACCATCCAGAACCTTGTACAGCTCCAGGCACACAAGACCAGTGGCCATAGCTGTGGAGGTTGCGATAGCAGGGATGATCCTTCCAGCAATAAACTTCGCTTTCAGTTTGTCAACCTCAGGAATACTGTAGTTTCTAGCTCTCATGTTGGCAAGCCCAGCTATCAAATCCATATGGTAGTTTGTATCATCATCCTGCACATGTACAGAAATACAAGTTACTAAAGAGGTAAGATGGGTTCAAACATGGATGGCATCAAGGTTATAAAATAGATAACAGCATAAATGCCCCATATTTGGCCGACATGCAAGTTAACACTCCAAGTCTCACCACCTAAATAAGGAACAAAATTGACAAGACTCTTGACAGATTTATATACAAGCTTTAAGATCTTCAGCGATAATGACAGAGCAAGTATACATTATCAATCTAGATCTAATCCCACGATTGGGCGGCCCAAAGAAATGCGTGATAAAAATATTGCTAAAAGGAAGTTGACGAAAGAGAACCTTCTCAAACTGAATTGGCTTCATCCTGAACCCCGCAGGCAGGTTCTCCCTGCACAGCTCTAATTTCCTAATTAGTTCATTAATTATTGCTGCATCATCCACAGATGCATTAGACAAATTAGTAGCCTTCTCATCTGTCTCAATCTTCACACCTTCCCTTGGCTGAAAGTCCGGCACAATCACCTTGTCAACAGCTTCAGCTACCATCTTAGGATTCCTGATCCAGTCAGGAACTGGGATCCCAAAAGTTTCTGCTCGTAGTACTGATGCTGCCATTACAAAATGAAGGTGGCTAAGATCTGTAGTTGAGAACTGGAGTGGATGAGGGAATCGCTTTGGGGCTGACCAAAATGGAACCCCGGTACTAGTTGATGCATCTTCAGGAAATGTGTAAATCAACTGCTTCACACGGTCAGAGAAGTAATCTTCAAACCTGAATTCAAATTATGTATACAGTCAGATATTGGAAAGGACAAGCCCATTACAAGATAATAAGAGATCTCATCAGAGGAAGTACTTTAAACGAGCCCATGAAATGCAATCCTGTAATGTCTCGCATTTTTCCTTCTCGAGGCACTCAAGAACATGTTCCAAGATATCCCTTGACTGGGCATCACCAGCTTTTATCATAGCATTAGTATATTCAACTGGATTTGATAGATAGGGATTCACTTCTGCAGGCGTTTTCTCCACCAAACCCTCAAACTCCGATCGAGCCCATGTCAAGCAATGGTCAATGTTGTGCGGGAAGGAGTGCACGGTGCACATCGGAGCTTGTTTCTCAGGTGGGTCCCTAGAAGCACCGTAGTTTTCAGTTAGGTGAGGAATGACCATCTGAGTGTTGCATTTGGCACCTAAGGTTCCAGACTCGAGAAGAGGCTTTTGGAAGTACAAGCACCTCTGATCAACATAAAGTCTCGCATTGACATTGTCCAAAGCATTCACAACAGCGGTTAAGTTCTCCCAGAAGGTATCATCAAAGACATTCTCTGTTTCAGAGCCAACACGATTCTGCAGCGCTTCAATCTTGAGATGAGGATTTATTAATGCAGCAGCTGAAGCAGCGACTGTGGATTTGGCCTGTCCAATATTCCAGTCACGGAAGAGAAACTGCCTGCTCAAATTACTCTTCTCTATTACATCATCATCAGTTATTGTCAGCTTTCCTTGTTCACCACATGAAACACCCATCAGCGCTAAGTTCTTCAAGAATTCACAGCCTAGGGCACCAGATCCTACTACAAACAAATTGGCACCCTCCAGTTTCTTCTGAAGATTGGATCCAAAAACAGAAATTTGAGCATCATAACGGCTGTTTAATGGCATGAATTCACTGGGATCCAAATTAGCTGTGGGAAGTGATTCCACAGAATCAAAATAAAAGAACTGTGACAGCAGGAAAAGCAGGATTAGCTTACACAACAAGAAACCTAATTGCATTGATAACAGAAGACACTGAAGGACCCAGTTGTGTGCTACACACGAGATTAAATGAGTGGAACAGAGCTGCCTTATTGAACCAGGAAGTGATATTAATAGATTATTCTGATTAATAGATGAAACTCAGCAGTAAAAGGCTCTTATGAACAGCTAAAATTTCAGGCCTAACAATCTAAGTGCATGAGTGGATGCTTATGCACAAATGAGAACCCATTGTGTGTTTATGTCCAGACAATTATGGTTAAAAAAAGTTCTTGAAAGAGAGAGGGAGACAGAGGCTCCAAAAGGCTTTAGAGGTCTACCAATACTCAACAAATCTAGAGCTGGTACCCACCTGAAACAGGGGATGAAACTTTCCAGAACATGCTTTGACAACCTCTTGTCCCACAATACCACCAAACATAGCAGCCATAGGATTCAGTACAGCCCTGGCACCAAAGGCAAAATGTCGCAGAAGTTTTGGATTGATGTCTTCAACCCTACCATCTCCAGAGTTTTCATTGATGAGACTGGCAAGAGACACAAGCTTCTGAGCATCCTCTTCTGAACCAGCAACAGGGAGGCGACCCATCTCAGACACAAACTTGTCCAGAGCTTGAAATGCCAAGTGTAGGAGAGGTGGGCGATCAAACTTTGAGAAATCACTCAAAAGAAAATCACCAGGATCTTTAATCGCTTCCCTCAAAGTCTTAAAGTTCAACACCTTCGGCTCTTTTACCTGTGTAACAATGCCACCTTTCTCATAGATACCAAAGTCAGAGGTGTCCTCCTCAAGAAAAAATGAATATGCTCTGGCGTTTTTAATCTTTCTAGGTTTTCCATCATTTAGTTCTGTCATTCCCTTAACTTCGGAGAAAGCAACAAGATCCCCATCTTGAAACTCAAGCCTTTCATCATCAACGCATGACACTAATGCAGGGTTGTCATTGCTGATGGATGCAACTATGCCCGTGTGTGGTTCCTCTCCATCAACATCAAACACGGTGAATTCAGGTCCAAAGTCGCAAAAAATGGAACCAAAAAGGCCTCTTACTTCAGCCTTGATGAAAGAAATAGGAGGCTTATGATCATGGCAATAGTCGTTGAACTCGATGGCTTTCTCAAAAGTGACATCAGTAAACACAACAGCCTGCATCACCAGGGGAAAAAAGGTGGATATAATAAAATATATATAATGATAAGGTAACGTGTTCATGAACACAAAAGTGAGAGACAGCATTGAAATGCTCAACACACTAAAAAGCAAGCATTTGTTTCCATGATAATTTCCTTCCATATGATACAGCAATTCAGACTCATTTCGCAAAAAAAAAAATGAAAACAATGAAATCACAATCTCTTGTTTAACTGTTTTTCAGATAAAACTAGAGTTCACAGCAGAAAATGCTGGAAGCAACATGATCCTAACAAAAACAAGCATAAGTGATTCCTTGATTGTGTAGCTTTCTCCCATCCTCTGCTTCATGCTTTCATGTAACTTTCTCCCAGAAATTTCATTTAGAAGATAAAATGTGGGTTCTCAATCATAAGTAAAGGAAGAGAAGCACACAACACTTACCAAAACATTCAAGGATACAAACCTGTTGAAATTTCATTAAATTGAAAATGTATTCATTAGATGGCCTTTCTAGCAATGTCGCAAGATAACATTGGGGGGACATAGAAAAGGCTACTCCCATATCCTTCTATTCACTCTTTGTATTCTTCTTAAATTTAACAGCTTTGGAGTTTCATCTAGATAAAGAATGTTACTGAAGAATCAATTGTCTAGCCATTGTCTCTTTACTTTCTCAACTTTTCTCTTCAGCCACTAGTGCTCAGCATTTTAAGACTCTTATTGGACCTTTACATGAGATTTTCAGCAGCAATACAATTTACAAGTCAGCCCACCATACAGCTCACAAGGAGAATTGAATGAAGCTTGGGATTTAGTAGCATATCACAGTTTCAGACGATGTTTAACATGACCCTATAAAAGACCAGATTCTTTCCCACGAATCCTGGACAACCTAGTTATAAGAAATATTACTTCATATTCCAAAAGCAGCATT
>Ga0307513_10010098_pt1 | contig 11886 bp, 12 predicted proteins | sample 15_EM_MG_FD_202174 | JGI IMG/M metagenome (GOLD analysis project Ga0307513, IMG submission 202174) | Populus trichocarpa ectomycorrhiza microbial communities from riparian zone in the Pacific Northwest, United States - 15_EM | ecosystem: Host-associated > Plants > Roots > Unclassified | place... | reverse complement strand
GCCGACGGCGGGAAAGTATTCCCCGAGTCGCTTGTCTGCGTGCGATAAGGCCAAAGCACGTGCAAGGTCTTCCTCGAGCGTCGTATGTCGCTCCGGAGCCTGTAAAGCCATATTAAATGAGGAGTAAATATCGCAAGAGTGGGCGGCGGCAACGTGTTTGGTGTTTGGGTTAAACACGCGTGACCACGTTTCTCTCACGCCTCACCTCAATCTTCAAGGAAACCCAGCACGGTCCGCGTTTTGTTCGGTTCTCCTTCCAAGCGATCTTCTGAGCGCTCGTGGCCAATCGTAGAACGTTTGTGCCTGTGCAATATGTTGTGGATCATCTTCTCTACACTCAGCCAAAAGGGAAGGAAGCGCCGCTTTTGAATACTCCCAGCTGAGGTGCCGGTGCTCTGGGCTTCCGCGGCTTACGCCATGATTATGCTTTCTCTATTACCCGAGCCTGTTCATAGACCAAGCAGCCTCGTCCATCCCTTACCCAACGGTGAACGGTCGGATTCCTCTGTGGCGACCAACCTTCCCGTCCATGACATGGACTCTTTCGCCCTGCCAGAGGTTGTAGACCTCTACGTCGATTTACTGAAGAGACTTCTAGAGGACCCCAAAAATGACGAGCTCCGTGAAGTGGACATCAAGATGGAGTTCGATCCAAGGGCCTTTGGTAAGGCAGCCCAGAATGTCTTTAGAAATTGCTCAGCATATCCAAATGATATCACGAGTCTCCATCGCGCGTGCAGAGGAGTAGCAGAACTGTATCAATAATCAGCATTGCACTCCTTTGGCTATTCGCTCACCCCCTCGCTTCAAGACCTTATTGCCATAGTACAAGAGGCTAAATCAACTGTCAAGACCATTTGGGCAGTCGGATCCGGACACTCGTTTTCGGATGTGGCCATCACACACAAATTTGACAGCATTCTCGTGAAGCCTCAGAACATGAAGCAAGTCCAGATCACCGATCCTTCAGTCCTTTTTCCCAGTGCTATATCCAGCGAGTTGGTCAATGTCGAAAGCGGAATCACCATCACGGACTTGAACAAGACGCTGTATACTATGGGCTTTGCACTCACCGACATGGGCGCCTTCGATGGAAAGACTATCTCGGATGCGATCACATACGGAACTGGGGTCTTCCTTGGGCCCATTGGAAGAAGCGTGCGAGCTGTAGTCCTGGTCTCCGAGAGTAGCACAGTTTATCAGATCGAGCCGGCAAACGACATCAGTGACCCAGTAAAGTTCAAAAACAAAAACATTACGATATCGTCCTCATCGTAGTTCCGGTGGGTATGTTCATATCATGGTGAAAATATGTGAGTGGTTGCTTACTATCGTAGGATGCATGGGCCTTATCTATGCATACGTCTTGTAAGTGTAGGTAGCGTATTCACGCACAGGAATTCGTACACCCCACACTTAAGACGATCTAAATACTCAGCTCGTCTTCATATCAGACCAGACTTCACCTATTATCACTAGTACCTACCACGTGGAGATCGACATCAACCCTTATCCACTCGAGGTCCTGGAACGGGTGTTGGGAGCCACCTTTGCACCCTAACGAAACGGTGGAAGCACGATCCACCACCATTTGGGTCGAGGCGAATCGATGGCTTTATCTCAGGCCTATCAGCGAAATTCGAGTTCGTCCAGTGGCTTCTCGTCGAGATCTTCAACACGGTCCCTTTGTTTATCCCTAAGCTATCAAGATGGGCCTCGACAGTATTGTCTATCAGGGTTACGTCGACAAAAGCTACAATGCTCTTAACTTGGAGCCCGTGAATGAGTCCGAGCGTTCGCGGTGGAATTCGCATTCGATACCATGGATATCGCCGGCAAGGTCAACCAGCGCCTTGATACTGTTTCTTCTTACACGACACGCAATGGGAAAGGATGGTATGTTGGAGTTGGTGATTCCTCTCCAACAAACGGCCCGGTAGTGCAGCGGTTAGCACGCCCTTCCGGTATTAGGGAGACCCGTGGTTCGATCCCCGGTCTGGCCTTTTCTTTTCTCCTCCCACATGGTGGCTAACGGACCCAGGTTCGTCTCTGCAGCAGATGCATCTCTAGCACCCTGGATGGGCGTACGACTGCTATTACAGCGCTCGATATGTTCTGTGACGTCACCCAGGGTACAGAGCTCTTGAAAGAGATTGAATCGAAGATGACTGTCGACCCTAACTGTGAGGGCGCACTGGAGCTTTGACTCGGACGGGCCTACTCAAGTTCAGGTGGGAAAGGATATATGCGAGGTTCAACCTGTGGTATCGCATTTTGAACTCCAGTGGGATGTTCAATAGCCCATTGACTGATCATCTGGGAATCCCGACACCGAGAGGGTCTTAGGGTTGATAGATGAGGACTGTATTCTCAGAGAGATTGTACATAGTCATGCAATTTCTCAAATCCACGATTTCAAAAGGCAAAAAGTAAAGTGACTCGTCCCGGTTTCGAACCGGGGACCTCTCGTGTGTGAGACGAACGTGATAACCACTACACCAACGAGTCGTAAGTAGCTAAGCTAGTCTCGATTCAATGTAGAGCCCTTTTTCTAACCACATGTTGTACACAATAAGTTGAGCTCTTCAGAGTTCAATGGGCCGTCCAGGTGCTTGTGGGTAGGTTTTGACCAACTGTGTGGGGGAAAGGCACCCATTACTATTGAGGGAACTCATGAAATACTTATTGGCACATTGACTATAGTCAATGGCCAGTCAATGGGTCAGGCCATTCACCACTCCATCACCCACAGTTTCCAAGCATAGGGTATTGATAGAGTACCAGGGTAGCGAAGAATATCTGTGAGCCTTCACACAAGCTCTATACCTTTGTGTGTCTTTGAGCAATAGTAGGATCATTTTATATTAACCCCAATACTGACCAACGCTGTGTCAGCAGCGAGAGTGTGTTCAACAAAACCCATGAAATTGGGCTCAGCGACTGGGGTCACGCCAAACGCTGAGTGCACGCGGGATGTGTTGTGCGAGCCTGACGAGGCTCTGCGCGTGCACAACCGCGGTTGATGAGGGCCAGAGAGTGCCGACTCGATAGTCCTATCGAGCCGTCTTGAAACACCTTGCCGGCGGGGAATCCAGCGCCAGGCCGCTGACAACTTCCGTCCTAGCCTAGCCCTTCTTCATCCTAGCCCCCGCGGGGTACCCCTCGCCAAGGCTTGCGCGCAGGGTCGCCGCTAGGGTCACCCACGGAAACCATGCGATTGGTGAAGAACGAGCCAGCGCTTCTTCGATGATTGGAATCAGTCATATCGTACACCATCGACTTGCGCCGCCGCACTGCAAACAGGGCGTCGCGTACGGCGGCAGGAGAGCGGGAGGTCAGGCTTTGGGCGATTTCCCGATGCCGAGGTCCCCACGTTCAGCCGGAGGCGATGACGCAGCGGTTGTAGAATATTAGCAGGCGCCTCCACGCCGTTAAGAATATTCCAGAGATGACAGTGACGGTGATTCCAATATAGTAGTTCCGATATGACAGCAGCCAGTTCCCGCGTCTAGTGCGAACGCCAAGGCGGCAACGAGAGCGTAGATCAGGTCTGCAAGCCGCTTAGTGATTGGAATTTACAGTGAAGTGAACTCGGTCAATGCCGGGGTGGCGACCGCCCTCCTGCCGCCCTGCGTGATGGAACCCCAGATAAAATTGATGTAACATATAAATACATGACAGGCCCTTGTGAGGGTTGAACCTTCAGAAGGTGGAACGAGAAGAGACGCATATACAAGACGGATACTGAGGATATATAATCGGCCCGGAGGTTAAAAGCGAGAAGGCGCTCTTGGATGGCAACGCCAGCGTTGTGGCGCCTAGTTCTTCACACTCAGCCTGTTGAGTCCTTATCAACCTTCGATTCGCCGACCCTATATGGCACTCCATTCTTGGTGCCGACAGTGGAAGACACCTTGACACCATCTCCGGTGTATTGTACCTATACGGGACATAAGCGGTGTCTTTCATCGACCAAGCAGTTCCACGGACCCAGCCTTCTTCGTAGTCACAGTAGACGACTTCTTCCCGAATCATGTAAACGTGGAACCATGGTTTTGGTGGCGCTTCAAATAGTTCTTGTACATAATCCCGGAATGTATGCATGCCTGGATAGAGTTTACGAGCAGCGGATGGATCCCGACGGCCAGAAGCTGCATCCTCCATCAAGAGCTTCAAGCTGAATGAAGTGGTGAGTATATACACTGTAGATCGATCAAAACTGGCTTACTTCGACCACACCATGGGACCGAATAGGAATGCGTCCTTATCGTACGCGAGGAAGTCCTCCATTTTTATATCAAGAAGATGTACTTCACGTCCGGAAACCTCCTCAAAAATGGATGCGATCTGACGAGGAGAAATGTACTCCGACGATAGGACGAGTTTTCGCCGTCGAAAGTGTTGAGGGTCTTTGAAGACCGACAGCGCCTGTGGAATATATCAAAAGATGTGATTATGCTTCAAACAGGCCGCTCACAAATGCGCCTGTATCAGCGGGGTCGAACATCGCTATAGGACCATCGCTTGGCCAGGGAAGAGATACACGAATGGACCCATCGTTCTGTTTGGAGATACCCTACAACTTCATAAGAGTGGAAAACGGCGCTTGTAGTTGGTGGCGTACCATCACGAAAAGACTCTAAGCAGACTTGATCAGAACATGATCCAGAAACCAGAGAGATACATACGCACCGAGTAGTAGAATACAGGGTATAACAACGTGTAGTTCAGTTGCGTTGTCGCTAGATAGTCCGTTACGGCTGCTCTAAAGCCCATTTGAGAGACAAGTACGGCCATGCAACAAAGGCGACAACTCACTTTGTTTCATAGTGCGGAATCTCATAACCGGGATATTTTTCCGCTGTTCTGTTGAAGGAAATTATGAGTGAACCAAGCCTATGGACCCGTCAAGCGGCACGCACGACCAGATGAAATGCTGCACTTTAGCCTCGACGGCTGCATTGACGATGTTGAGTCCTTGTTGGCGTTCACGTTCACCAGCATCGAACCCTGCGGATCGAATGAGCCTGCCGTAGCATGTAGCGGATTGTCGATCAATGCTTACAATCTGTGACGGCATAGACACCCCAAACGCCAGCCAAGGCTGGGACTAAGCTTTCATACTCGTCAAAATCTACTTGGAACACATCCACCCCGCGTTCTTCCAGTACTTGAAAGCCGAGACGATTAGCGTGGGCCAGCAGAGGGAAGATGTAAGACATACAACGCGCCTCCGGTTTGTCGGGATTGCGGGTGAGGCCTCGTATTCGGAAACTGCCGTCGGAAGAGAGCCAATCGACTACGGAACTGCCCTGGCGGCCAGTGGCTGCACATACGGCAATAATGGGCCGCGCGTCGGCCAAGGGATTTAGTAGAGGCATCGTCGTTTAGGTTAGCAGTGAGGTAAGGCGCGAACTGGGACTTCTTCTTCCTCTGTTCTTTTACTTATGAAATTTGGGGCCAGCTATGGCGGAGGCGGTGCGCCCGTCGTATGTCCGCCGTTAGTCGAACCCAATCCTCTCTCGCAGCGTGGCTCCGAAGGAGGGAACAAGGCGCTCGCTTGGTTGCGGACGGGTTAAAGATTCAAGGTGCAAAGTCTCTCGATCACTGTACCCGATACGCCCTGACTGCCCGTCCCTTGTCCTTGCCGAAAGAAAGTGATCAAGTCAACGACTTAAATTTGCGAAGCAGCCTTCGCGTGTTCAGTTTCGGTCCAACGCGTGTCGGAATGAACGCATCATATCCGCCTGTCTTCTTTTACCATTTCCTACTGATACGTCCTGATGGTCTATCAGACGCGGTACGCACATATCAAAAGCAAAATTGATTCTCCCTCCTTCATTTCATGTTCCACACACGTCCGAGCTGCTGCAGGAACGACGCAGATCGACGAGGGGCACCGTCATGGACAAACGAATTCAAAATACCTCGGCCTTCAGAGTTCCAGAGTCGAGGGAAACGGCGCGGTGGAATGAGTGGGCTTGCCTATTCGATCAAAACATGAGCAGTAGTGGAAAAGCAGAAGAGAAACACAACACTGAAACTTACAAAGGCAAACACTATGTCCTCGTCGGTGTGATTGAAGAGGCGTAAGTCTCGTACCCACAGCTCCTGCTTGAATGCTTCCAATCTACGTTTTGGGAGTATAAAAGTGATTATCAACGTAAGAGTGGCAAGATTGGCCAGTCTGTCCATGACTAGGCTGCCTTTGATCTTCTCTTCAGCCTTTTTAAACTCTGCCAAGCTAAACAGCGTGAAACCCAGGTGCGTTGCTGTGGAAGGGAGCGCATCCAAGAGAGGCCCCAAATCCGTGCTAGCTCTGAAGCAGTCGGCTCCCGGAAGGTCGTTGCGTATGACTAGCTCCTCTAGCCGTGGCATCAAGCCAACCCAACGGGGAAGATGGGCCAGGTCGTTTCGAAGGCTGCTGCTCAATCGCAACGCTCGAAGGTTCGGTGCCACTCGCTGGATGAACCCTTCAAAAGTCTTGTCGAAGACTAAATCGTGCAAGTACAGCACGTCAAGCAGTTCTGGGTCTGTGATCAACCACAAAATGTCGTCACCTGTCGGACTGGGCTGTGTGTGATGAAGATCGAGACGTAGCTCTCGTAGGCGAGAGGGAACGCGCCAAGAGTAGGTGCGACGACTTCGCCACTGGTAGGTTCCTCGTCCATCAAAGGTTACTCGCTCTACAGACGAGAAGCGCTCTAAGAGTTGGAAGAGCACATCGTTATAGCGGTCCATCCTATCATCGACTATGCGCACAACTAGGGCGCGGATTGGTGATATGGATTTTGAATTTAGCAGGCGAAGCGCTGCTTTTGAAAGTGAGGGTACCCGACGAACGATCAGCCTTAACTCGTAGAGATTTGGAAATAGCTCTAGCGTAGGGCCAATGTCGAGTTCTGAAAGACTCTTTGGGTCTTGGCCAAGTATGGGCGTGAGATGTGCGATATCCAACATGAGAACGCGGGTAATTCGTCGAAGGGACTCTCCCCGGGGTGTTGTGAGTCCCCTTCGCAACGACTTCAGCGTCTCGCGATTGTGGATGTGACAGGCATGAAACAGAAGGTTCTGAGCTGGTTTTGTCCAGAGCCTGGAAATTCGACTACAGGATGCAAGATCCTTGTATTCTATTGTACCAGTAGGGCTGAGGTATAACAGCTCTAGAATATATATAACTAGGTCCTCATTGAGCACTGGGTGTTTATGTTTCTAAATGAATCGTAAGTCTGAGGGTAGTATATCAAGTACGTACTCGTCACATGGATTCGTTGGAGAACGGGGACTAGCCATAGTTGGAGAACAGGGACTAACCATAGTCGTGAGCGATGACAACAGCAGTGCTTTATTGTCGACTGGCTCCAGCTTGGCTCGAACCAGGTCGTCTCCATTTTCCTTACTCGTCGTTGCTGCATAGAGGACACGATATCTGATAATGCATCACATAGACCAATACCGTTCGCGCGTTTACGCCCTTTCGGGAAGCTCACTCAATTGTCAAACCCTTGGGTTATGAGATTGAGCCATAATCTTTGACAGTGGACACACAAGAGCACAGACTATGTTGCCGACCTTCTTCCGGACTCCTTTCTGTTGTGTCAAGGTTCAACTTCATGGGTTCTTCCGAGCTGTAGCATTCATTGGTCGGTTCCAGCCTCCTTATTAGCTCAAGGTATATTGGAATGACTTCGCATCTCAGTGCGTTTCCTTCGTGTTTGCCTCGTGGCGAGTCCGGTCGCATTGTCACGTTCGTTGCACGACAGCAAACCTCCGGCCAGAGGTGCGTTTCACCTGACTTCTAATGTGGCTGCCTCGTTCGTTCCGTGCTTACCGTAGCATCGCCTGGATGCGCAGGAACCTGGTCCAACACGCCCATCCGCAATGAGGTCCCGCTCCCTTACTTAAGCGGGCCACGGTTTGACTGTCTCAGTGCATTTCTCGCCGTTAGTCCGCTGCGGACCGACTCTTGACGCAATCCTCGGTTCTACCCGGTTGAACTCGGAAACATGTCTTACAACCGCCCAGTGGCACGCAAGGATTCGATCGGAAGTCGTTGGTTAGAGGCGAGGAGACAGACTCCGGATGAGAAGAGGTCATCTTCACCACTGCCAATCGTGCTTCCCCGATCCTCCTCCCCGCACTCCCCAGGAGAAGTCGCTGCTCTGGCATTTCAGCTAAAAAGTTCATATCCTCACTTATCCCGAGAAGAGTTAGTGAGACTCATCAATCGGTTTTAGTAAGCGACAAACGGTTCGTGAATTTCCTCTGGTATTTATCCCTTCGTTAGCTCCATTCCAACCACGACACCTGGACGCGTCGCAAAATCTGCTGCTATTGCCGCTCTCCAAGGTCACCACGACATCAGTTACGATCATGCACGGGAGACAATAAAGCAGGTAAATTCTGATGCAACCGGGACATTGGATTTGGAAGGATGGTTAGAGGTGCGTATATATGCACCAACTAACCTCATAATGTGCGCTGATAATGGACCATTCTGTAGTTCGCAGCGAGGGCGCGCTCGGAAAGTCCTTCAACGATGGTCCCGGGGAAACAGCGGGGGACTCTCACGCTTCGTAGATCAGACTCCGATGCCTCACATACTATCGACGAAGACGAAAGGGCAGAGTACACGAATTTCGTCAACAGCGTGCTGGCCGGAGACCCTGATGTCCGTGGACGGCTACCGATACCTAGCGACACCATGCAAATTTTTGAGGAATGTCGTGATGGTCTCATGTGCGTCATCCTCCAGTGGGGGTCAACACGCCTGACCCTTCACTTTGCAGAATCTGCAAGCTAATAGAACATGGATTCCCTGGCACAATCTCGCGCATACTGAGGCCTACCAGTGGGGGATCTAGACGCGTGCTGAACGTCCCAAGCGCAGGCCGACCCCTCAATCACTTCCAAATCGCAGAGAACACGAACGTGGCAGTTGCGGCTGCTCGTACCATAGGATGCTCCGTCGTAAACATAGGAGGACAAGACATCTCGGAGGGCCGCGAGCATCTTATACTTGGCTTAATTCGGCAGATCGTTCAACTCGGACTTCTGCAGAAGGTTGATTTGAACTGGCACCCAGAACTTGTCCGTCTCTGTGAGCCTGGAGAGAGGTTGGATGCTTTGCGTAAAATGCCAGCTGAGCAAGTGTTACTCCGCTGGATTAACTATCATTTAGCTGCGTCTGGGACAAAGCGAAGGTGAGTCTTCATGGACTTTGGCAAAGGACATCCTAACCTTGTAGTGCAGAGTATCGAATTTCCAGAAGGATTTAATTGATGGCGAATGTTATCTCGTCCTTCTCCACCAACTGAAGCCGCATCTCTGCACTCTTGATGGTTTATCAAAGACCGATACGAGGAGCCGCGCTGAAGCCGTACTTCAAAATGCATACCGCCTTGACTGCAGAAAGTACATCACCGTTCGGTCATTGCTGTCAGGCAACCCGCGTCTGAACCTCGCATTCGTCGCAAACCTGTTCAATGTCTATCCGGGACTCGAGCCACCAACACCAGATACTCCAATTCTTGAACCTTCTTTACCGATAACATCACCGGTGGTGGACGATGCCCCGCTACCCAAACCTTCCATGCTCCGTACGAGGTACCAGGCACAGCACCGCGAACAGCAGCAGCGACAGCGACAACCGCAGCCCAATGGCACCCCCAAGCACCACCAGCCCTACATTCCTCCCACCACCCATACCCGGACAGAGGCTTATACCAAGAAGGCCGACAGCCGTAACGGGTCCACCATGATAGAAATCGAGCCTACAGATGCCTCGGAGGCAGAACGGCAGCGCATTATCGATCTGCAGCTCAACTCGGCCTTCATGGAGAGGGGAACTTACAGCTTATTCGAAGATCTCAAAGTCAGTATCACTTCCCCGCCCATATTTTGCCTTCTCCTTGCCATCGTCCTTCTTTATATCCTATAAACCCACCATTCCTGCCCTCTATCATTATTTTTGGCCTCGTCCTTGTTGTCATACCTCCATTTCGTTGCGTACCCCTTTCCCTCCTGTTCGGTATCCAATATTGACCCCAGTCTCTCGGCGTCCCTGTTGCACATGTACAGGGAGGAATCATCATCCTACAAGCACTGGAGAAAGTCAGCCCTGGTACTGTCATGTGGGCCCCTGGGTCCAAATCCAAGCCCTCGAAGACGAATGGTCTTCGTCCAACCTCGACTCAGAGGAGCAGTGGCGGGAGCTTCAATACCAATACCAGTGATATGGGGATGAACGGAGTGGGAATGGCGATGGGTGGCCAGAGGAGGGCGTTGTTGTACACTCGCACTCCGAACGGTTTGAGAGTTTAGAGTCAAATTACTGTAGACTGTGTCTCCTATTACCCCTGCTTGTGTGTACAATCACAATATACTCGAGTTTATGACCTCCCCAATAGAATTGGCAATTAACTTGTTCATCTTACTGCGATACATCCATAGTAAAGAAATAGCAGTCGAAGACGTACATAATAGAGACAAACAAGGGGATGATTTATTGCATACAACATGTGCCTCACGACGCCAGGCTCATGAGACTTCCGACAAAGGTAAGGATCTGGCGAGAGGGTATTAGCAGTTTGGTACTGAATACATCGAAATACACCTACGAGTTTGGAGCGAACATCGACAATATCCTCGGGCACCAAGAAGATCAAGGCATTCATTTTGCGGGCGATTGAAATGGCGAGTTTAGCTACATCGTCCGATTCGTCAGTACCTGTAATTCTGCTGCAATAGTTACACGCACCATTTTGCCTCTTCAGCTCATAATCGCCATGAGTATCCACCTGCTGCACGAGCGACGGGTCGACAATGCCAGGATTCAAGGCATCGAGGAGGTTCAAGAACCAAATACCAGTGCTGATGGAAGAATCTTTGAAGCTGCGGACGGTCGCAGAACCCGGCTTGTGCGCCGAGACTTTACCATTCGCCCATCTGAGGATCTCAGTATCGGAAATGGGCCTGTTATTACCCGAGAGAGCAGTAAGAGTCTTCACGATATTAAGTCTGTGTAGCAGAAGCGAACGGGTCAAATGTGAAGTCGAGAGGGAGTAAGAAACGCACCTCATCAACTGCCAGGTCAGGCCTAGCACGAGCGTCTTCTTCGCATCGACTATATCCGCTCCCTGGATACCAACGAGGTGCATTCCGTTCTGTTTGCCGAGATCGACCGCGTAGTTGGCGTTCTCGACGCACTTGAATCGGGAGAGCTTAGCCATGTTGGGTGTAACGCCGGTCTCTTCCTCCTCTTCACCCTCCGCGAATTCGGCTCGTGTGGGCGAGGCAGCTTCCGCGCCAGCCTTTGGTTTCGAAACTCTTCGCCATGCAATGCAACCAGGGGAGATCTTGTCGAAAGCCTGCAGGATGGCAACACCGTTCTGAAGCGAAGGGTCAGTCGTACAAACCGAGGAACCAATGCTCGCAACACTCACCCGTAGATCTTCGAACAAATTGTTGATACCAGGCTCGACGCCGAGCGAGTTCAACCAAAGAGTGAATACGCGCGCCTCCCGTTCGCCCTCCGCATCGAAATCCTCCACAGCGCCAAAGTCTTGACCGGGCTCCAGTGGCTCCAGCCCAGGCCAAGTGTTGAATAGGTTGGCGACAAACGCCAGGTTGAGGCGCGGGTTACCCGCGACCAACGCTGCAGGGGTGAGATACTTGCGGCACCCGATCCTCTCCGCATTTTTCAGAACCTCTTCGGCACGTTGCCGCAAATCCTTTGTCTGCAGCGGCGCGCGGGAGCACTCGTCGGGCTTGAGCTGGTTGAGGAGCACGGTGTAGTTCTCCCCGTCGGACACATCCTTGCTAAAGTTTCTGACAGTACGGTGCCAGCCTGCAGCTTTAAGGTGGTAGTTGAACCACCGGAGGAGG
>Ga0307513_10010097_pt1 | contig 11887 bp, 11 predicted proteins | sample 15_EM_MG_FD_202174 | JGI IMG/M metagenome (GOLD analysis project Ga0307513, IMG submission 202174) | Populus trichocarpa ectomycorrhiza microbial communities from riparian zone in the Pacific Northwest, United States - 15_EM | ecosystem: Host-associated > Plants > Roots > Unclassified | place... | reverse complement strand
AGCACATCAGCACTTCGGCCTAACACTTGAACCAAAATCCCGTCCTATAATTCCAGAGAGATAAATCTCTGCGTTCTTTTACACGGGGTCACCCTAGTGGCCGGCACAAAGGTAGTGTTCTTAGAGTCGACCACGGCTCTCTGGCTTGGCTTCCCACTCACGACTAAGCCAAATATATGGTCTAGTTTGTAGTGAGTTCCTTGACACCACGACTCGAGAGTGGAAACACCCCCCACCTGTATAGTGCGCCTTACACTGCACTCTACCAAGTAGTCCGGACAACCAGACTACGAACTATAATGTAGGTACCATTGCAGCGACCGATAGCACTTGCGCGATCGTCTACAAACCACTCCATCCTCTCAAAGTAGCAATTCTCACGCTCGTATCCTGTTGATAGAGAGAAGGTTGGAAGACGTGCGGGATCTCATTAGGCAGCTCGTGTCTGAACGTGGGACCTTGAGCGGGTCGCTGTCTGCCAGCCTCTCGTTTTGCTATAGAATCTGACTAGACGACTAAAGGAATCCAATAGCAAACAATCGTCGTTCATCGCTCCCATTCGCCGCCTCCCTCTCGAACCTCGGCCAGCTGTCCCTGGCCAACATTGACACAGGTGGCTCGCCTTGGGAGCTCACTCCTGTCTGCAAGTCTTGTCATCACTCTACTACCAACACGCCTCAGTTACGGAGCCGGATCCACATTACCCTGCAGCCGCTTCTTTCCCCCCCCACTGGTCCAAGAACGGAGAGTTACCCCCGGAAGGCTGGAACGAGCTCTCGTCGTGCCGGGGCCACTCCCCTCGACCTTGTCATAGGGCCTCGGGAAACCAACAGTGAGCTGTTTCCCGATGTGGACCAGAGTGATCGACGCGCGCCGGAAGACCCTTGAAGATCTCCTCAAGTTGATGTCGGGGGATAGAACGGTGCAGTGGAAGTCGGTTCTGCTCATGCCCTCCTCCAATGTACCGTCGGGTTATCTCGAAGGCAACCTGGAGCCTGGAGATGCTGGAGTCGTTCGAAATGGACTGGAGGGCGGGGTCTGGCGAACCGCATACGAAGCTCCTAGACTCTATCGACTAGACTTCCATGAACCCTTCGGAAGCTCAGGGTCACTGGGGGTCTACCAGTGGGCTCTCTGGAAAGGATATGGTGGAAACCCTCCCTCGATTCGGTCTCTCGCCAAAATCTTCCATCATTGCATCGCCAATGTGTCAAACTGGTGAATCTCACGCTGGCTCTGTCCTTTTCCACCGAACCCGCCACCATACGTTATATCCCGTGTATATTCCCTCCACGAAGAAGAAGATGGATGCCCTACAGGAGAGTCTTCGGCCTGTATTTGACGCTGTGATCGCAGCCCGCATCCAGGAAAAGCCGCTAGGGAGCGTTTGGTATAGAGGGTATGGAAACCTAGTGGAGCCGGACGAGACCAAACGCGTGGACGAGCGGCCGAGCAAATTCGCCACTCCGACTGCGGGCTCTTCACCCATGACGCCGCATTCACCGCACTGGTATCCGGAAACCGATTACGACTATAATGGTTACGCCGAGCCCGTGAGTGACGACGAGTTTGACTTCATACCTTAGGACTATATGTTCTAGCACATCCCTCTGAAGACGGACGCACTTATCTTATTCGTGGACCTTCTTGTACCCGCCCAGTGGCGTGGTTCATACTTTTAAAATGAAATCTACTTGTACAAATTCAGCCGCCTCTACTAAGGTTTTTTTACTACTTCCCCGAGCACACTTTCGATGATGTCCATGGCAAAGTCGACCTCTGCCCTCTGGACATTGAGACTGGGTACGAGGCGGACGGCGAACGCCGTGGGCCCCGGAGGCGGGCGGCGTTGACGACCGTGGCGGGCAGCGCGGTGTCCTGGAAGGGGATGCCCCGTATGACATAATTATATTAAGAATGGAGCAAAACAGCGTACACCTCACAGTGAGTTTGATCACGAGTAGCCTTTCTACCTCATACTCTTCAATCCATATCTCCGTATTCAGTTGTAGGCCATCCCTTCTTCCAGTACCCTAATCCACCCTGGACAATACCCCCCCACGCGCCCCATACAAGTTTGGGACGGACACGGATGTCCTTGGCTACAACCACAGAGCTCTCAGAAGAGCTCAAGTTGGCTTTGACAAATTCATGAAGGCTTTCAAACCACTCCTGGTCCATTGACTCCTGGTCCATTGACCGTGTTCTAGAGAATAGACTTTCGGGGAAACTCTGGTAAGGAGAAGCGTCTATGGTGATGGTTTCAACACGGAGATTTAGCGAGAATGGAAGAGAGGGATCACGATTTGATATAAGCATATCGAGACGAAGTTCGCGGAATGCGTGCAACGCGAAAACATCGTCATCAACCCAATATAAATCGACATAAAGAGACGTGAGTTGGGGAAAGCGATAACCAATATTTGATATCTCTCCCCCGTACATCCTGATGATATTCTGATCGAGGACGACAAGCCATTGCAGCTTTGGGAAGCGAACTGAGGGTTCCACTATGTTATCGACATACCGGCCATCAACCTCGCGCGCTTCCTGGAAATCAAACCCGAGTATAGTGAGAGAGCGAATTCTCGGGGCTGCGATCGAAATGATAAATGGAAGGATGAGTTCTGCTGCCCTCTGAGCTTCACTTTCGGGTGGCCAATAATAACTTCCCCAGGGTACGTAGTTCCCGCAGGCAGCCAAGTGTTCGATTGGCAGCAGCGCGCTACCGTATGCGCCCGCATCGGTCAACTGAGTGAGGTACGCCGCAAAGAGGTTGACTCTTTCTACAGATTCGAGACAAATGACGCGGATGAGGTGGCGCCTTGCAATAGCGCAGAAGCGCCGGCATGTAAGGAGAGTGTGCAACAAGGTGGTTGGCGCCTTGTCCGGCGATTGAAAGGGTAAGAGTTGGAAGATCATATCGAGAACTTCGTCTGGACAATGCTGGATAGACATGGTGGGAGTCGAGGACATATCATCTTTGTACATTCACATTCGCCACTGAACACAAGGAGTCTATCGCAGCCTTCGAATTTGTTTACATATTGGCCTTTGAAGCCTATTGATATGTTACGGTATCAAGACATGGAGGGGTGCAATCCGAACCCAAAGCCCTGTGGAAATGCACCAATAATTAGCACATCAGCACTACGGCCTAGAACCATTCTGACATTTGAAGCAAAATCCCGTCCTGTAATTCCAGAGAGACAAATCTATGCGTTCTTTTACACGGGGTCACCTTTCGTTTCGAGTGGCCGCACAAAGGTAGTATGGGGCATCTGCTCTTAAAGTCGACCACAGCTCTCTGGCTTAACTTATCACTCACAACTAAGACAAATATGTGGTCCAGTCTGTAGTGAATTCCTTGACACCACGGCTCGAGAATGGAAACACCTCGCACCTGTATAGTGCTGAATGCGAGGACCTTGAGCGGTTCATTGTCTGCCAGCCTCTCGTTTTGCTATGGAATCTAGCTAGACGACTAAAGGAATCCAATAGCAAGCAATAGGTCGTTCATCACTCCTATCGCCGCCTCCCTTTTGAAACTCTCGACAAGCTGTTCTTGGCCAACATTGACACAGGTGGCTCGCCTTGGGAACTCACTCCTATCTGCAAGTCCTGTCGTCACTCTGCGCCTCGGTTATGGAGCTGGATCCACGTTACCCTGCAGCCGCTTCTTTCCCCCACTAGTCCAAGAACGGAGAGTTCTGCGGTACCCCCGGAAGGCTGGAACGAGCTCCGTCGTGCTGGGGCCACCCCCCTCGATCTTGTTATAGAGCCTCGGGAAACCAACAGTGAGCTGTTTCCTGATGTGGACCAGAATGATCGACGCACGCCAGAAGACCCTTGAAGATCTCCTCAAGTTGAGGTCGGGGGATAGAATGGTGCAGTGGAAACCGGTTCTGCTCATGCCCTCTTCGAATTTACCGTCGGGTTATCTCGAAGGCAACCTGGAGATGCTGGGGTAATTCGAAATGGACTGTCTGGCGGGTCCCATAAGAAGCTCCTAGACTCTATCGACCAGCTTCCATGAACCCTCCGGATGCTCAAGGTCACTGGGGGTCTACCAATGGGCTCTATGGAACGGGCATGGTGGAAACTCTGCCTCGATCCGGTGTCTCCCCAAAATCTTCCATCATTGCTTCGCCAATGTGTCAATCTGGTGAAGCTCACGCTGGGTCTGTCCTTTTCCACCGAACCCGCCACCACACGTTATATACCGTGTATATCCCCTCCACGAAGCAGAAGATGGAAGCCTTACAGGAGAGTCTTGGGTCTGTATTTGACGCTATGATCGCCGCCTGCATCCAGGAAAAGCCGCTAGGGAGCATTTGGTATGGAAGGTATGGAAACCTAGTGGAGCCGGACGAGACCAAACGCGTGGACGAGCGGCCGAGCAAATTCGCCGCTCCGACTGCCGGCTCTTCACCCATAACGCCGCTTTCACCGCACTAGTATTCGGAAACAGATTGCGACTATAATGGCTATGCCGAACCCGTGAGTGACGACGAGTTTGACTTCATACCTTAGGACTATATGTTCTAGCACATCCCTCTGAAGACGGACGCACTTATCTTATTCGTGAACCTTCTTGTACCCGCCCAGTGGCATAGTTCATACTTTAAAAAAGAAATCTACTTGTACAAAGTCAGCCGCCTCTACTAAGGTTTTTTTACCACCTCCCCGAGCACACTTTCGATGATGTCCATGGCAAAGTCGACCTCTGTGCGCTGGACATTGAGACTGGGCACGAGGCGGACGGCGATCCCGCCGGCCGTGGGGAGGAGCAGGCCCCGGAGGCGAGCGGCGTTGACGACCATGGCGGGCAGCGCGGTGTCCTGTCAGGGGATGCCCCGTATGACATAATTATATTAAGAATGGAGCAAAACAGCGTACACCTCACAGTGAGTTTGATCACGAGTAGTCTTTCTACCTCAAACTCTTCAATCCTTGTCCCGTATGCAGTTGTAGGCCGCCATCCCTTCTTCCAGTACCCGGATCCACCCTGGACAATATCCCCCCATGCGCCCAATACAAGTTTGGGACGGATACATGTGGCCTTGGCTACAATCACAGAGCTCTCAGAAGAGCTCGAGCTGGCCTTGACAAATTCATGAAAGCTTTCGACCCACTCCTGGTGCATTGACTGTGTTCCACCCCAAAAATAATGGTGAGGGGTAGCGTCTATGATGAAGGTTTCAACACGGAGATCTTGCAAGAATGAAACAGAGGTTTTATAACTTGATCGGAGCATATCGAGACGAAATTCGCGTAATGTGTCCAACGCGAGAAGATCGTGACCAATGCAATCTCTATCGGTATAAAGAGACGTGAGTCGGGGAAAGCGATAACCAACCTGTCCGTGATATGGCCTGATGATATTCTGATCGAGGAGGACAAGCCATTGGAGCTTTGGGAAGCGAACCGAGGATTCCACTATGTTCTCGACACGCCGGCCATCGACCTCGCGCGTTACCTGGGAAATAAACCCGAATATAGTGAGAGAGCGGATGCTCGGGGCTGCGATCGAAATGATAAATGGAAGGATGAGTTCAGCTGCCCTCTGAGCTTCCCTTTCGGGTGACCGAGAATAACTTCCCTGGGGTATGTAGTTCCCACAGGCAGCCAAGTGTTCGATTGGCAGCAGCGCGCTACCATATGTGCCGGCATTGGTCAACTGAGTGAGGTACGCCGCAAAGAGGTTGACCCTTTCTTCAGATTCGAGACAAACGACGCGGATGAGGTGGCGCCTTGCAATAGCGCAGAAGCGCCGGCACGTAAGGAGAGTGTGCAACAGGGTGGTTGGCGCCTTGTCCGGCGATTGAAAGGGTAAGAGTTGGAAGAACATATCGAGAACTTCGTCTGGACAATGTTGGATAGACATTGTAGTGTTGAAATTTCCGCTTGGTTGTTAACTCGGATGAAAAAGCGCGTGTTTGTTGGGATCCGCTACAAACACGTAAGGGTACAATAACGAGGATATATACCCCAGAACACGTCCATGTGATACCGGGCTCTACACCCCGAACAATCGGCGCACTGAGCGCTCGAATATCAAATCGCCAAATTCCGACAGGTAGGAGTCGAGCACAGATCATCTTTGTACTTGCCCACTCGCTCCTGAAAACAAGGGGTCTATCGCAGCCTTCGAATTTGTTGGGCTTTGAAGTCTGTTGATATGTTATGGTATCAAGACATGAAGGGGTGCAATCCGACAACCCAAAGCCCTGTGGAAATGAGCCAATAATAGTACATCAGTACTACGGCCTAGAAGATCTCTGACACTTGAAGCAAAAACCCGCCCTGTAATTTCGGAGAGACAGATCTATGCATTCTTTCACACGGGGTCACCCTTCGTTCGTGTGGCCGCACAAAGGTAGTGCACTTGAAGCCAACCACAGCTCTCTGGCTCAACTTATCACTCACGACTAAGCCAAATATATGGTCTAGTCTGTGGTGAATTCCTTGACACCACGAGTCGAGAATGGAAACACCCCCCACCTGTATAGTGCGCCTTACACTGCATTCTACCAAGTAGTCCGGACAACCAGACTACGAACTATAATATAGGTACCATTGCAGCGACCGATAGCACTTGCGCATTCGTCTACAAACTACGCCACCCTCAACATTTACCATCTCAAACCGATATAGAACACACTCACCTTCAAAGTAGCAATTCTCACGCTCGTATCCTGTTGATAGAGAGAAGGTTGGAAGACGCGCGGGATCTCATTAAGCAGCTCGAGTCTGAATGTGGGGACCTTGAGCGGGTCGTTGTCTGCCAGCCTCCCGTTTTGCTATGGAATCTGACTAGACGACTAAAGGAATCCAATGGCAAACAATAGGTCGTTCATCACTCCCATCGCCGCCTCCCTTTTGAAACTCTCGACAAGCTGTTCCCGGCCAACATTGACACAGGTGGCTCGCCTTGGGAACTCACTCCTATCTGCAAGTCCTGTTGTCACTCTGCTACCAATACGCCTCGGTTATGGAGCCGGATCCACGTTACCCTGCAGCCGCTTTTCCCCCCCACTGGTCCAAGAACGGAGGGTTCTGCGATACCCCCGGAAGGCTGGAACGAGCTCTCGTCGTGCCGGGGCCACCCCCCTCGACCTTGTTATAGAGCCTCGGGAAACCAACAGTGAGCTGTTTCCTGATGTGGACCAGAATGATCGACGCGGGCCAGAAGACCCTTGAAGATCTCCTCAAGTTGATATTGGGGGATAGAATGGTGCAGTGGAAATCGGTTCTGCTCTTGGCCTCCTCGAATTTACTGTCGAGTTATCTCGAAGGCAACCTGGGGATGCTGGGGTAGTTCGAAATGGACTGTCTGGCGGATCCCAATAGAAGCTCCTGGACTCTATCGACCAGACTTCTATGAACCCCCCGGATGCTCAAGGTCACTGGGGGTCTACCAGTGGGCTCTATGGAACGTGCATGGTGGAAACTCTGCCTCGATCCGGTGTCTTGCCAAAATCTTCCATCATTGCTTCGCCAATGTGTCAATCTGGTGAAGTTCACGCTGGGTCTGTCCTTTTCCACCGAACCCGCCACCACACGTTATATACCGTGTATATTCCCTCCACGAAGAAGAAGATGGAAGCCTTACAGGAGAGTCTTGGGTTTGTATTTGACGCTGTGATCGCCGCCCGCATGCAGGAAAAGCCGCTAGGGAGCATTTGGTATGGAGGGTATGGAAACCTAGTGGAGCCGGACGAGACCAAACGCGTGGACGAGCGGCCGAGCAAATTCGCCGCTCCGACTGCGGGTTCTTCACCCATGATGCCACTTTCACCGCACTGGTACTCGGAAACCGATTGCGACTATAATGGCTATGCCGAACCCGTGAGCGACGACAAGTTTGACTTCATACCTTAGGACTACGTTCTAGCACACCCCCCTGAAGACGGACGCACTTATCTTATTTGTGAACCTTCTTGTACCCGCCCAGTGGCGTAGTTCATACCTTTAAAAAGAGATTTACTTGTACAAATTCAGCCGCCTCTGCTAAGGTTTTTCCCGAGCACACTTCCGATGATGTCCACGGCAAAGTCGGCCTCTGCCCCCTGGACATTGAGACTGGGCACGAGGCGGATGGGGATCCCGCCGGCCGTGAGGAGCAGGCCTCGGAGGCGGGCGGCGTTGGCGACCGTGGCGGGCAGCGCGGTGTCCTGGAAGGGGATGCCCCGTATGACATAATTATATTAAGAATGGAGCAAAACAGCGTACACCTCACAGTGAGTTTGATCACGAGTAGCCTTTCTACCTCATACTCTTCAATCCATGTCTCCGTATTCAGTTGTAGGCCGCCATCCCTTCTTCCAGTACCCTAATCCACCCTGGACAATATCCTCCCACGCACCCAATACAAGTTTGGGACGGATACGGACGGCCTTGGCCATGACCACAGAGCTCTCAGAGGGGCTCGAGCTGGCTTTGACAAATGCATGATAGCTTTCAATAGTCTCCTGGTACTTTGACCGTGTTTGGTGCCATCGGACATAACCACTTCCGATGGAACTTTGGTAAGGAGGAGCGTCTATGATGATGGTTTCAATACGGAGATTTGGCGAGTATGGAGGATAGCAATCCAGCGGTCCTCTAAGAAGGATATGGAGACGAAGTTCGCGTAATGTGTGCAACGCGAGAACATCGTCATCAATGCATCCTCTATGAGTATAAAGAGAGGTGAGTCGGGGAAAGCGATCACCATCATTTTGTATCTCTGTGCTGATGATATGCTGTTCGAGGAGGACAAGCCATTGAAGCTTTGGGAAGCGAACTGAGGATTCCACTATGTTTTCGACATCCCGGCCATCGACCTCGCGCGTTTCCTGGGCATCAAACCCGAATATAGTGAGAGAGCGAATACTCGGGGCTGCGATCGAAATGATAAATGGAAGGATGAGTTCTGCTGCCCTCTGAGCTTCACTTTCGAGTGGCCAATAATGACCTTGTACGTAGTTCCCACAGGCTGCCAAGTGTTCGATTGGCATTAGCGCGCTACCGTATGCGCCCGCATTGGTCAACTGGGTGAGGTACGCCGCAAAGAGGTTGACTCTTTCTACAGACACGAGACAAACGACACGGATGAGGTGGCGCCTTGCAATAACGCAGAAGCGCCGGCACGTAAGGAGAGTGTGCAACAGGGTGGTTGGCGCCTTGTCCGGCGATTGAAAGGGTAAGAGTTGGAAGAACATATCGAGAACTTCGTCTGGACAATGTTGGATAGACATGGTGGGAGTCGAGGGCATATCATCTTTGTACATGTACATTCGCCACTGAACAAGGAGTCTATCGCAGCCTTCGAATTTGTTCACGTGTTGGGCTTTGAAGCCTATTGATACGTTACGGTATCAAGACATGAAGGGGTGCAATCCGACAACCCAAAGCCCTGTGGAAATGAGCCAATAATAGTACATCAGTACTACGGCCTAGAACCTCTCTGACACTTGAAGCAAAAACCCGCCCTGTAATTCCGGAGAGACGAATCTATGCATTCTTTCACACGGGGTCACTCTTCGTTTCGAGTGGCCGGCACAAAGGTAGTGCTTTTAGAGCCGACCACAGCTCCCTGGCTTAGCTTATCACTCACGACTAGGACAAATATATGGTCCAGTCTGTAGTGAATTCCCTGACACTGCGACTCGAGCCTCCCTCCTGGCTACTGCCCCAAATGGAAACACCTCCCACCCATACAGTGCGCCTACTTCACTCTCCCGCGCTCTACCAACTAATCCGGACAACCAGATTACGAGTTCTGATATAGGCACCATTGCAGCAACTGATAGCACTTGCTCGACCGTCTACAAACCGCCCCATCCTCAACATTTACCATCGAAAACCGAGATAGAACACACCCGCCTTCAAATTAACAATTCTCAGACTCGTATCCTGTCGATAGAGAGACGGTTGGAAGACGCCCAGGATCTCATTAAGCAGCTCGAGTCTGAACGCAAGGACCTCGAGTGGGTCGCTCTCTGCCAGTCTCCCGTTTTCCTATGGAATCTGACAAGACGACTAAAGGAATCAAATAGCAAACAACAGGTCGTTCATCGCCCCCATTCGCCGCCTCCCTTTCGAGATTCTCGGCGAGCTGTTCCTGGCCTCCATCGACAACGGTGGCTCGCCTTGGGAACTCACGTCTATCTGCAAGTCTTGGCGTCACTCTGCTATCAACACGCCTCGACTATGGAGCCGGATCCACGTTACCCTCCAGCCGCTTCGTACCCGATTTCCCACCCTCCCCCTCCCCCACTGGTCCAACGCGCGCTGGTCCAAGAACGGAGAGTTCTGCGACACCCCGGAACGGCTGGAACGGGCTCTTCGTCGTGCCGGAGCTACCCCCCTCGACCTCGTCTTGGAGCTTCGGGAAACCGACAGTTGGCTGCTCCCGCTGCGGCACATAGTGGGCGACGTGCGCCAGAAGACGCTTGAAGATCTGCTCAAGTTGATATCGGGGGCTCGAATGGTGCAGTGGAAATCGGTTCTGCTGATGGCCTCGTCGAATTTACCGTCGGGGTATCTCGAAGGCAACCTGGAGATGCTCGAGTCGTTCGAAATGGACTGGCGGGCGGGGTCTGGCGAGTCCCATAAGAAGCTCCTGGACTCTATCGACCAGACTTCCATGAACCTCCGGATGCTCAAGTTCACTGGCGGTCTACCCGCGGGCTCTATGGAAAGAACATGGTGGAATCGTCTGACAGAACTCTGCCTCGATTCGGTCTCTCGCCATAATCTCCCGTCGTTGCTTCGCCAGTGTGCCAAACTGGTGAAGCTCACGCTGGGTCTGTCCTTTTCCACCGAATCCGCCACCATCACTGAAATCACCGTGCCCACGCTGCGCGAGCTGATCCTGTCGTCCTGCGACATGGCAAACCTATCAAGTCTCCTCTTGCCGCAGCTGGAGACGCTGGTCCTTCGCCATTGTGCCGATGGTCCGACAGGAGCGTGCTTGCCCGGGCCGGCGAAACTCACCAACCTCCGCAAGCTCACCCTCGAATCGACTGAAATTAACATACTCGGGCATATAGTCGTCCCAAAGCTGGAGGAGCTGGAACTCCGTTTCTCTCGTGCCCCATACAAGAAGCAAGTCAGCGCCGCGTTTAAATCGTTTAATTCTCAAGTCACGCAACACTCTACGCTCCGTGTCCTAAAAATAATTAACGCACTCGTGCCGGACGCGGGTCTCAAGACGATGCTCGAAATGTCTCCTAATCTCACGCACTTGACGCTGAGCGGCGCGCTGGGCGGCCGGAAGATCCTCGATGCACTGGCGACGAAGAAACGGAAGAAGTGGCTCTGTCCAGCCCTCCACACGTTGGAGATTGAGTATACTCCCTCGACAAAGAAGATGAAGGAGGCGCCATTGGAGAGCCTCCGGCCTGCACTTGATGCTGTGATCGCCGGCCGCATGCAGGAAAAGCCGCTAGGGAGTGTTTGGTACAACGGGTATGGAAACCTGGTGGAGCCGGACGAGGCCAAACGCGTGGAGGAGCGGCCGACGAGCAAATTCACCGCTCCGACTGCGGGCTCTTCACTCAGCGTGCCTATGACGTCGCTTTTACCGCACTGGTACCCGGAAGCGGATTACGACTATGACAGCTTTGCCGACGCTATGAGCGACGACGAGTTTGACTTTATGCCTTGGGACTATGTGTTCTAGCACATCACTCTCTGCAGACGGACGCACTTTCTCGTATTCGTCGTGAACCTCCTTGTACCCGCCTAGTGGCGTAGTTGATTCTTTTTTTCTTTTTTCTTTTTTCTTTCGAATTTCAACTTGTACAAATTCAGGCAACCTCTACTAGGTTTTTTTTTACCATCATTTCCCCGAGCACACTTTCGATGACGTCCACGGCAAGGTCGACCTCTGCGCGCT